>Ga0116192_1002662_pt1 | contig 11697 bp, 10 predicted proteins | sample AD_UKC113_MetaG_FD_89876 | JGI IMG/M metagenome (GOLD analysis project Ga0116192, IMG submission 89876) | Active sludge microbial communities of municipal wastewater-treating anaerobic digesters from Hong Kong - AD_UKC113_MetaG | ecosystem: Engineered > Bioreactor > Anaerobic > Digestate...
GACTCTGGATCCTGCCCCAGGCCTATATCCTGGCCTTCGACGTACCTACGATCATCGCGCATGTGCGCTCGAGCGGCGGCATCCAGACCCTCCATGACATCCATGTCTCCGTCGCTCCCCAAGGGGCACACTTCTCCCTGACCGTGATCGCCCGTGACCGCCCCGGCCTCATCGCCTTGTTGACCGGCATTCTGGCATCCCGGCATATCAACATCCACACCGCCTCAGTCTTCACCTGGCAGGGCGGTCTGGCGGTCGACGTCTTCGAGGTCTCCCCCCCCTGGCCCGACTATGACGCATGGGACCAGATCGCCGTCATCTTCAAACGGATCATCGGCCAGGAAACCGACCTGGCCGGAGTCCTGGCCGAAACGCGGCCGCTCATCAACCAGCGGCACAAAATGGATGCAGGGACACCGCCCTCGATCGTGTTCGACAATGACTCATCGGATTTCTTCACCCTGATCGAAGTCTACGCCGAGGACCGCATCGGGCTCCTCCATGCCATCACCGAGGTCCTGCATGCCCAGGGACTGAACATCCACCGCGCCATCATATCCAACAAGGCGGATCTGGCGGCGGACATCTTCTACGTGGTGAATGCCGACGGCGAGAAGATCTTGGATGCGGGCGACCAGGGCCGGATCATGGAGATGCTCCACTCAGCGGCTTTGCACTGGAATTTTCCGGTCAAATGATCTACATGATGCCTGAAAAGGCGGGAAAGGCATGTTGAGCAAGAGGATCATCGTCTGTCTGGACGTGCGTGACGGCAAGACCACCAAGGGGATCAAGTTCCTCGGCAACGTGGATATCGGCGACCCGGTGGAGATGGCTCGCCAATACTATCTTCAGGGCGTGGATGAACTCGTTTTCTACGACATCACGGCCTCGTCCGACAGACGCGGCATCATGATCGACGTGGTCAGCCAGGTGGCGCGCACCATCTTCATCCCTTTCAGCGTGGGCGGCGGTATCCGCAGCGTCGACGACATGTACCGCGTCCTCAATGCCGGGGCGGAAAAGATCAGCATCAACAGCGCCGCGGTGCTCAATCCCGATCTTATCTCCCAAGGGGCGCGCATCTTCGGCAGCCAGTGCATCGTCCTGGGCATGGACGCCAAGTATGTGGGGAAAAGCTCCGACATACCCAGCGGCTATGAAGTGGTCATCAACGGCGGCCGCAGAGCCATGGGCATGGATGCCTTGCAATGGGCCCTACGCGCCCAGGATCTCGGCGCGGGCGAAATCTGTCTGAACTCCATCGATGCCGACGGGACCAATACCGGCTACGAGCTCACCATTACGGGCCTGATCGCGCGCGCAGTCCACATCCCGGTTATCGCCTCGGGCGGGGCAGGCGAACCCGAGCATCTGCGGGACGTCTTCCTCAAGGCCGAGGCCGACGCGGCGCTGATCGCCTCCATGGTCCATTACGGCAGGTATACCATACCGCAGATCAAGGATTTTCTGAAAGACGCGCATATCCCGGTGCGGGACAGGATCTGAAGGACCGTGAGCCCCCTGACGCGCCAGGGGGCTCACCGTATCTCTCAGAACAGGAAGATCGGCAGCGAATCTGGGTTCTTGCCGAAACAGGTGATGTCGTCGATCTTCTCGATCTTGCCGCCCCTGAGGATGGCGTACAGGAAGCGCTCCACACCGATGCCGCCGCCGAAGGTGTCCGGGAACAAAGGCTTGCCGTTGGCGTCTTTCATGGCCACGGTGGTCAGGAACGGTCCATAGCCGTCGAGCATCTCGATGTTGGAGATGTTGCCGTCCTTGAACACCGGACGTTCGATCAGGATCTTGTTGTCGATCAGCCGTTCGATGATGGGTTCATAGAGCCACTCGCGGATAGCTCCGGAAAGCACTTCCAAAGCCGGGCTGTATGATCCGGAATCCCGCAGCTTGGTCTTGGCGCAGATATCGTAGTTGTAGATCATGTCGGAATTGAAGGAAGCAATCGGGATCTTGCTGCCATCGGGACGGATATAGGGGTAGATGAGGTCGTAGTTCTCACGCATCAGTCCGGTGACCCAGAAGAATTGGCCCGCCACCTCTTCGCCGGCCTTGGCATCCAGATCGGCCTTCCCGTACTTCTTGAGGATCTCATCATGCTTCAGACGCGGAAACGGTTGTTTGGGCACATCCAGGGCCACGCCCAGAAGCTTGAGTTCCGGCTCGTTCTTCTCGAGGATAGCGCTCACGCCCGCAATCAGCATGCGCTCGAAGAAGTCGAAGGCCTTCTCCAGGTCTTCCCGGAGAATCGCCTTCACCTTTTCCGGTTCATGCTTATATTCCTCGAACGTGACGCCGCGATTGCGTCTGACCTCGATATCGATCTGCGAGAAATCGATCAGGTACTTGCCGCGCTGTTTGCGCTGCGGGCTTTCAATCTCGAGCCGAATGTTGGGGGAATCGACAAAGATGCCCTTGAAACGCGGGTTAAAACAGGCCATGAACTTGTGGTAGATCATGGAGTGCGTGGTGACGTAGGGCATGCCTTTGTAGTGCACCGTGGGGACATGCTCCACGTCATGCGCCAGGGGGTCCGTGATCGGACTGATCTGAATGCGTTCCATATTGAGGAGCCCTTCGTTCACCAGAAAATTATTGACGGCCGTCACAAAACTGGTGCGGATGGCCATGGCGGCATAGATGGGATCGCCGATCCATTTATTGACATAATTTTCCCGGATGAAATCCTCGAACGAGGACCCCGATTGAACGAGGGACGCCTGAAAATGAAACAGATCCTCACCGATAAAAGCCATATCGTACCTCCTGTCGAGAGCTGATGTCATCCCTTAGCAGCTCTGAACCGATACAGCAAGCGCTATGCCAAACCAACGGGCCCTTGCGCGTGGAGACCTCAATGATTTTTTTTGTTTCTTTACAAGAGGTTGTTGGCTCCGCGCTCGACCATCCCGAGATCCAAGCCCATGACATTTTTGTTTTTCTTTGAAGCAAAAGGACAATATCGCACCATAGGTACGGACAGCTTTACGCCGGATCATCGCTGGCGGGCACGAACCGGAAGCGGATCCGGTCACGAAAGCCGTTGACATCCAAGCCCACCTCCCGCATTATCATGCACGACATCGCTACGACAAGGAGGAGGGCATATGAAATCACGCATCCTGGTAGGCATAGTCATGATCGGGATCCTGGCAGGCTCGCCGCTCCATGCCGCCCGTCTCTTCGGCATCGTATCCGCTGCGGACGGCAAGCCGGCGCAGGCCACGGTCGTTCTCAAGGACGCAGCAGGCGCTGCCGTCGGCCAGCCGCTACCCACCGACAAAACCGGTGCCTACGATTTCAAGGATATCAAGCCGGGGTCCTATCAGGTCGTCATCGGCGAAAAGAACACCTGGAAGATCTTTGTGGGGCCCGGCGAGACCCGGCGTGATTTCATCCTGAAGTAGACCGCCCGGGGAGCACCGCCATGCCCGAACAACCTCCCAAGCGCAAAGATTTCTGGGATATCATCCAGGCGTTGGGACCGGCGATTATCGCCGCCACGGTGGGGCTTGTCGGCGGGATGTACAACCATCAACAGGCCCAGTTGACCAAGGCCTCCGAGATGCGCGAGGTCTATACCAAGATCATGACCGAACGGGAGAGTTCGGATAACGCCATCCGCGCCAAGATGTTCGAGATGCTTTTCAACGCCATGTTCGCCAAAGGCGCCGGCGCACCGGCAACCGACACCGATGACTTCGACACCATCAAGCAACGCGTCATGTTTCTGGACGTGCTTTCGCGCAACTTCGATACAGTGGATATCCGCCCGCTTTTCGAGGACCTCGACAGCGAGCTGACGAAACTGATCTACAGCGACAAGGGCTATCCGGCCCAAAAGCGCGGCCAGTATTTCGCCATGCGCGCCGAACTCAGGCGGATCGGCAAGAACCTCTCTCTCAAGCAGCTCAATGCGTTGGCGTCATTGCCCGGGACGATCGTGAGGCGTGTTATCGTCATCCAGGACAAGGACGGCGGCCTGCAGGCCATGAGCGATGAGGCCGGAGAGAACACGGCCGAGGATCCCATTCCCATCGAGGTGAAGGCCGAAGGCATCCAGGACGGCATGGTGGAGATCTCGCTGGAATACAAGAAGGCCAAGGCATCCGACCAGGGGTTCAAGGCCCCGGCCTTCATGATCACCTTCTACGATCTGCCTTACATCGACAACAGCGTGATCGACAAAGACATGCGTGTGGGCGTCGTGCTCACCAAGCACGTTTCCACCAGCGATCTCGAGCGGTTCCGCGACCAGCTGGATCGCAAGCTGATCCGGGATTACGAGGACCTCAGGGACGGCGGTATCACACAATACGCCGAACTGCGCATCATCAAGTTCCCGGCCAAATACACCGGCCACCGCGACCGGCCCTACCTCTCCGAGATCCTGGAGGATCTGGTCGAGGGCACCGCCAGCCCGAACGGAAAATCCACCGCGACCCGGTAACGCCGAGCGCCCGGAAGACCATTGCCTTGAAGGGCGCGAATTCCCGTGCCCATCAAGGCATCCTCATTGCTCCCCGTCGTGCAGGTCTTCTCCCGAAAATGTCCCTTGACAGACGAATCCATCTGTTCTATTTGACCGACTAGTCGGTCATTTTACCGGGAGGCGGGTCCGATGCGCAAACCGAACACACTATTGGAGAAATCCGGAGGACGGCGCATTTCACTCTATGCGGAAGTGGGCCGATATTTCACGGCCGACGGCGGTTTCGACGAAACCACCTTCCGTCAAATCATCCAGAGCGCACTGAGGGATGCCGCGCGCGCCCTCAGCCCCCAGGAAGGTGCGGCGGCCCAAGGGAAATGGCTTTCGACCTACCTGGCGGAGGTCATGGACTATCTGTCTGAAAAAGGCATGCCGGACGCGGCTTCCTGTGTCTGCAAAACGGCGGTGGAAGAGGCCGCGAGCGCCGGCATCGCCGAAGTAACGATATCACCGCGGCACCTGAAAACCATGCTGCAGACCGCTTCACCCCCCAGAACCGGCAAGAAGAAGCGCCAGCACTCGTTGGATGAAAAGAGAAAAAAAATCTACCGGGCGGCCCTCACAGTATTCTCTGAAGACGGATTCCATCAGGCAACCATGAACAAGATCGCCGCCCTTTCCGGCGTAGCCAAAGGTACGGTCTATGAGTATTTCAAGAGCAAGGAGGAACTTCTCGACCAGCTTCTCGAGGAACACTACGAAGAGATCGTCGATCGCATAAGCGCCATCTGCGATTGCGGCGACGACATCCTTGAGCAGACCCGCGAGATGATCGAATTCTGGGTGGGATTCATCGAAGAAAATCCTCAGCTCTATCGACTGATTCAGAGCGAGGCCATCTTTCAGCGCTCGGGGCAGAAGGTCATGTTTTATGATTATATCATCTCGCACCTCCCCATGTTCAAAGAGCGCATCGTGGCGTTAAACCGCGAAAAAAATCTCAAGACCACCAGTTTTTACACCACGTTCTACGGCATCCTCGGCTTCATTGACGGCGTCGCTCATAAATGGTTCAGGTGCCAAATGGATTACCCCCTCAAGGAGGAAATCCCCGTCATCCTGGAGGTGCTTTTCAACGGATTTGTCGGCGAACAAGTCACGCGCCGACATTTCTTCACGCCGGTCGAAGATGAATAATGACGCGGCAGAGATGCCCATGTTCTCAATGGATGCCCCCGTCAACGGGATGCGCGACAGGCTCAACGGTTCTTCCAGCACCGCCATGCTGGCATAGACAGAGAACCGTCCCCGGACGCATCCCATCCCGTTGACGGTACGCATACACTACGTTTGGGAGGATACAATATGCTTGACGAAAAAGGAACCGCAATTTTGGGTAAGGGCAAGGGGCGTCGAATCGCCCCGCATGGGACCCACGGTGTGCATCCATCGCAATGGTATCCAGCAGCGCATCCTGGCCGTTCACAAGTACCGTATCTGCTGAATCCCATATCCATTTCCCGCCTCACGAACGCACAGATCCGCACGATCTGGCATTCCAGCGACTACCAGGGGCATGACTTCAGCCCCTTCGATATCTCGCTCATTCCCAACAAGTTCAGGCTGGCTCAGGTGCTGGCATGCGGCCTGAAAGCGAGCGTGGCCACCTACTCCCAGCATTGGCAGGGCATGTATTGCGACTGGACCTTCAACGCCCATGTCGCCAAGGCCTTATCACTCTTCGGCGACATGGCGGGCGGCGAACGGTTCGTCAAGAACGCCTTTGCCACGGTCATGCTCTTCAACACCGGTTATGGCGGGGTATTCATGGATATGCTCAGGAACCGCCGCAGACGGCTGCCGCCCAGCATGGAGAGCCTTGAAAACCTGGACATGGGCACCTTTGAAAACAACCTTCGGAGCGCCATCGGCGCAGTGCTGGGCGGCGAATACGGAGTGAACGTCATCCGGCGCTCGCTTGCCAAGGAGTTGGTGAACGGGAGAAACCAGAAAGGCTATCAGGTCTTGCACGAACTCGCCTTCGTGGAAGGCATGGACCCCGCGGGTCGCATAACGTGCATCCTCCAGGTCGGCCTCAAGCAACCCCAGGATCGGATCACTTTCACGCCCGTCATGATGGACCTGGCCGGGGCCAAGATTATTGAGCGCAAGAGCGAACGCCGGGGCGCCGATTTCACCCGCGAGGTGCCGCCGTCGGTCATGTCACGCTTTTTTGCGGCCATGAACCACGAATTGAAGAAAACCGATCTGCACGATGTGATCCGGACCATTACGGTGGAAGGCGGCTCTCCCGAGGGCAAAGCCAAACTCATGGCCATGCGCGACTATATCAACAAGGGGCTCCGGCAGTGCTTCAACGATACCATCGCCGCCTATCAATCCAACGTGAACGACGGAATCACCACGCTGGATTTCGAGGCCTACCGCGGCATTGCGCAGTTCACGCGCGATCTCGGCCAGAAGGTGCTCAAACCCCGTGAGGACGCCCATAAGATGGTATTCATCTACATCGACCTTGTGGCCCTCAAACAGCGCGGCATCCCCGTCGACATCGCCGAGCAGACCGCCGGGAACGCCATTCAAGCCGGTCTCAACTCGGTGCACCTGGAGGGCACCACGGATATTCCAAAAGACCAGGACCTGCTTTACGGCGCTTTCTGCATGACCGGACCCATCCATTCTGCCGAACTGATGGACAACAACGCCCAACTCGAACGCGGTTGGGGCCAAGGATTCTGGCATATTTTGGCGCCTGACCTCCCGCCCACGAATAAGATGCTCGCCGTGGTGGCCATCGCTGCCAAAGGCGAGCAGGATGCCTTTCTGGCCGAGATCCAGGCCATGGACGAACGCAAATCCGTCAACGAGATATTCTGGTACCGAACCTGGAATCACCCCCTGGGCAAACGCCTGGATGTCCCCCACTGGATCTCCTACGCGCATGTCCTTAACGTGCTTGCTATCCCGGGGAATTCCGTCGCCATGATCGAGAACCACCTGCCCGAGCACTTGCCGCAGGAACACCCGCTTACCGAGGAATTCCGTCTCAAGTTTGGTTAAGCGCATCCTCCGCACGAACGAAGACGCATACGCGAGAAGCCAGTTCGCATGTCCCAGCCGTCCTCCGATGCATGCAATCGCCCGGGCGCTTCAGGCCCGGGCATTTTCTCTGCCGTTGATCCGCTCAAGACGATTGTGCCGGCCCTGCGCCGGCTATTGCCCCGACCCACAAGAGAATTGCTTTGGACAACACTGTCGGATTGTGGTATAATGGGTCATTACGGATCGACTGCATTGATATGGACATCGTGAGCCGTCGGATTTGACAAACGGGCACCATTGACGAGTCAGGCCTTCATCGAAGCACCACACCATGAGCCGCTGAACTTTTCCTGCCGAGCAAGAGAGGCGGAAAATGCCATGATAGGAGGGAGCATGAGCCTGCCGGAACGGTCCCATACAGCGATCAGAGAACAGATAGCCAATGCGACGTTAAGCCTGCTGTTGACCGAAGGGTTGGAGGCCACCAATCTTTCCCAAATCGCCAGCGAAGCGGATATCTCCGAGCAGGAGCTCCTGAGTCACTTCAAAGACAGGCGGCAAATCCTGCTGGCCTCAATGGATTATATCTGCAAGCGCCTCGTCGATTACATCAACTCCGCCGAAGAAGATATCGTCCTGTTCATCTTGCTGGTGAGGGCGGCCATGCTCGACGCCGAGCAGGTTCACCATGAAGATCCTTGGGCTCAGTTCGATGAGATTACCAACGCTACCAGCAAGAAGCTGCAGGAGGCCCTACAGAAGAAATTCATGACCGATCTGGATAGGATCAATGGATTGTTGCACCATGATGAGAGCAATGGGCATTCAGAGACAACCTCAAACGGGAGTCTTCCCGCATGGGAGATCTTTTCGTTGGGGTTTGCCATCGTCTTTGCCAATATCCTGGGGTATGGCGATATCATTGCCCAGAAGAAACTGCGTGAGGCGATCGAAGGCATCATCAACGACAAGCTGCCTGCCAGGGACGGCAGGCGCTCCGAACTAGACCCGGCCAACTGAGATCGATATTCCACGGGAGACGCGCCTCCCGAGAGAGGCTCGCGTTCCACCGTGGAATTCAAGAGAACCATCGCATCGGTTCTTTGACGGCCTGTCTGAGCAATGGATTCCTCCAGCAGTCGAAACGCGCCTTCAGGATGGCAAGCCGGAGAAGCTGTTTATTGAACGGCATGCGGTCCATCTGTTCTTTGCGGGCGAGTTTCTTGGCAAAGCCCTGCGTGAAGTTCTGGAAATCCTGCATGGCCTGTTGGGGATCTGTCACGGCCAGGCTGGCCACCTTGCCGGACAGCAGCGCGCCCACGATGCCGTAGCCCCAGAACGGCTCGATCATGCCGCAGAGCGTGCCGGAGAGGATCTTATCGTTCCAGTGGAGTTTCGTTTCGCGGGGGAAGTATCCGAGAAATTTTTTCCAGCGCGGGAAATCCAGACCGTAGCTTTCCTTAAGCACCTGCCTGAAACGTTCAAGATCATGGTCATGGAGCGGCGTGCGCGAGAAGAGCAAGGCGAACATCATGCCGTTCAGCGCGGCCGAATAGCCATAGTCCACACTGAAACGACCCATGTGAATCGCCCCGTGCGAGCCGCCTTTTTCCCAGGGCAGGGTGGCAAGATAGCCGTAGGTGGAGCTGTAATCCACCCCGACCAGCTCATAGACCTCTTTGTAAAGCCCGGTGGCGATGATGCTGCCGGCGGGAGCGGCGCGCAACTCCTCAGGGGTAAGCTCATGGCCGAAGCTGAACTCGACGCCCGTGTCTTTGGCCAAGGCGAAGAGCGTATGATCGATCGAGGTCTCCCGAGGCCCCCGCTCCACATTGTAGGCCCTGGAATTGTGTACGTAGGGCGGCAGCGTCAGACGCTTGGAATTATACCAGAACTCGGGATAGACATCGGTCGGGACGAAACACTCCGAGAGATCGATGCCGATATAGTCCCAGGTCGGTTGCGGCTGCAAAGGCGTGGTGTGGATGGAGGGGTGGACGTCGCGCGAGCCGCCGATAGCCGCCTCGCGGTCGTAAACGGTGACCTTGTAGCCCTGGCGTGCCAGATTGATGCCCGCGACCATGCCGGCCAGTCCGGCGCCGAAGATGGAGACATTCTTCATCGGTAGATGGACCTCCTGAACGGATATTCGCCCGTCTCAACGCGAGACACGCAATACCGAAGCAAGCGATTCAACCCATGGCTGTATGCGCGGCCTGATCACGGTCGCGATGCAACCTTCAACCCCTTGATGTCCGCCGGCGTCAATCCCTTGATGATGACCTCCAGGATCTGATCCGTGGCTTCCTTGATGGAGATCTCGTTCAAGGCGTTCCTCTGGGGGCGGAAGACGGATTGCCTGATGGCCATCTCCACCGATCCATTGAGCATATACGAGGCCATGATCGGCGTAATCTTCTTGCTGAACAAGCCCATTTCCTGGCCTTCCCGCACGATCTCGGCCGCACCCTCGAGCGAGAGCTCGTAGAGTTTCTGGTTCTCCTCATCGTAAAATCTGTTCAGCATGGGGATGTCCATGGTCATGACCTTCACCAGATCGGGACTCTTCTGGAAATTGTCAAAGATATACTGCACCAGGCACCGGAGTTTATCGCGCGGATCGAAATAATCCCGGCTGATCTGTTCGATCTTCTTCAGATAGACCTGCGTGTTCTCCTGAAAGATGGCGATCAGCAGATCGTCCTTGCTGGGGAAGTAGCGATAGATCAGACCATAGGCGATCCCGGCCTCCTCCGCGATATCAGCCACGCGGCACCCTGAATATCCCTGTTGCGCAAAGACCTTAACGGCCGCCTTCAGTATCAGATTCCGCTTGGTTTGATTCAATTTCGGTTCCGCCATGGTCGTGTTTTCTCCTGCCTTTACCGTCCTTTCACCATTAACGCGGCCTTTGGCTGAGGTCAAGAGCCGATCATATTGATTCCACTCGACGTATGGGGCAGGCGAAACCAACCATCGGCACGGACGCCTTGTGAAAAGCACGGCAACGGCAGCCCCGCCGATCAGGCTGCCGGCGCCATCTCTTGCGCAATCAAGGCGGCGCCGACAGCCCCCACCATCTGGGGGTCCCAGCCGATCCTGCGGAGCTTCACTCCCAAGGCATCTTGCAGGGCGTCGTACATCCCCTCGTTCTTCGCCACTCCGCCGGTCATGCCCACCTCGCCCTCCAATACGATACCCTTGGCCAGGGCGGCGACCCGATGAGCCATGGCGCGATGCAAGCCGCAGACGATATCCGGCACGGGCTTGCCCGCGTTGATCAGCGAGACAATCTCGGTCTCGGCGAAGATCACGCACTGGTTCGAGACCTTGACCGGCGTGCGGGATTTCTTTGAAACGCTTCCCAGGTCTTCCAGCCGCACACCCAACGGCTTGGCCATGACCTCCAGAAATCTCCCGGTGCCGGCGGCGCACTTGTCGTTATAGGCATAACGGACGACCCTCCCCTTCTCATCGAGCTTGATCGCCTTGGAATCCTGGCCGCCGATATCGATAACCATACGGATGGACGGCTCGAGCCAATGGGCTCCCTTCCCATGACAGACGATCTCCGATTCAAGTGCCTGAGCGAAAGGGATCTGCTTTCTGCCATAGCCTGTTCCCACGCAACACCGGATGTCGGCCATCGTTTTCCCGGCCTGCGCCAACGCGCTCGCGACAACCTCGTACGCGGTCTCCTCCGGATCTGGCTTGTCCCGCATGACTGCGCTGCCCAGGATCGTGTTCCCCTCCATGATCACCGCCTTGGCGGACCGTGATCCGATATCGCACCCGGCCACGATCATTGAACCATCTCCTCTCTGGCGAGCAGCGCGGCTCCGAGGGCCCCCACGATCTGGGGATCGATGGGCAGCCGGCGCACGCGCCTGCCAGTCAATGTCTCCAGCCCCTTGACCACCCCCATATTCTTGGCCACGCCGCCGGTCATACACAGGTCGCCCTCGATGCCGATGCCGCCCAGCATGGTGGCAACGCGGGCGGCCATGGCCTCGTTGATGCCGGCGCAGATATCAGGGGGCGGCGTGCGCTCGCCCACCAGCCGGATGACCTCGGCCTGAGCCCAGACCGTACACGCGCTGGCCAGACAGGCCGGCTGCCGGGACTTTAACGAGAGACGCCCCAGGTCATCCAGGGAAATGCCCATGAGGTCCGCCATGACC
>Ga0116192_1002665_pt1 | contig 11690 bp, 5 predicted proteins | sample AD_UKC113_MetaG_FD_89876 | JGI IMG/M metagenome (GOLD analysis project Ga0116192, IMG submission 89876) | Active sludge microbial communities of municipal wastewater-treating anaerobic digesters from Hong Kong - AD_UKC113_MetaG | ecosystem: Engineered > Bioreactor > Anaerobic > Digestate | place...
AGATAGATGTTTGTATCCCTCATTTGTGGACAAATTTTCAAATGTTCCAGTATGTACTGACGGTAGTTATCCATGTGGTACCTTTCCTTTTCAGCTTCCCTTACATAATCTTCTTCGCTCATAATCCAGTATTTACTGACAGAAGAATAGGTTATCCCCAGTGCTTTTGCGGTTTTTGTCTGAGCAAGTCCAAGTGCTTTGTACTCCTGGATTTTTCGGTATTGTTCAATGCCGATCATTTTGATTTCCTCCTTTGGTTTTGTTATTAAGGCCGAACATCTATAGCGGTACAAGCATAGGCATCACCTCATTATCAGGGGTCTATAAACCAGACTTAATTATAAAAACAAAAAACACCCATTTGGGTGTTCTTCTCATGTCAATGTTTTTTTAATCCTGCAATTTACTATTCATAGCAACTCTTATTACTTGATAAATTCTGATTATTAAAATAAAATGTGTGGTTTTAATCCTTTCGCAGGAACAATCTTATATATATATCACTGACTCCACTGTATTACAACCCTTGTTAATATTATGCACAACCTGACAACCCGATAAGGGTAAAGGTGCGCATTTTACATATTTCACGTAATGCTTTTCCAACCAGTAGAGTTTCTCGTACAAATAATACCGAATTTCCAATTTGCCCCTTTAGTGTTGCATATACTATGAGCAATTTTCTATTTCAAAACCAACTTTCATAAGCCTATCTTTTACTTCGTCATTTATTTTTGGAATTGAGATATAAAGTTTTTCTCGTGCACGGCTAAGGGCGACATAATAAACACGATTTTCTTCAAAAGCAATATTGGGATTTAGTATAAAATCAAGCCCACAATTGGTTTTATCATCGCTTTCTGGAATAATAACCATAACGCAGTTGTTCTCATCACCTTTAGCTTTATGGATCGTTCTGTTTATGCAATCATCATCGTCAATTTTGACAGCAAGAGCCATATCGCTGTATTTTTTTGAATCGTAAAAATCTTTGACGCTTCCTTTAGTGATTTTGCTTTTGTCAAATACTTTTTCATCAAAATATGTATTATAGAATTCCGTTAATGTCTTATCTTTGATAATCTCATAATTATCAAGAAAACACTGTATTTGAGATAAGGCTGTCCGGTCAGCATCTTCTTTACGCATTGCTCGTTTCATGAATTTAAGAGCATCCCTTATCTTGTTATCTCTGGCATTTTCAATAGAAGAAATAACATAATAGAGTTGTTTTGCACGTTTTGCATTGCTATCGTTGGTTATAATATCTTCCAGAATAATATTTTCATCTTTTACATCATATCCATTTTTTAAACAATTTGATGTAACATTTTTATAGCAAAGCGTCCATAGGGTCTGCTTGCCGCAAATTTGCTTAGCCCGCTTATAAGTCGCCATAACATCGCCAACCATTATTCGAGGCTTGCATCCATGTCTGTTTTCAGGACTATATTGAACAAATGTTGGATCATTTCTTACGATATTCAAAATACTGATAATTTCTTCTGTGCTGCGATGGTTTCCTTCAATTTTATATTCTTTCATTCCATTAAGATTAAAATTAATAAACTGATTGACATCAGCTCCCTGAAACTTGTATATCGATTGAGCCTTGTCTCCTATTACGCCAACTATGCTTTCTTTTTCTGCTATTTTTTTTAATATTTCCGCTTGAATTGGATTAGTATCTTGAAACTCATCAACAAAAATATATGGAAATTTAGCCCTTAAAATATCAAGAATAGAAGGAAATTCATTAATAAGACGCCAGCTAAAGTATAAAACATCGTCGTGGGGCAATATACCCTTGCTCCAGCAGATTTTTTTATAGATGAGATATGCTTCCTTTTTAATTTTAAACTTAAATATTTTGCGAGGTAAAACTTGCAAAATGCCATTATCATCAAATTTCCACTGTAAATCAAGTAAAGCTTCCAAGAGATCTTTATCATCCATATATATTTGTTTGGATTGTTCCTTTACTTTGTATAAAATTGATTTATTAGGTACGTATTCATCATGCCCTTTTATTTTATCGACAGCTAATTCCGGAATATTTAAAAACGAAACATATGGTTTGACAATATGTTTATATAAAAAAGAATGAATTGTACCGATTTCAACGTATTCACATGCATCGCTGAGGTTCGAAAGAATCTTCTCTGCTGCAACGTTGGTATATGTAATGCAGGCCACTTTTTTTACTTGTCCGAGGCGCTTAGAATGCTGAACCACGTTTCGAATGTGATTGATAAGCCATGTAGTTTTGCCTGCTCCCGGTCCAGCATTAACTTTAAAATGATGTTCAATATCAATTGTCTCGTTACTATCTCTTAAGGTAATTATTCCAGAACCCATTTGATAGCCTCCTCAATATATGGTGGTATCTTAAACGTGAAAGAACCATTATGATAATCGGCTTCTTTTTCATATAAAACTTCGGCTATTTCCTGAGCAGCCTCAGCTTTATTAACATTAAGCAAATATAATGCGGCAATGAGTTGATCTTTATCTTTAGTACCTTCCAAACCTTTTTTTATGCGCTTGCATCCCTCGCTATCGCCGATAGTCGCAACCAATTCCTCATATTCTAGAGCATAATTATTCATTAGATATAGTAGAATCTCTTTGTTATTATTACTCGGTACAATCAATTCTTTACAGGTGGGATTGTACATCAATAGCTCATATTCAAAAGTACATCCAATATTTTTCTCTTGAGTAAAAACATTGATTGATTTTTTACGATCTGAATAGAGATCGATAATATCGTTTGAAGTTGCTTTATATTCATAGCTATTATCTTTGTTCAATTCGAATGGATAACATGATGTATATCGAGCGCCTTTGATACCGATTTTCTTTCTTACCGGATCTAAATCGGTAATCACCGCTATCCTCTTATTTATAGCATACTCACTTTTTTCTCTATCAAAAAGCTTCAAAAAATGTGAAAAGTATCTACCTCCAATATTGATAACAGTAACATGATTGTCGACCAAGTCTCTTTTTAGATATCGAGTAAATATAGGCAATAGAAGTTGTTCACTGATACCTTCGACCAAGATAATTCTTTTGGCAAACAGCATATCGGATTTAGTTACATCAAGGTATCTTTCAACATATAACTTTGAGACTTTATCATCCCTATTCGTCAGATCAAAGACTCTACCTGGATAAGCAACTTCAATTTCATCCTTTTCTTTATTAAGAACAATAAGATTATCTAGTTTAGAAGCTGCAGTAATATTAGGTGAATGTGTACTGATAAATATTTGCCTTACATTGGATTTCATATTGTCATTTAAAAATTTAAGAAACCGATATTGAAGTGACGGATGCAGGTGTGCTTCCGGTTCCTCTATTGCCAAGATAGAAAATAGTTTAGCATTACTTCCATAATATTCACCCATAGCTCCTTTTTGCATTTTTGCAAGTAGTAACGCAATGTATATCAGATTATTATAGCCCAAACCGTTGTTGGTTGGTGGCAGCTTAATACCTGTTTTATCTTCCAGATTAAGTCTTAAAGCGGAGTATAGAGCTGTTTCGTTTAAAACTCCGCTGAAATGAGGCGAAGTTTCGTCATAAGACGCACCGGTTTTATTCGCATATGTCACGATATGTTTTTCACCAGCAGTAAGACGATCTTGTAATTTGGACATTAGTTGCTGTGACGATTCAGCAAATTCTCGTTTCACCTTTTGCAAATCGTTTTTAATTTCATCCTTGGTTTTTGTAGTATCATTTTTGATTTCATAATCGATAAAAAAGTCGATGACTTCTTTTAAAAGAGAATTACTCCCTGTACTTAAATCTCTTTCAACGTCTCTGATAGGTGGTACATACTCGAAATCAAATTTACTCAGAATATCATAATCAACTACCATTTTTAACTTATCGTCACCGCCGTATAACTTCCATACATATTTACTTAAGAAGGAATGCTCGATTTCACTCCAATATTCTTCGATGTTCGTACTGGAAATGGCCGCCATTGCAGTCTTATATTCTTCAATTTCCTTTTCAGGCAGAAAAAATTCGTAAGTTATTTTAGCTTCGTAAGGCCGCTGAATTTTTGTCAGCATAGTTGAAACTAAAACGATATCCTCGGAATATATAGATTCACCTTCGCTTTCCTTAAGAGTTGATGAGATCTTGACACGCGGAGGATTAGCCTTTAAATCTTCGATAGATATTTTTCGATTAAAATCATGGATGCCAAGCTTTTTTGGATAAGAAGTATCAAACAGGATTTGGAGAGCTTTAATAATCGTTGTTTTCCCTGAGTTATTATGACCGATGAAAATATTAAATTTATCATTGAATTCAATCACTTTTTTGCCGCCAAACCCTCTGAAATTTTCTATTTCAATATTTGCAATATACATAACAACCTCTCCCAAAAACACACGATTATCATTAGAAGTGATGAGAATTAATAGTTTACATATGTCAAACAAGCTATTCCGATTTCAATATTTTCGCTATCATACCATCAATGCAATCGTCTTCATCAAGGCAAAACACATTCTTCGCTCTACGTTCCAGCTTGCCTTTTCCCCACCACTGTCGTAAATCCTCGGAACGGGTACCGGACATTATAAAAGAGTTCAGCACAATTTTCTTATCACCGCTTGAGGGCTGGAGGCGCGCTTCAAGTTCTTTAATAGTGGCATGGAACTCTATCTTGGGATCATCCCATTGCAAATGCCGCAATCCTTTTGGGTCGATAAAGGAAATATATTGCACATCGGGCGTATCAATCCATAACACATAGTCCGGATAAAAATTGCCTGCTTCGAAGAACCCCATTCCTACCTTGCTCTTGTTGCGGAGCAAGTATAGCTTTTTACCCTCGAAAATTGCAGCATTTGCATCTACATATGCCTTAAGTTTATCAACAAACCGTTTCTCGTCTTCATTCAGACTGACCGGTGATACAGTCAGTTTCAAACCACCCGCTCTCAGACAGATGAGCGGTGTGTAGAGGTGATGCCGGAAATCAAAAGCTATCAGTGAATTGCTAAGTATACCTTTTTCATATGTTGGTATACCGCTATGCTGATTAAGCAGAGCCTTCAAATCCTCAACAAACTGCTCCACTGTCCCGGCGGTTGGATCACCTTCATAGGCATCATAATACGAAAGTTTATATTCAGCAACAAAGTTTCCATCGCTGTCATTCAATTCCTGGTATTCTAGGAACCTTTCCTCCCACTTTGCTTTTTCGTATTTGTAGAACTTATCAATATAACATTTCAGCACCATAATGGCCAAGTCAGTTACAAGAACAAGTTTTTCCATACTGTCAAATTCGAGGTGCTTTTCCGGAATGATAAGCGAATACCAACCGTCAGTTTCTAAAATATCCTTTATACCATCTTTAGTAATAGAAATATTATAATAAAACTTCTCGTTCTTATAGGTTTCAAGTTCGTCAAGAATGCGGTCATAATCGAGGAATGGTATATACTGCTTATCAATTGTATGTTCTTCGGGGATAGATTCAATCTGCATGCTGAATGTAGATTCAATTGTCTGCACTTTTGAACGGCAATCAAGTATCACCTTGTTCTTGTTCAAATAACGTAAAAATTCCTCGTCCGGTTTACCGAGTAAAAGTCTTGCAGCTTGTTTTTTAAAGTTTACACCCTCTTTAACTTTGATGACCCGCAATTTTCTGTGCTCATCGGGGTTATACCGGCTTAATACAGGAAGCGTGTACTCGTGCGGCTTTTCGTTGGCAGGTATATCCTCCATTTCAAGATACTTTTTAAAGTCTTCCATATACTGGGCTTTTATTCCGAATATAGTCAGCGTTTCAAGCAGCTCAATATATTTCGGTATGATAACAGAGCTATCATCCAATCTGTGACTGCGTTTTAAACAACCACCGTAGCCACGCAGGCGAACTCCGCGTCCAAAAAGCTGGATGGCTTGTGAGCCTTCGCCTTTAGCAAAGTTAATAAGTCCCATTGTGGAAACACGCCAAGAGTTCCAGCCTTCGGTAAACTTGCGTGAACCAATGAGAATATTTATGTTCGAATTTCGTTCGTTGATGTTGTGGAAAAGGGATTCAGAAACAAACTCCTCGGTTCCGGTGGTAATACCTTTTGCCTCGCAGTTTTTAATTAAGCCTGCCGTGTCGCCAATGCTTACCACACCAAAATATTCGCCGTCGGAACCAATTCGGAGTGCAATTTCTCCTTGTACCTGACGCAAGTTTATGACGTGCAGGCGTGGGGAGTCAGATGTGGTATCGCTGTTGAAAACAAGGCGAAGAATATCCTTATAAACATCTTCAGCTTTAGGAGTTCCTCCGAACAAAGAATTTAGAGCGTTGAAGTTTTGTGAAAAGAGTTCCCGGCCGGTGCTGTCGGTTAGTCCGGTGTCATCACTTAACACAGTGTCGATTCGGTTTATGGTTTGCTCCTTGCGGTTGACAAACTTATCAATAAAGTCCAACACTTCCTCAACATCGGTCATTTCTGCGACGGATGTTTTTGCCGTTACTCGATTGCCTACAAAAACAAGTAGAGGCTTTTCAATTTGAAAAGGTGCGTACTCCTTGCCTTTTTCACAAAATAACTTCAATTGCTGATAAAATGACAACAAGCAGCCTACGAGGTATAACTGTCTCTGTTCCTCTTCAATACTGTCCCGCAAGTTATAAATGCGGTATTCCTTGCCGTATCCGTCTTCATAAAAGTACTTGTAAGAGTAATCAATTATAATTGAACGAAAATATTCATCAAGGCGTTCTTTCCATTCTTTCTGAGAAATATTGCTTGGTTTGTTCGATTTCATTGCCTGCTTTAATGTTGCAGAGTATTCAAAGGCAAATCCGCCATCCGCAGAAAGTCGTGAGCGGTAATCATACCACACATCCCCAGCAAGCCCGCGATGTGCTTCGTCCACAAGCACAAGGTTGTTCTGCTCAAAACTATCGACTGAAACGGTTTTGACTTTGCCTTCTTCCTTCAGCTTGTTCATGTCTATAACAATAACATCAGCGGTTGTACCAAAGATATCCTTAAAGAACGGTTCCGCTGAAATATTTGACAGTTTCAGCTCATCCAAATGCTGCTTTGACATTCCCTCATTTGGCGCTAGAACAATAATCTTGTTTATGTCCAAGCGTGGATTAGTAAGCTTAGCTCTTTTCAGGTAATATTGAAACTGCAGGATATTAATGTGCATAATCAGTGTTTTGCCACTGCCTGTAGCGCACATAAATGACAATTTATTCATATTCTCCGGTGTAAAAGGCCCTATATCAATAGCACCGAGGCTTTCTGCCTTTACTTTTTCTATAAAAGCATTCAGGTCAGCGGCAAAGGTTTCTTTGTCGGTAAAATAGCGATCAAGGTACATCTCGGTGAACAGACAGGCTATATACTGGAAATATTTGAGCTTAATACCACCTCGCTTTTCACCGATTTGCTTAACAAAGCGACAGATACGCTCATCATATTCGCGCAGCGTGTCCCGGCTTATTTTTGCTTCTGCCCCCTGGCGCATCAACAGTAAATCCAATTCGCCCCAGAAGTAAGTATTCTGGTTTTCGTCAAATCCTTCGTATTCAGAACTGTTCATTTTCCCGGCAAGCGCAGCAAGGCTGTTTTTGCCAAACAGACTGAGGAAATAGCGAAACAAAACTAACTGGTCGTTCCATTGGAAGACAAGAGCAGTGTTTTTTCTTTTTGCCATTATTCCGCCTCCTCAAACATCTTTTCCCTGAATACAGGTTCAATACGTTGCACTTTCCAGCTTTCGTCATCCAGACGCAAGTTTTCAAGGTTGTTGTCACCGTTGACATAGATTACATCAAACTCACGGTCAGCGGGGTTAATCCTGTGTTTTATGAAATATGCGTCTAATGCAGCATTACTTTGTATCAAGTCACTTGTGATGGTGCGCCAGATGACAAGTGCACGTCTGCCATCGGGCAGCCTGCCTTCGATTTGCTTAAAGCCATACTCGCCGCTGTTATCCCGCTCCAATCTGACCGCTCCTTCGTATAAGCCTTCTCTTTTCCATTCCTCTTCAGTCAGTTTTACAACTTTAAACCAGGTTGTCGCCGACTGACGGATAACCGACAGCCCAATCAAATAGTTTAAAGTTTCGCATAAGTCAACAGTCTTAGGTTTCGTTTCGTTGTTTTCAATAATTTTTAGTTTATAGGAAAAAGGCATGTTGAAAGCATCCAGCGAAAGCATGCTGTCTTTCGCCTCGTAGTCAAACATATAGTGTATCATATATTCATCGCCTAATTTCATCGCAAGCTGATGCTTATCGTCATCCAGCATGATGTTTGATAGAGTGTCTTCGTAACTTTCAAGAGTAATGTATTTCATAATATGGCTCACACTGGTGTTACGGTTTTGCGGTTTACCGTTTTTCCAATCGGCGGAGTAGATAACCTTTTTCATACGTGGCAGTGTAACTGTGTAAAAATACTCACCCATTTCTATAAGAACATATTTACGGTTACCACCGTCATCACGATTTAAGTTCAATACAGCGTGACCGGTAGTAGCAGAACCAGCAAAAAAATCAAGGGTAAGAGAATTTTTATTTTTAAAGATGTTTTGTAATTTTAAAATGTGCTGAATGAAAGCAACTGGCTTTTTTCCGTTTGAAAAAGCTATTCCTCCTTCATCCACACAGTTATTAAATTGAGGCTCAAAATCTAATAGATTTGGGAATGGAACAAATTTTGTGTCTTCCCTATCTTTAGGGATACCTTGAAAATAATCCCCATTTTTCCGACCACTTTCATCATCAGGACACCAAAAATATCTATAACCTAAGCCGTCATCGCCAATACCCTCAACTTTAATAAGTTTTCCTTGAAAATATGGATTATTTTCAATATGAGCACAATAGAATCGTCCACTTGAATTGCCTCCACGTAAAGTTCCCCTAATTGACTGCTTTTTTAACCCTGTCAGACAAGGATCAATTTTTACAATTTGATAAGTACCTTTGGGAAATACAAAAACTCGTTTTCCGCCCAATTCCAATTCTTCGGCATAATTCTCGTCTACAGTGATTGAATACTTATATTCATCAATAGAAGTGTTATCTTCTTCGCGTTTGTATGGCTTATGTAACGAAGCACCATAAGCTAATAACATTTCGTAAACCTCATGGAAATCTTTATCTCCCTTGAGTATTCGATTCTCGTGTCGTACTTTTACCGCAATCGAAGTAAGATATTTATCAAAAATTTGATCCATTATTAGTTTCAAATTATAAAGTTCATCTTCGTTTATACTCACATAAATAGAGGATTTTTCAGTCTGTAAAGAACAGGACAATAGGAGTCTGTCATACATCATCGCACACCACGATGAATGTTCATAATTATCTTTATAAATAAATTTACCTGTTGCCCTGTCAGATTCAGTATTATATGGCGGATCAATGTAAATAGCATCCACCTGCCTTCGATACCGCTCCAAAAGCAGTCGCAATGCCTGAAAATTCTCACTATGGATAAGCAAGCCGCCCGTCTTCTCGTCAAGATTGTCAATACTTGCAATCAGGCGTTCTTTAAAATCGGCAGAAAAATAACGAGTATCAAGGACAAGGTTCTTATTTTGGCGCAGAAATTCTATCATCAGCGGCTCGGAATATCCGACGGTCGTAAGGTTGCCCTCAATCTCATGAATCGCATACATTTCCCGCCATTCGGCAATTTGAGCTTCGTTTTCGATAATTTCAGGGTAGAATTTTTCGTCCACCCTATCGAGCGTTATACACCAATTTGTATCAACAACAAACTTCTTTTTCAGCCACAGTTTTTTCTGAAAATCCTCAATTTGTGCGAGAAAGTCAATAATAATCTTACCGACACGCTTGATTGCCTTCACCTTGGCAAGATAGCTATCAGCGCGCTTCTCATCGGTAGTATCAATATCATCAAGATGAATGACTTCGCTCTTTATAAAAAAGTCCAGTTCGCGGGTTAAAAAGCCGCGTAAATCCTTATGTATGAAATAATCAAAAGTGTTTTTAGCAACATAGGCACTCAGGTGCTTTTCCAATACCGTACGAGTTTCCTTTTTTACACTGGAAGCAGGTGCGAGCAAGTGGTACCAGTCTTTGAACTGCTTTGCAATTGCGTCCGATATTGCAGCAAGATTGGCTTGATACCAATTTACTTTTTTATCATCGGGTATGTCATAGACAAAACGGATAACCAGCTCGCCGTTAATTTCTTCAATTGTCTTCAGTTCAGGACGTTCCGGCGTTTCTTTATAGAGCATAAACTCGCGCTTGCTTGTGTCGGTTTCCTTGTTATTGTTCTTTTCTGTGGTTGCATCAACAAGACGGAAGTGTACCTTTTTTCCGTTGTCAATAAAGGTGTAGTCGCGGAAATTCTCCGTGGTCTTTATGTAATACTGGTCAGCGTTCGCCCAGTACAGCTTTACTTCCTCACCCTCATAAGGAATGGCGTACACGCCTTCTTTGTAGCGGCGTTTAGAGATAAAATCACCTTCATCATAATAGCGGCTGAAAAATTTATACAGTGCTGAGTATACATCTGTTTCAAGAGATGACAAGTCTGTACCCGACGCAAGCTGGGATTTGTAACGTGCGTATTCTTCTGCCAGCTTCGGGCTTGCATTGATCTCTATGCCGAGTTCAGCGGCTTGTTTTTCAATTGCTGCAATACGTTCTTTTATTTCCCCGGTATTTTGGGCAAAAGGAGCAAGCGTTTCCTTCACTTTTTTTGGCAAATCCTCTGAGAGGAATTTCATAATCTCTTTCCTGCGGATATTCATAATGCGGTAGATCCCGAAATCCAAATCTGCCTTGTCAAGTTCAAAAATTTCCTCCAAGAGGCTGATAAATCGGTTCAATTTTTCGTTCGTATTTTGATTCATCGCGTTCTCACTCCTTTATACAATCTGCCATTCAATGGCGAATAGATCCTCGTGATGAGTTTGTTTTATCATTCGGCTGTCCAATTCAGCCAACAGTTTGCGGCGTTTGCTTGCTATTTCATCTTCTCGATCGGCAAGCTCATTGCGCTTTCGCCGCTTGAAGCTTTCGAGTTGTTCTAATTTTTTTGTTGCTGCAATTTTCTCCTCTATTGTTACAGCATTGCGTATTAACCTTTCCTGCTCACGGATTTGCCGCTTAATCGTATCAAGCTCTTTTTCCAGACTATTTATCATATCCTTCTCCCATTGGAAGATGCGTTCTTCCTCTTCCTTAAAATATAAGAGATTTCGCGAGTCAATCTGCTGTAATTTCCCTTTTCGATGCTGTTCTGCACTCTCTTTCAATTTACGCTGTTGTACAGGGGTAAGTCCTGTTGGTTTGACTTCACGTCCGGCACAAAGAAACAATTTCTCACATAATTCCTGAGACAATGGTTGTCCGTCATCTGTATATGCCGTAAATAAGCTGTATTGTTCTGTATCGAATGCCAAAACATCCAATGACGAAAGAAGCAGGTATCCGCTTTTTCCTTTCAAATCCTCCGGCAAAGTTACATTTAATTCTGTTTCCAATGGAGAAAATATAATCTTACCACCCGTAACTTTTATAGACACTGTTAACCAATTTAGTGAAAACCGTGCGATAATATTGTTGAATTCTAAAAAGGGGTACCACCCCCCTTTTAAGGAGGCGATACCTAATGGTCAAATGTCCTCACTGTGGTTCTTCCA
>Ga0116192_1002669_pt1 | contig 11680 bp, 17 predicted proteins | sample AD_UKC113_MetaG_FD_89876 | JGI IMG/M metagenome (GOLD analysis project Ga0116192, IMG submission 89876) | Active sludge microbial communities of municipal wastewater-treating anaerobic digesters from Hong Kong - AD_UKC113_MetaG | ecosystem: Engineered > Bioreactor > Anaerobic > Digestate...
AGTGCTGGGTTCTCTTTTGGGGCTATATCCAATTCCTTATTTAATATTATTTCATTATTTCGTTTTTTAGCCATAATTTCCATCCTCAAAAAAGTGCTGCACCGAATTGATGCAGCACAAAATGAAATTAATTACAAACAATTAGAGAAGCAAATATATAACACAATATTTAATAAAACAATACCTATAAGTAATTAATAACCAGAACTTTAATATAATTTAATATCATTTAATATATTTTAATATTCTTTAAAAAATATTTTTTAAAAAGCTAATTCTGCTGAGTCAAAATGGTCATTATAATACTGATCTTGAGTTGAATTTACTTGAGTAGATGGTGTAGAATTTGCTTTACCTGACAATAAATTTATATTCCCAGCTGCAACAAATGTTTTATAGACCTTATTGTTGTTTTTATCTGTATAGCTAGAAGTCGCTATCCTCCCTTCTACAGAAACAATACTGCCTTTTGCGATTGATGGATTTATTCCCCGCCATATTTCTACGTTAACCCACTCAGTTACTCTCTTCCATTCGCCGTTATTATCTCTATACGATTCAGTACAAGCAACACTTAATTTTGTAAGCGTTTTACCTGATTGTGTCGTAGTTACAGTTGGGTCACTCCCAACATTCCCAATTAAAATTACTTTGTTCATTTTTAAAATTTTTATAATATAAATTAATTAATTAATTTCCTGTACTTCCAAAGCCACCAATACCTCTATCCGTATCAGTTAGCTCCTCAGAAATATCCCATTTTATTTTTTCGACTTTTGCTAATACAAGTTGTGCTATTCTATCTCCTGGTTCAATTATTTGAAATTCATAAGATAGATTTACTAAAATTACATTGATATCGCCTCTATAATCGCTGTCTATCGTGCCAGGACTATTGAGTACAGTAATTCCTTTTTTTATTGCTAATCCACTTCTTGGTCGCACCTGTATTTCGTATCCTTCTGGTATTTCAACAAACAATCCTGTTGGAATTAAAACTCTACCCATCGGTGCTATTTCAATATTTTTAGAAATATTTGCTCTTACATCCATCCCAGCACTTCCTTTTGTTTGGTATCTAGGCAACTCAAATTCAGATTTGTTTATGATTTTTATTTTAGTAGCTGGATTGATTAGTTTTAAAAAATAAATCAAAATTTTTGTACAGGATTATTTCTCGGCATTTATAATATCTAATATCTGTTCTATCCCAATCAAATCCTCCGTTTATTGAATCAGCAGATTTATGTTTTTGAAAAACTTTAGGATTAAATTCATTTCCTTGTGCTACTTGCTGCTCACACATCCATTGTACGACTTCTAAATAGAAATCTTCTATTTCTCCTGTTAAATCTTGTTTTGTTACTTTCATTCAAAAATTTTTTTAATTGTTAAAAATAATTCATCCACTTGTGTTTCGTAGAAGGTATAGGATATAGCACCTTGCTCAATCATTAATTTCTCCCATTCTTTTTGTTCTTTACTTTTTGTATTTTTACCAAATTTCAATTCAATAATGTAAAATTTACCCTTGTAATAGCAATGCAAGTCAAAAACACCTGCAATTACTCCTGTAGCTTTTGCGATTATTTGCTCGAAACGTGTCCGTTTAGCTCCATTTGGCACAGCCCAAATTAATCTTCTTGATTTTGGCACTTCATTCCATATCCTTTTGAAAATATAAGATTGTAATTCAGTTTCATTTCTAAATATTGGCTTTATTTCTGCTAACATATTGTTATTCATGTATTTATATTAAATTATTAGAGTTTAACTATAACTAAATTAGTGAAATGAGGTAACATACTTTTAGGCTAGGTAACATACTTTTTTTTAAAGTTTGTTACCTGTAATTTATTGAAAAACAAATGTTTATATAGATTTATGCTGAGGTAACAAACTTTTTCGGCATTAATATATATATATACATAAAAAAATATTTTTTTTATAAATTTTTTATAGTTGTATTTTTTTAATAAAATTATTTTTTTTATTCTTATATGCATTAATAGTAAAATTTTATGTTACTTATGTTACCTATATAGTAACATATTGATTTACAGTAGATTATAGGTAACAAAACATTTTGTAATTTATGTTACCTTTTGTTACCGCTAAAATTAATGAAACATATATAATTGATTTACAATAAATTGCAGGTAACAAACTTTTTATTTCAAAACATTTTGTTTTAAAAAGGAAGATCGAAATTGAATTCATCTTGTTTAATTTTAATAGTTTTTTTAAACTTTGAATATCTTTTAGGAACGCCATTTATCTTTTTTAAATAATCTTTCTCATACTTAATACCTAAATGGTCACAATACTCTTTAATAGCCTTATTTAGCGTCTGAATAGATGAAATAAACCTAATATTAGATTCATTGCAATATGTCTTATATTTCTCAGAAATAACTATGCTTTCCAATTCCTTTTCTTCCCATTGTTCTTCTTCATTCGATAAGAACATATCTAAAAAATCCTTTATATGCTGCTTATGATTAATTACGAATTGTTTCCAAAAACCAGTTTCTGATAAATTATTAGCTACTAAAGACGGGGCTTTTAACCATTCTTGAATACCTAAAATCATGAAATTATCAAAGCCTAACCAGTCTATTTCGTCAAAATCATTTGGGAAATATTTGCCTAAAGCATTATAAACACCTCCGTTAATAGTAAAGTAATTTGTAAACTCAATTGGTATAATTCTACGCTTCAACCCACCATCTGAATTTTCAAAACTGAAATTGGTTGATACAATGATTTTAGGCATTTTTGTTGTATCAATTGTCCGTTCATCCTTAAATAATTTTTTGACCACCCCGCTATTCGTAGAAATATTTTTCAAAAATGAATAATCGAAATCCTTTTTCAAATCAGATAAAACAAAAATTCGCTCTCCATCCCAAGCCTGTAAAAAATTTCGGTCAGTACTGATTTGAGAGCCTGGAACCTCCTTAGTGGAAGTAATACATTGCATCATCTTTGTAAATGAATTTTTACCAGATCCCCCACCATCATTTGGGTCTTCAACTTCCTCTACCAATGTAATTATATAACCCATTAATTCATTTTTAAAATCATGAGCTAAATAGCCAATAATCTTCTGAAGTTGGAAATCGTTTTTCTCAATACCTATTGCCAAATCTAAGTATTTAATATAAATAGATTCATATAGGCTGCCTTTGTCAATAAATTTAAAATCACGTTGGATAAATGAATTTTCCCAAATTAATTTTCCATTTAATGTTGAATATGGCAGTATATCTATTGAATCTTTTTCAATTTTCACAATGCCATTTCTATAAAATTTATATGATGTTGTGAACGTAGAAGATAGAGTAAATGAATCGTCAATTACTTTCAATCGCTTAATAGTCCACTCTCCAGACTTTTGCAAGAAACTTTCACAGGCATCGCAAATGGCATAATAAATTGTAGAATTTTCATCTTTTATGTACTCTTTTAAAGCGTCAAATAGATTTCTTGATTCTACCTTTCTAATAATAAATCCGTCAACCTTACATAGTTGATGCCCTTCAAAAATATAGTAACCCATTTGACTGGCTACTTGCAAAACTTGTTCACGGCTAATTACATACCCATCGATTATGTCACCTTTCCAGAAAATACCATATTTAAAATCCTCGTCGTACTGCGATTTTGTCGCCTCGTATTGCTCTCTAGCAGTATCTGATATGTTATTAGGCAATGAGAAATTATTTGTTACTGCTTTTCGGATAATATTTCGTTCATAATTAGCCTTTAACTTGCCGTATCCTTTTTCGACTAAGTATTTTAATAGAGCTTTATAATCGTTATTAAATTTTAAAATGCAAAGAACGGCTGATGGGGAGTAGGTAGAATCGCCGTCGAATTCGGATGACGTTGTGAAGAAATGATACTTGCGACAATCTTTTATGAATCCTGCTGAGGTCCCAGAACTTTTGTTTGGGCGAGTAAAATGTACGTATTGTTTAGTGTCTTTGAAAACCGTCCATCCAAAATCTTCTAAAATAGTTTCAGCTTCATTAGAATTGTTGAAATGCTCAAACGGATTTTCGTCGTACATTTCATCATAAGTTTTTGACGATCTGATTACTTTTTTTTCTTTAATTTTCTGATCAAAAAGCGTAGCTAAAGTAATTAGGCTATCTCTCTCCTGCTTTGTAAGAGTAGGTATCGGAACGTCCTTAACGACTGAATACCCTGAGCAAGGTGGAGCAACGATATATCCACCTTCGCCCCTAGTTTCTATTGCTGCCTCTTTAACGCCTTCTTTTGTAGCAAGTTTTTTATTGCCATCTACTTTTTCTGCACACTTATATAATACATGAGAACCACCACTCCTGGACTTATGGATACGCAATTTTTCAAAAATATCAGGGTGCAGTTGCTTTAATTCTGTAAAATACAGCGTATCAATGCCACTCCAATTTTTTGTATCGAAATCCAATACCTCAAGGTTGCCGCTTATAGCACCACAAATTATTCCTGTAGAGTATCGTTGATTAATAGATAGGAACTCTAGTAACTCCTGTTTAGGAGTACGGACGAGTTGATTTTTTTTCCAATAACCGATAGGCGTCTTAGCATTACGAGGACTACCTTTATCGTCTATAAAATCAAACTCGACAACTGGAATTACGGATAAGTGTTCTTGATTAACATAGTAATCAAGCAGTGAATCTAACGCTTCAAATGAAGCATTATTATTGTTTAGCATTATTTTTTAAGTTTTTATAACTTTTTATAAAATTAAAAAACAATGCCGCCGACTAAAATAAAATAATAATAGGAGTACAAATATAATAGAGGACAACTAATATATGCAAATGTTTTTGGGATTTTTTAAATTATTCTTTAAGCTTTTTGAAAACTAACATATTATAGGTTTGAGTAGTACCATTCCCACCCAAGCAACCGCCTTTTATATGAGTACTAATGCTTTCCATCGAATGAAATTCCCATCCATCTATTGCTTCTTGGTTGATTAAACTAGCAAACTCTGAAATAGCACTACCCAGTTTTTTTTGATATTTCTGCAATTGGGAATCTCAAGTGTAAGGATTTTACAAAATCTATGAAATTATTTTCGTCCATAACATACTATAAATCAGAATTTTATAAATTAATATAAAAAAATATTAAAAAAACTTGCAAAAAAACTTGCAAAATACTTTCAAGATGTATTATCTTTGCTTTATCAAAAATGATTATACAAATTTATAATCAAAAATGATAAAAAACAAATTGACATTTATTAACTATTAAATTAAGGACAATGATTAACAAGAGTAAACTTTTAAAAATGGCTTGGAATTTAATTGAAAATTCAATTTTTACAAATATAAAAGATGCTTTAAAAGCAGCTTGGAAGATAATGAAAATTGCATCAGGAATTCCAACAAAAATAAGATATACAAAAGTAGAAACTGGAGAGGTTAGAGATGCGGTGGCGTTACAAGTTGGTTCTTTATCAACAATCGAAAGTGGATACATTAGATATATGGAAGAAATAAATAATGTATTTCAATGGCGGTCATTTAGGATTAATACAATCATATTTTAACAAGCATTTGGTTTTGGGAATAAATTAGATAACTAATGTAAGCGTTGCGAGATAAAAGTATCTCGCAACTACTTTTAAAAACTTATAAGCATGAAAAATAATAAATACTACATAGATTATACATCTTCAGATGATATAGATTATAGAGTTTACTTTTCAATAGACGAACAAAATGTGTTTGATGAAGCCACAAACAGAATTTGGCATGAAACAGATAATTTACAAATATCTCATGTCATCGAAAGCGATACAGACGAACTAGTAACTATATCAAAAAGATTCGAAATCGAACTTGAAGAGCTAATTATGAGAAAGGAGCAGTTTGAATGGATGGAAGTCCATGAATTAGAACCTGCTTTGTAAAAAATAATGCCGCATGGCTAAATTTATAATAATAATAGGAGGCTGTGTGGCAGCAATTAATTGAAGTTTTATCAGAGTGAACATAAGATGCAGGGGAAGCCTATAGGGTGGCAGTTTACTGGTAGGCATCTTTTTTTAAAAAAATACAAAATGGTGAAGTTTAACGAAAAAGCACTATCCGAACTAAAGAATAACGAACACTTAAAACTTGAGATTATGCAAGTTACTGGAAACGCTTACTCTACAGTTAACAGGTGGATTTACAAAAAAAACATTAAGAAACTTGGTACAATCGCAATAAACGAAACAATAAAAAAAATAACAGGCGAAAATTTAATAAATTTTTGAAAATATGGAAATTAATAATATTGTAATTGAGTGCTTAAATGAAGAACACGGGAAAGAAATTCTTAAATTCTTTTCAGGATTAGGGGTGAATACTTATGCTATGAGTGGTGACAATACTTTAGAAAATAATGAAAGTTATAGGTTTTATGGAGTAATAAATGACGAATTCTATTGCTATCCAATAGATAAAGTAATTTCTGCAAAAGCAACCATAATACCCACAGGGCATTTTGTACCAAGAGAAATGATGGTATGGGATAATAGCTTTATGGGAAAAAATGAAAGAAAAGTAATAGGCAAATATGAAGGGAGGTATATAACTGTCCCACACAGTACTGATATTGATAATTATAATAAATTATTTCTAATGGACAACGCTGAAGAAATCCAACCAAAGATTAAAATTACAAGAAAAGAATTTGAAAAAAAAGTATGAAATCATTGACTAACAACATATTAACATACCTTGTAATCGCAGCTATAATATACTTTTTTATTAAATGTATTATAGGATTTTATAACGCTGGACTAAGAATAGAAAACATATAAAATGGAAGATTTACTAAATATCAGTCAAGCAGCTTCTAATCTTGGGTTAAGCGTTCCAACTATCAGAAAGTTGGTTAATGATAAAAAAATATCAGTAATAAGAGGCACATGGAAACTCCAGTTCACAAAAGAAGCACTTGACGAATATAAAAAAAGATATACAATAAAAGCTAGAAATATCTAATGGCTAATATAGTAATAATTATAATGCTGATAATCTTATTCAAGATTATTGGAGAAAATTAATTTTTTTTAAAATGACAGATTTAACTATTTTCAAAAAAGATACTGAAGATAAGTTTGTACGAATAATATCTTCAGTACGCTCTGTTGATGAGCGAACAGCAGCACAGCAATACGAGATAGAATTATTTTCGTACGGGCAAATGCTGATAAATGTAGCTGATGCTAATTTATGTACTGAACTTTCAAGGAGTGCAGTATTCTTAGAGGTAATAAGCTCTGGACTATCATTCACATCTAACGAACCTCTTGTTTATTTAATGACAAGAAATGTCAAGTTAAAAACTAAGGATGGCGAAAAGTGGGAAAAAAGGCTTTATTATAGAACAAGTCCAGACGGCAAAATACATTTAGCAAAAATTTCTAATGCAATTTTAGATATTACGAAGCCTACAGTTGTATATGAAGGCGATAATATTAGCATAAATAACAACGTAATTACATACTCGCCTAAAATACCTAGAAACGAAAAAATAATTGGTGGGTTTTGTATGGTTTATCTTCCATCTGGAGTTCAAGAGGCTATTTGGGTTGATGTGAAAGATATGGATAGACATAAGGTCGCATCTGAGAAACAAAATAACGGAAAGCCAAATGCAAATTATACAAGCAATAACGGACAAATTGACGCAGGTTTTTTCTCTAGCAAAATAATAAATATTGCTTTAAAAAATAAAGTTAAGAAAATAAATGCGAACACACCGAAGCCGCAATACTTGGTAAATGATGAAGAGGAGCAGGATACATTAATCCAAATTGATAACGAATCAACATTTTAAAATGGAAACAGCTGCAATTTCTAAAATAGGTGTAAATATAGATAATGTATTTACATTGTTAGAAAAGTCTGAAACTAGGCTTTTAAACACACAAAAATACTTCGACGATAATATACTAGCATTAGAATCAGATATAAAAAACGATGAAGTATTAAAATCTTTTATTATAAGGGCTACAAATACAGTAAAAGACATTAACGAACAGCGGATGGTTTATACTAAAAAACTAGATGAAATTAAGTCTAAATTTACAAATGTAGAAAACACTATAAAAAATTACATTTCAAAAGCTCAAGACAAAAGAAACGAAATCGCTAAGATTGAACTAGACAAGGCAAAGCAACAAGAGTTGCAGAGAAAGCAAGAAGAATTAAAGCAATTAGAAGTAGTAGAGCTTAGAAGACAATGCGAAATCGATCTTGCATCTTATTTTGAAAAAATGGTAGATGATTTTAATGCAGCTTGTATAAATAGTTACCATACAATAACTCCTGAAAATTTCAATGAAAAAGTTGAAAAAATTAAAAAGATGGATAATCTTTTTAATGAGAAAAAATACAAGGAGTTCATATTTAGTGCTACTTCTAAATTTGGTCATGATGTAGAGGCTATTAGATGCGATATTTTGATAAGAAATATCGAAAAATACAAGAAACTATTCAACGAAAAAGTAATTGAAATAAGAAACGAGCTCCTTGTGCTAGCTCAAAAAAAGATAGGTGGAGCTACACAGGAAGAGTTAGTATTTGAACAGCCAAAAGTTGTAGTTGATAAAACAGCTATTGAGATTAGAGCAGCTTGTGATAAGACAGAAGTTTTGTTTAATACAGCACAAGAATCAGAACAAGCTGCAAAAATAAATGCCTCTGAAAAACCGGTATTAGAAGTAATTAGTAAGGCTGGTTATCAAGCAGTTGTACAATTTTGGTTTGAGCATTTATTTAAAGATGAAGATGAAAGTTCTATGATGAATAAGTCTATCAAGTCCATGATTAATGACATCAATAGGTTTTCCAACAAACATAATATATTCTTAGAATCTGAATACACAAAATACAAGGTAGATGTTAAGGCTAAGTGATGTTGGTGTGGATAGTAGAGAAAATAGTATAGTTTACAATATGGATTGTATTATTGGCATGAAGCATTATCCAGATAAATATTTTGATTTGGCTGTTGTTGACCCACCTTATGGACTAAATATTTCGGCTTTATCAAATAGTGGTGAAAGCGGAGGAACTGATAAGCGATGGAACACCAATAAGAAAGACTTTTATAAGCCGAAAGAATGGGATAAAAACATTCCTACTGCTGAATATTTTGAGCAATTAAAAAGGGTGTCTAAAAATCAAATTGTGTGGGGGTGGAATTACTTTGTTAGTTACTTTAACGATTGCCCTTCTTACATAGTTTGGAACAAAGAAGCAAGCGGTAATTATTCAGATTGTGAAATGGCTTGGTGTAGCATTAAAGGAACTAACAAAATATTCAAATGGCTGTGGAACGGATTTAGAAAGCAACAACCAGAAGAAAGAATACACCCAACTCAAAAACCTGTGGCTTTGTATAATTGGATTTTCAACAATTATGCAACTGAAGGAATGAGAGTTTTAGATACACATTTAGGAAGTCAAAGTAGTCGTATTAGTGCAAATAAATATAAATTAGATTTTGTAGGATTTGAAACTGATAAAGAATATTTTGATAAAGGTAACAAACGATTTTATAATTATATTTCACAAACTACTTTGTTTTAAAAATGACAGACGAACAATATTTTGCATACAAAGCCTTATCTAATTCAAAATTAACAGAAGTTAAGCAAGTTGTTGATGGATTAGATAGTTTCCAAAGTAGTGGCAACGCATTTTTTTATGGTAGTTTATTCGATGCTATGATAACAGAACCACATAGGGTTAGTGATAAAAATCAAACATTTGATGGCAATAAGGTTGAAGCAAGGTTATTCGAGGATGCCTTAAATAAAAGAAAGATTTTTTTAAAAGATGAATTTTGCTTCAATATAGTCTATAACAATAATTCTGAATATCAAAAAGTATTTATTAAGGATTTAAACATTACCTACAAAGGAGTTGATTTTGTTGAAAAATGCAAGTGTAAATATGATATTTTTGGAACAATAGGATGCGACATAAAAACAACGGCAGCAACGAGTTATAAATCTTTTTTTGATGCTTGTGTTCGATTTGACTACTTCAGAAGTAGAGCTTTTTACATGGATTTATCTGGGCATTCACAAGACGTAATTATTGGAATTTCAAAGACGAAAAATGAAATTTATAAAATACTAATAACTAGAGGTGATGACAGATATAATACAGGAAAGTTAGAATATGAAAGGCTTGCCTTTAGCTATCATCTTTTGAAAGATAAATTTTTAAAAATACAATAAAAACTATAAAAAATATCTAATATGAAAATTCTATTAATACTATTAACACTTTTTGTATTTAATAAAAAATCTAATCAAAATTATACAAAGATTAAAGAAAAAATACCAGTGCAGGTATTAAAGTTTTACAAGGACGAGCAACTGTCAGACTGGAATATACTAAGAAAAAACTTATCAGAATCCATTTATAAAGTTCATGGAGATTATAATATGTACGATTCATACTGCAAGGTACTCAATTGCGAAAGTGATGGTTGGAGAAACGCAAGAAATCCTAAGAGTTCTGCTTCTGGGCTATTCCAATGTATGCGTTCAACTTATACAGACATGAAGAAAAAGCATAATTTACAACTAAGTTTTAATGAATTTAGGAGTTTACCATTAAAAGAACAGGCTAAATTTTTTGATGAGTACTTACAACTTTACAAGAATAAAGCTAAACTTATAAATACAAAATCGGATCAAAAAACAAGGCTAGTTTACGCTTATCTTATGGTATTGAAACCGTCATGTGTCGGTAAGAAATGGGATGATCCTGTTTTTACAAAAGGTAACCCTGATTATATTCCAAACTCTGGAATAAAGCATAATAACGGTGTTATAAAAATTAGCGATGTATATAATTTCGCTATACGAAAATTTAATAGTTAGAAATGTCAGGTCGCCCATGCAAAAAGTTGTGTGGGTGGTTTTTTTAAAATTCTTTTCAAACGGAATTGTCAAACGAAGCAGTAATGTAGCAGCTTGCGTATAACGTAAAAGTATTGCCGAAGTGCGGGCATAACAGCACTAAACTTTAAAATTACCACTAATTTTAATTAAATGCAGGAAATATGAATACACCACTTAATCCCCACTTGCGGCAAACGAATGTTGGCAGCAGTGTTTATTTGCTTGATGTTCCTGATAACCAAAAGCAATGGTTTAGGGTGAATTATGACACGGTTAAAAATGAAGTCGAAGAAACTGAGCTAATGGATTATTCAATGCTTGAAAATAACCTTTTTGGAATAAACGAAAGGTTTATTGATTGGAAATCTGATTTGAACGGATTAGTAGATGACTATTTAGAAAACCATATTTTACAAGAAGAAAAAACAGGCTTTATAAGAGATTGCCTTATTTGTGTTTTAGAAGATTGTAAGGATTTAGAATACTTTGAAATGGCACATAATCTTAATTTAATTTTAATGTCTTTTGATAAAGCTCTTTCGGGTTATTTGAAAGGTATTGAAGATTGGTATAAAAAAAACGGGGCTTCTGAAGATGCTTTTTAACATTGCTGCCAACTAGCGCATACTCGAAGTTTTTTGTAAACTAACCAACTGAAAATAAATGTTTAATTTTACAAATAACTAGGAATGTACAAGCGGTGTATTGGTTTTGGATATTACCAATAATTAAACACGA
>Ga0116192_1002673_pt1 | contig 11669 bp, 11 predicted proteins | sample AD_UKC113_MetaG_FD_89876 | JGI IMG/M metagenome (GOLD analysis project Ga0116192, IMG submission 89876) | Active sludge microbial communities of municipal wastewater-treating anaerobic digesters from Hong Kong - AD_UKC113_MetaG | ecosystem: Engineered > Bioreactor > Anaerobic > Digestate...
AATAAATCAAGAATGTTTGGTATTGCACATAATAGTACTAATGATGTTGCATGTGCAGTTGCCGGTAGAATAGCAAGTCTTAAACCTTGGGAAAGTCCATTTTTGAAGGCACTCGTTGGTGTTACACAGACTGTTGGTTTTACTAACACTCAGATTAATGCGCTTGAAGCATCTCAGTTGAATGTGCTAGTCGATCCTCTGTATCTTACTGGATCTGACTATGTTCTTGGATCAGCCTTTGTTATGGGATCGTCTAGCAGCGGAATTCAGTATATTGATACTAGACGTACTATAGATGATATTGCATATAAGCTTAAAGCTACTCTTACTGATCCTAATATCATAGGAACTGTGAGAATTGATAAGCCTGGACTTGCCACTTTGATGAATAAACTGGCAGGATTGCTGCAGACATGTGTTAATGAGACAGAAATTGATGGTTATGAAATCACTATTCCTGTATTAAGCGCATTAGCTAAAGATGCATCTGCAAGATCTACGGCAGAGACTACATTGATCACTACTGCTAGAACAACTAGAACTGTTAGTGTAGATGTTGAGATTGTCTATGTTGGTGTACTGCACAAGATTACAATCAATGTTAACATAGTTGCAGCCTAAAGGTGATATAAATGACAAGTGAACAGATAAATTGGGCAACTAGATTGTGTGCATCTTTTAAACCTGCTGATGGTTCATCTGAAATAATTCATCCTATTACTAACCTTGAAAAGACGGATGACTTACCTGCTGATGTAATTAATAGCATTGACGCATGTAATTTAGGATTTTCGTTTGGTAATCCTTCATATTCATTCACGTTTGAAGTACAGGCTGTCAATATGAAGGTGTTTAGAAGTATTCAGAGAGTTGCTAGGAAGAGAACTAGATTCTCTGTTGTTGTAGCTACACAGACAGGGTTAAGTGATGATTGGTTCCTAGATTCAATGGAAATGAAAGATTGCATCATTACCAATGTTTCACACAGCGTTGATAACAGCGGCGGAGTGCCTACCTTGAAATATAGTGCAATATGTCTTAATGTTGCAGAATCTAATGATGGTAGTGTTATTACTACTAACAATGTTGGTACTGCAAATGGTACTCTGAACTAAATGGGTTTATTACCCATTTATATTTTTAAATAATTATATGAGTTGTAATTATGGTTAAACCTACTAGGAAAAATTATTTTTCAATAAAAAATCTTATTCTTAAAGGAACGTCTGCCGTTCTTGAATATGAACTACCAGCGGGTAAATTGCTCTATAGACCCTTATCCTCATTGGAGTGTGATGAGGCGCAAGCAATAATGCTTAGTTCTATAACTGATATTCCTACTAGAGAATATTTATTCTCAATGGCTGAGAAGAATGAACTTGATAAAGCTAATGGAATACTAGAAGATGAAGTTGACATTACACAGTTCCCTCCAGAGGTAAATTTAGCACAGTTGTATCAAGCTATGATCAATCATGCTATACATGTAGTATATTTGTCAATCTCTGATTTTACGGACGATTTTGATGAAAAAGATCTTAAAAAACTTGATGGAATCCGAGAGTTTGCCGATACAATAATGCAAATATCAGGACAAAGTAAAGAAACTCTTGATGAAGTGGAATCCTTTCCTGAACAGTCCTGAAGGTTCTCAACTCCATTTTTTACTTACACATGAATCAACTGGCTACAAACTAGCCAACAATATTTACGATCTCACACAAACACAAATTTATTTCCACTATTTAGTAGCTAAAAAACAGTCTGAGATGTATGATGAAATCATGAAGAAGGGTAATAAGACTACAACTAATAACCCATTATGTATTACTGGCGATGAAGATCCAGAAACATTACGGGAAAAATTAGAGTTATTTAAAGAAAGTATGAGAAGGGATTGATATGGTTATAAGTCGTAATCTTGGACTGACGGTTAAATTAAATGGTTATGCTGCATTTAAAAAACAATTGCAAGCATTGACTGCTGATGCTACTAAACTTCAAAGTATATTATCAAATTTAACTGTTAATGTTAGTGGATCTGCTAATAATTTCAGTGCAAATTTGAATAATCAGTTTGTTAAACCTATAGATAATGCTATAAAAGATGTAAAAGCTAAAACAACTGATTTACAGAAATATAGCATGGGATATCTTGGTGGTATTGCAAACTATGCTAATAATATCAATTCCGTTAAAAATCTCAAACAATTACCCAATGTAACACCTCCATATGGTAATGGAGCAAGTTCTAATAAAGGAAATATTTTTTATTCATGGGAAAGTCCTGGTTATTTCCAAAGACAGATGAATAATCTTGGTAGATATGCTTCATATGAAAATGAACAGCGTGTAACAGAACTTAGAAAGAAACAACTTGAATTAGGCAATCAGATGGCTGCTAAGTTCAAGCAGATGAATCAAGATAGAATAAATAAAATTAATCAAATCTATAAGCTAGAACAAGAAAAAATACAGATGATCCAGCAAAAAGCTAGATCGCTAGTTCAAACTGGTTTTGGACTTCATATTGTTCAAATATATTTAGCACCTGTATTATATGCACTTGAACAATTAAGTGCTAAAATGATTTCTACTTTTTCAGAATTTGATAAAGCATATACAAATTATATGATCAAGTCTGAAGAGTATGGTGAATGGTTATCACGGTCTAATTTTTACAATGCTACGGTTGGACAAACTTATGGTCTAACTGATGCTGCTATCGCTGCTGAACGATTTGCTGCAAGCGGTATTGACGTAGCACAAAATCAAAAGGCACTCACCGCTGTAATGCAAGTTGCAACCATTGCACAGGTAGATTACACCGAAGCTGCTAATGGTGTAATCCAAACTATGCAAGCAATGCATATGAGTATAGGTGACGTTAATGTTATTACAGATGCACTTATTAATTCAGCTAACGCATCAACAGCAGAATTAAAGGATTTGGTTCAATGGTTCGAATATGCAGCGTCGAGTGCCTATCAAGCAGGTCTTAGTGTAAACGAATTAGCTGCTTATCTAGGTATCCTATCAAGTACTGGTACGCCAAATACTGGTGCAGCCATGCGTCAGTTATTTTTACAGTTATCTAAAGAAGATATTCAAGCTAATTTACAGGGAGCATTTTCGTGGATAACTCCAACTGATTTCGCTAATATAGATGAACTCATTCTTAAAATGAGAGATTATGTTAGAACTCAAGAGGATCAGAAAGCTGCAACTTTATCTATTACTAGACTACTTGGCGGTAAAGCTAATGCACAACAGGCGTTAAACAACTTGATTATGGCAGAACCCGAACTTTGGGATCAGGTTAATAATGCTGTTACTAAAACTGGATCTACTCAGGATTTATATAATAAAATTACAAATAATTCTGCAGATTCAATTGAACGTATAAAAGTTAATTTAAATATTCTTTTAACACAGTTGGGCGAAGTTGTAGGTCCATTTTTAAAAATGTTTGCTTCAGGTTTAACGGCATTTACTGAAATATTTATTAAGATGCCAACTGTTGTTAAACACATAATAGGATTAGTTATTATTTTAGCAACAGGATTGGCTGCAGTAACGTTTGGTGCTATAGGTGTAGTTGGTGCTATTGCAATAATGGCTGGTACATTAACTACTCTTAAAGTTCACGAAGGATTAGTGATAGCTACAACTCACGGTTGGGTTGGTGTTCTTAAACAATTAGCATCTGAAATATATTCTGTTATATTCGCAGGTTCGTCATTTAGTGGGACTATTAAAAGTTTAACAGCTAATTCTTTAACGGCAACTACTGCTACTAAAACATTAATAGCATCACACGTTGCACTTAATTCTGCTATGTGGGGAATTACTGGTGCAATGATAGGATATGCAACGTCATCCTCGGCAATGCAGAAACATATGTATTCAGAAGCATATCTGGTTGGTCATCTTACATCTATGTGGCTTGCTTACAATGCAGCAAAAGCGGGGAGTGCCCTTGGTCCAGTTGGCGCAATAGGTGGAGCGTTGATAGTCGGTGGTGGGTATGAAGCACTTATGTATGATCAGATTGAAACTATGAAAAGAGATGTTAGGTTAGAAGGTCTAGCTAATAATCTTAGTGGGACAACTACTAAAAATTATAATATCAATGCTGAAAATATCACATTAAGTGTTGAAGGTACTGGTATGGAAGATTGGCTAAGTGCTCTGGAGGTAGATGATGAGTAATAATTATACAACTTTATATTATAAAGATTTAGATAATAAAGCAAATAGGATTGTTATACCAACAATCCAATCATTATCTATTCCAGACAGCACATCAATTCCATCTAAACCAACTGTTACTGGTGAATATCGTAATCAATATGTTACCAGAAACGCTTTAAAAATATCATTCAAAGCATGGTTAGAGAATGGTAGATTCGGGGAAGAAACTGTTAATGTAAGTGAAATTATAGATAAATTGGAATATATTAAAAAGAATAGAATTAAATTTAATTTATCTACTACACAGGAATCCGAAGAATCTAGATTTTTATCAGATCTTGTAATTGAGAATATAAGTTATAACAGAGATGCTGATAGAAGAAATCGTACAGTAATTGATATTAACTGTGTAGAAATTAAGTTAGTAAACCTTTCATGGAAATTGGCAAGTTCTATTGAGATATTTGGACATGAAATATTTACTGACTCTGCATCTGGTGCAAAAAATGTTAACATGAACTTTGTAGCTGGCGTCACTGATACCGATTTTGAGTTATCTGTTAATAGTATCAGATCATGGTTGACAAAAGTAGGTGATGCTTCAGGTTATACGGATATGCCAGTAACCAGACATATTAGAAACACGGTAGAAAATTTTTTTAATTTAGATGAAAATAGTTATTATTATAAATTAGCATCTCCAATAGATATGTCGATAGGCACTCGCTCCTATAATTGTGCATGTTCATTTAAATCCAGGTATGGTTTGGGATCTGACGAAGATGATTACACTGTTGATCTAGGCATATTTACTATTGACGTTACACAAAAAGATTCATCTATTGTTGAAAACTTCCCTGTACAATTGTATTTGAATGATACATGGTGGGGAGATATGGAAGATGAAGCATTGATAAAAGGATCTAGTAAACTTAATGCTCAAAGGGTTAGAAATAATTATTCAATTTCTCCATATCCATATGATTTTGCTGATACGTATGAAGGATTTACTATATCAGATTCATTCGAACATATAGCTGGTCAGCAAGAATTATTAGAATATATATATGAATGTTACCAGCAAAATAAAATCACAGAAGATTTAAACGCGGCTACTACCGGATCAATTGTAATTAGACACGGTTATGTATATACATATAAAATTGCTGAACGTTATTCATATTCAGTAGGGTATGGGTCGTTTAATAAACAATTGATTCCAGATGGTGGTTTAAAAATAGATGTGCATTCATTATCAGACCCTGAAATTGTTGTATCAAATGACGCTTACCAAGATTTATGGTCAAATATATCATCACAATTATATTTAGTTACAGTTACATTAGGATCACAACTTCAGTTATATTTATTTTCAACACCTTTGTTTAATCAGAATAAGATAAGTTCAAGTGCTTGAGGAATATTATGGCAGATTTAGATTTTTGTAAGCTTGAGGTGACTGTTATTCATTCGCTTCAGACATTTACATCAATGACTGATAAATTCAATAATATTTTTCAAATCACGAAATATTTTAATATGCAAAATAATTCAGTTATGGATTTTCCAGAATATTTAAACACATCATTAATATTAGATAACAATAATGATACAGTAATACAATTACAATTTGATAATACACAATTAGATTGTGAGTTAAAAATTATAGATAGTACAGAAGATAATAGCGATTCATTTGTTTTTAAAGTATATAATTTACCTGAAAACACGATATTATATGCGGATGATTATCTTCTTTTTAAATTTTATTGGGAATCAGATCCAAATAATTATACATCATATCATGGTCTAATTAAAACGGTAAGCGCAAAACGTTCTAGTGCTAATATATTAACTACTGTAAAAGGACAACTAGTACATCAAAATATATTGTACAACTGGTCAATATACGATAAATATCCTAAACTTGAATATTATTCTGATATAAAAGATTTTGTTGAGCAAGAATTAAAATTTGAATTTATATCAATGATACATGGCTTCACAACAAATATGAAATTACCAACACCTATATTAACAAGAGGTAAAAGTGTTGGTAGTATACTTGAAGAAGTGTGTTCTCAGTTAACATCAAACGTTTTATCAAAGGACGAGTGCCTTTGGAAATTTGTTAACGGGCAAACAATATTGTTATATAAACGCTCAGATCTTGGTAGACGAATTTTAAATGAACGTTTTAAAATACCCGTGCCATCTATTAAATATGCGGATTTGTTAGCATACACTATAACTGATGGTGAATATACAATTGAATTATTTGGTTTACCTACTGTAGTAGCAGGTATTGTTATATACATAGATGCTGAAGAAGTTCCTGAATATATTTCTGTAGAGTCTGCATATTATATTGTTAACGAGATAGAACATAATATAACATTAACTAGCGGATATAATGTAAAAATTTATGCTTCAATCACACAATGAGGTGAGTATTTGCAAAATAGATCTTCATCTAGTAAAATACAAAAAGGTATTTCTTCATTAGAGAAACATATTAAACGTGTGTTTAATAGAGATTTCTTCTCTATTTATGATGGTGTTGTTGAAGCTGTAGATAATACTAATGGATTGTTAACAGTACGTATACCAGATTTAAATAATTCTTTATATGAAAGCTGCCCTATAATGGTTCCATGTTCTACCACATCTTCTGTTATGTATCCAAATTTTAAAATTAATTCTACTGTTATTGTAGGATTCAAACAATTTAGTTTAGCTCAGCCTATTATATTAGGTTCTACTTTTAATAATGTTACTATTCCTATTGACACAGACACTATTAAATTAGTTAATGGAAATTGTAAAATATCATTAACCGAAACAAACGAAATTGTAATTACTAACGGTTCATCTACTCTTATTATTAATGATTCTGGTATTAGTTTATCTGGTATACAAATAAGCTTAAGTGGAGTAAGTATATCTGCAAATGGTGAAGATTTGACAGCTGATGACATAGGTGATATGTAAATGTCATATGGTAAAAGTATTTTACTTAATGAATATTTTGATTTTACATTTAATCCAGCAACTAATACATTAGTATTATCTAATGAAATTGAAAATATAACACAAGCTATTACAATTATTTTAAAAACAATGATAGGTGAAATTAGAACATTTCCTTCGTTTGGAATAGATTTGCCAAGCTTATTTGATAAAACAATGTCAAATGATAATATTAAATATTATATCAAAGATGCTATTATTCGTGATCCAAGAATAAGATCAATTGATAAAATTGAACTTGAACGAGTTAATAGAACATTAACAGTATCTATTACTCTTATAGCAATCACAGGAGCATCATTGGATTACAGGAAGTCTTTATCATGGTAATATCATATGGTGTAACTGATTCTGGTTTTGTAAAAAAGCCATATGCCGCTATTATGGATAATTTGCATAATAATGCTAAACGAATGTTTGGTTCTAATGTTGATCTCACACCTGGATCTCCGATAAAAATTTTAGTAGATTTGTTTGCAATTGAAATGGTTGGTCTATGGACACAGTTAGAATCTGTTTATAATTCAGCTTTTTTAAACACAGCAACTGGTGAATCGTTAGATAATTTGGGACAATTAGTTGGTGCAGAACGTACAAGTAGCACATACGCTACAGGCACTATTACTTTTTTTAGAAATACGGCTTTAACTACGGCTAACCCAAGAATTATTTCTAAAGGTACGAAAATATCCACTTCTGATATTAAAGCTCGTTCTTATATAACAACTGAGTCCGTGTATTTTCAGCCAACAATTACAGCTGAAGAACATATAGTTGAAGATCCATTATATTCATTTGACGCGGTAAATGTAATTAATTCTATACAGGCACTCGTCGATGATAGTAATAATGATTATACTAATAGTGTGACTTTCAGCGGTAGAACTATAACATTTACCGAACAAATTGACGCTGGAACTATATTATATTTAAGTTATACACCGTTAAGTGTAACAGCTGCCATTAAAGCAATCGATGCTGGTGCTGATGCTAATGTTTCTGCTAACACTATAACAGTATTAGAAACGCCATTAGATTTTATACATTATGTATCAAATGAGGAAGGGTTAGATACAGGTTCTGATGTAGAATCTGATTCACATTTTCGTAATAAGATTATACGAGCTACACAATCTATAGGTAAAGCTACTACGAATTCTCTTAAACATTATATTGGTAATGTAACGAATGTTAAAAATGTAATTATAGAAGATCCTCTGCGTGTCACAGTAACAGCTGAAGTAGCTGGTAATGGTACATACTCTTTTTATATTCCACACGCACCTATATATGATGTGACAAGTGTTATAGGTTCAATCGGTGGAGAATATGTTATTGAAAGTTTTGACGCACAATCCGGTGAAATAACAGTAACCGCTTTAACGAATGCTGCAGAAACACTTGTTATAATATATACATATGTTGTGCCAGGAAAAATTAAAATTTATGTAGAAGGTGGCGAAGTTGGAGACGAGTTTACTGAGGATACAATTGTATATGCTATAGAAAATACAAGGGCTGCCGGTATTCAGGCAGTAGGGTTTGGCACAGATGATCCTTCTGCTTATGGCAGTCCAACCGCACCATTTTCTTGGTTCTACAGACCTAATAATGTATCAGTAGATATAACAATGACTGTATATTTTGACACTAATAGTGCATTAGCAGATGCGGATAAAACTATTATATTAACCAATATACGTGATACATTAACTGATTATATTAATAGTCTTGACCTTGGTGAAAAAATATATAAAAATAAAATATACCAACTTACAATTGCATCACATTCCGATATAGTGGATGCTCAAATAACCAGTTGGAAATTGAATGATGTTGATATAAATATAACAAATACATATATGCAAGCTGGATTAATGGAATTGTATGTTGCTAGCGAATTAAATTTAACTAAAGCGATGGGATAAAATGCCTACACATACTTGGTCAAGTTTAAATGATTGGCAATATTGTACATTTATAGATACCAAGATAACACCAGACAATACAATAATTTTAGATAACTCAACAACAGGTTCTATTATATCCGATATACGAGACTCAACATCACGCATATATGATTATGAAGAAATAGTAACGTCAATAAATATTCCAACTGGAGCGAGTGCCCTTTTCTACGTTAGATCCGGTTGGTGTGATGAATATGATTCTACTGCATGGACAGATTGGAAACTTATAAATGAACCTGAACAACGTATTGAGTATACATTATCTTTAAGTACTAAAAAAATTATTGTTGATTATAGTGTTAAAACAATTGAAAATATTTACTATGGAAACGATTATGCATTTCAAACGTTAGCGGCAAACTTAAAAGCTATATATTTAGATTCATTACAAAATATCGATCCTAATGATGAGCGTTTTTCATCATTATGGTCTGGTGTTGTAGATGATGCTATTGTAGATTTTGCCCGTGTAGATAATACAGGGGAATCATTAACAATTTATGCTACAGACGTATCTACCATAGATAATAATATAATATTAAGAAATGCATTACCTGGAGATAATGTTGTTGTTATAGTTAAATATACACCTAGACATTTTGTATATTCTGGACATAGAAATAGATATTTTCAATTCAAAATTGATTTAACAGTAGAACCTATGTATTTACATACAATAACTAATGATGAGTTTTATACATCAGATAATGAACCAATTAACTTAGGAATGGTTGGTCCTACTATTACATCAGTAAACGTTAACTATAAATTAGATTTTCAAAATGAAATGGAAAGAGCATTTCCAAGATTTTTCAGGAGAATATAATGACCGGAGGACTGTTATGAAATGACAGGCACTAATTATCAAAAAGTATTAAATATTATAACTCCTGAACTTGATGAACTTTATGTAGCTATTCAGGATATAAAAAAAGCTATACATGTTTATACCGCAAGAGGGACGTCATTGGATAATATTGGCATACTACTTGATTACAACAGAGTAATTAATGAAACTGATGCTTCATATCGAGATGGATTAATAGATATAATAAATATTAACACGATTGCAGGTACTAAAGAATCTATTGTAGAACTTTTAGCTAGTTATTTACATATAGATACTACTGATATCATCATTCAAGAAACAACTCCAAATTATTTAGTTATACAATTACCAGCTGAGTTTGAATCAAGAGATATGGATATAAAGGATATTATTTATCGTTCTGTTGCGGCTGGCATATACATTGGAATTTACTATTCTGGTCAGTATTGGGATTCTGTTAAATGGGATACTGATGGAGATGAGTGGGGTTAATTATTATGACAACAATTAATGCTAATACATTCAAAGGTCCAAACCAGGGCAATGCTGAAGGTTATATTGCTCAAACTACAATAGAAAGTTCTAAAATGGATGCTGATCTAAATCAAATTTTAACCGATTTAGATTACCATTTATCTTTACTACAAACCGCGTTTACTAAGTTAGACCAAATTAATCTCGAAGATTTAGGTGCAATAGAAGCTACTGATGTAGTTCCTGTTATTAATGCAAGTGCTTTAAAAATTGATGCAAATAATTTAGATGATAGTGTTGTATTAAGTGCAGAGTTAACATCTGCTATTGCAACACATAAAAATACTATTACGAATGCTGATATGCATCCAGAAACATCAATTAAAAGTACCGAATTGACTTATAGTAATACACCAACTACATTACTTACAACGTGTTCTAATTTATTAGATGAGTTAAAAAATGTTAGATATCAAATTCATAGATTAAATGGAAAAACAAATTGGTCTGATACACCTGATGCATCTATTGCATCGTTATTTTCATCGTTAAACACAACTATTACAAATTTAAATTCTCATCTTAATAGTTCGTTTAAACATTTAACTCAAAATCAATATGATGCTTTAACATATACGGCAACGCCTTGCGGAGAAGATAATGCGTTTGCAACACTTGCAGACGTAATGGGTCTCGGTGCTGGTGATATGCTACGTTCTGTATATGATACAAATCAAGATGGTATTGTTGATAAAGCTGCAGCTATAATGTCTGGTAGCACACCAAAATCTTATTCTGACATAACTGTAAAAATAGCATCAGATATTTCTACTCATGCAGGAAATGCCGCAGCACATCACACTAGATATACTAATGCTGAAGCTATTGGTGCTATTAATAATGATATAGATCATTGTGCTACAGCTAGACATTCATATAATGATTTAGTAGATAAACCACCTTCAAATGCATTTACATCTGGTGAAGTATCTAATATAAGAAGTAATAAATTAGCAAATGGGTCAACCCCTTGGTCTGGTGCTATTACTCTTGCGAGTAATGGTTTAATTCCGGCAAATGTTTTACCATTTGATTACATAACGTCAAGCTGGACAGAAGGATCTGGAAAATATGTAACTCAATCGTATTTTTCATCAGCATATAGTGGGACA
>Ga0116192_1002675_pt1 | contig 11660 bp, 13 predicted proteins | sample AD_UKC113_MetaG_FD_89876 | JGI IMG/M metagenome (GOLD analysis project Ga0116192, IMG submission 89876) | Active sludge microbial communities of municipal wastewater-treating anaerobic digesters from Hong Kong - AD_UKC113_MetaG | ecosystem: Engineered > Bioreactor > Anaerobic > Digestate...
GGTGAAGGCCTCTACAGAAGGGTGTCTATCGGATATGAACCAGGCGGCATCTTGACGACGCTAGCCCGCCCCATGTCCGCTGCCACCCACTGTTTAGCGAGTAACTTGCCGCTCGTATCGTTTCCCCAGAACTTCTCTTTCAACGCGACTCTGTCCCTTGCCGTACATCTTTACATCATTGTATCCGACCAAGGAGTCAAGTTTATCCCGCCTTCCAATGCGGAAGGAGGCATGACGGACTTGCCGTACAATCAATGCCTTCAACAATGACGCGCCTGGACATCAATTCCTGCCTGAGAAAAGATCCTCCCCGCAATATCTTTCAGTGTCCCGCATGCCCATGCCCTCTCAGAGTACCATGCCCCCGACCTTAGGGGGTGAACACCATAGCCCTTGAGCCCATTCTATGGGACTCCAGCCATAGCAGGCCCAGCCTGGCTTTCCCAGACATCAGCGATTCTTCCGTTTATTCAGCTACTTATATTTTTTTACCGCTCTGTGCCGACATTGGCACACCTTTCGCTTTAAAAAGGACAGCAAACGAAAAAAAGGAGGGCTTAAACATGAAGGCCAACGAAAAACATATCTGTGAGATCTGCGGGAAGGCCGAAGCCGTAACCGAGTGCGAACACTGCGGCAAACCACTGTGCCGCGATTGCCGCAAGCTGGAAATCTGGGGCACGGGTGCTGAGGACCTGAGCGTGAAATACTTCTGCCCGGCCTGCAAGGAAAATCCGGATGTCAACCCTTGGGGCGCTTATGACAAGGAATTCGGTCTGGGCGATGTGCTGAACATCGTGAACAACGAAAAGGATCGGGCGCTGAAAGCCGCCTAGGGGCTTAACCGGTCTCGAGTATAGAACGCACAGGAGGACAGTATGAAGAACATAAAGAACTGGTTTGAACATATCATCACCAACGCGTGGGTTGGCAAAGCAACCGTTGCAGGCCTTGCCGAGGCCATGGACGATTTGAACTACACCTGGGGAACCGAGGGCATGGGCCCCCATGTCGCCTATGCCTATGCCGCCACGAAAGAAGACAAGCGCTTCCCGGTGAAGCTGGCCGCCTGAAAAGATGTCGCGCCGGCGGATTCGGCTCCGCACGGCATGGCAGCTTCAAGCACCAGCCGGAAATGATAGAAGCAGTTCAACACAACGCCGGGAGAACCAGACCTGCCCAGCCCATCGGCAGGCTGATTCTTCCGGTGGTTTTTTACACCGGCGCAGATGACATGCTCAGTACGGCTGTCATGCCTGCCTACTTCGGCTCTTTCCCGTCTTCCATCAACACCAGGAGCTGCTGGTCGCCGAGGGAAAAGGCGTCGCGCACCATACCCTTGACATGGACCCTCTCACCCCTGGCCGGCAGGGTCTTGCTGGTGACGACGATCAACTCGCCGGTGCCGTCGTTGATCGTAAAATATTTCACGATCACCAGGCTGAAGGTATCCACCACCGTACCGGAAACTCTCACCTGTTTATCGGCATAAGTCCTGGGATTGGCCTTGATATCCTTGATGGGGGTAGCGAGAAAGCCGCTGCAGGCCGCCGTCATGATCACCAGACTGAAGCACACCGCCGCCCGCAACCTGAACCATCTTTGCATACCGGACACCTCCTTATAACCTTTAATGATTGAATACCGCGCAAACGGTTTTCCAGGGGCAACGCTCCTTACAGAACGTAAGCGGCCGCTTGGAATCGATGAGCCGGCGCAGCTCTCCCGCGGTCCTGACCTCGCCGTAGGCAATGCCGAGACCTTCCATGACCCTGGCGTCCCAGCGCCCGACCTTCTCTTCATCGCCGAAGGGGTTGGCGCATCCGCACTCTCCCCGGCTGGGGCAGGCGGCGCAGAGCTCATCCACGCCCCGGGTGATCTCGATGACGGGCTCCTCTTCGCTACTCATCATGGCCCTGATCAAGCGGCTCTTGTTTTCGAAATCGCCGCCCCTGCCGGGCGGCTCAATACTGAAGAAGCGCACGCACATGATGTGATGCGGTCTGAGCTTCATAATTGCCCCTTGGCAGTTATGATAGGCTGAAATCCCTGTCCGGCACAAGATAAATCAGTGCGCTGCCGCACCTGAAAAACCGCACCACAGACTGCACTTGATTCAAAGCGGACAGAAGTCGATCAGGGATATCATGAGCAGAAAGCACGCACCAATGCCGGACAAACAGACACAGCCCCTTGGGATCAATTGCTTTGCCTGCCGGCATTTCTTCATCACCTATACCCCCCGCTTTCCCTATGGATGCCGCGCAGTGGGCTTCAAGTCGCGTTTCCTGCCTGCCCAGGAGATGTATCGGAACTCCGGTCTGCTGTGCCAGCTCTTCGAGGAAAAGGAATAGGGAACGCTGGGACGAAGGACTCACTCGAACCTCGCGTTACATATTTTTCTTTGGGGGGTTATGCATTCCAAGAACGCGACGATAAGAAGAGTACACCCCAGAGACCAGCAGCCACGAGAGGCGGGCCAGGCAGTTTCAAGCTGCCTGGCTTTGTTTCGTTTATGGGGCCTCGGTTTCGTAGCAGGCCACGATCTCACCGAAGTACAGGGTATGGTAGTCTTTGGCCGGATAAAGCTCTTCCAACGCCTTGTCGAGCAGGGCCGGGTTCATGGGGGCCTTGCAGCGGATCAGGCATTCCAGGTGGATGCCCGCGAGTTTCAGCACCGGAGATACGGTCTGCTGTGCCGCGACAGGAAGCAGATCGCAGGACTTGAACTTGTCCACATCCCGGCCCGATTTGGTGCCGCAGAACAGAAGGGCCTCCTTCATGCCCGCCTTCGGCACGGACACGGTGAAGTCCGAGGCCTTCTCGATGATGGTGAAGGTATGGCGGGAATCCCGCACGGCCGCCATGAAGACCGGCCGTTGCCAGATGAACCCGATCTGCCCCCAGCCGATGGTCATGGTGTTCAGGGCATCACCCGCCTTCACGGTCAGGAAGGCGCCTTTTTGAATCCGGGTCATCACTGTCTGGGATGCCGCAAAGGGGTCGCACTCTTTCATGATCTGCTCCTTTCTAGACAAAGGATTTCGAGGAGCCATAACCCGCTCACAGGTATTATGCAACGGCAGAGCTGCTCTTGATGAGCCGATTCAAGTGTCCCGGAGATTCAACCGAGAAATATGCATATGATTTCTATACAATACACAAGAGCGGATACGTAAGGAAAGGCACGCGGCATGGCATATACTATTCTGATTGTGGATGATTCCACTGTCGTAAAGGCGGTCATGGTCAATGCCTTGGGCCAAGCGGCATCCCGATTCGTCAGATCCTCGACGCCGGCAACGGCCAGGATGCCCTGAAAATCCTGGAGAACACGCCCGTCGACCTGGTATTCGCGGATATCAATATGCCGGTGATGAGCGGCGTGGAGCTGGTGGAACGCATGCATGCCGACCCGCGCCTGAAAAAAATCCCGGTGATCATCATTTCCACCGAAGGCAGCGCCACGCGCATGGAATACCTCAGGGAAATGGGCGTCAAGGCCTATGTACGCAAGCCCTTTACTGCGGAGCAGATCCATGCGGCCATCAGTACGGTCATGGAAGGCATGCCGAACAAGCCTGAGGAAAATCTGGCGCAGGCGCTCGAGTCAGTGATCAATACCATGGCGTCTCTGCCGGTCGAGACCATCGATCCGCGCGATCTACCTGACATGGACGCCTCCCTGGTGCATGCCCATATCATTTTCACCGGCGAGAGCTCGGGCGAGATCGGGCTGCTCTTCGACCCAAGCCTGGCATCGCTGCTGGCCGCGCGTATTCTGGGCATCGACGCCAAAGACCAGCTCCTGGACGATATGGTCGAAGACGCGGTCAAAGAGCTGCTCAATGTGGTGTGCGGCCAGTTTCTGACCCTGTCCTTCGGCGAGACCCCGGTCTTTTCGCTCACGGTGCCGCATGTCTTCCCGCTGGGCGCACCTGCGTGCCGCGCCCTGCTTAAGGGCCCGCACGTGATCGCCTTCCTGGTGAACGGCTATACCCTGCTTGCGCACACCCGCATCAAACAACCGGCCGCAGGATGATGCAGGGCCCATCGAGGACGGCCTGAGAATGTTGGATTGAAACAGGCGCATCCCTCGGGATGCGCCTGTGCGTTTTTCAAAGTCAGTCTGATGAAGAGTCCGGGCAAGAGATGAAAAACGGTATTTCTATTTTGTCTTTTCTTCTTTCAGCACAAGCGCTTTCGCTTCTTCAACGGCCTTTTCAACCGCGCTGATGACATCAGGCTTGATGTCGAAATAGTAGTCGGTGTCTTTGCAAAGCTTTTTGACCTTGTTGATTTCAGACATGAGCGACGCCGGTATGCTGACCCGCAGCAATACATTCTTTGTCTTCTCCTTCTGCTCTTTGCGCACGATAGCCATAACGTCTCCCTGACTCGATAATTTGAAGCTTATGCCGTCATCATAACAGAATGCTCCATGCTTGTCATTCAATTTATCATTTGAGATAGCATTTCTAATTGCTATTTTTTTTGCTATTTTTGTTGACATCATTTTTTGCTATGTGTATATGCTGCAATTGCCGGCAAGGCTGATTTGCTCAAGTTAGGTAATTCAGACCGGCTAATGATAGCTTTACAAAGGAGGGATTATGAACAACCAAGGAACGATCGAGACTGTGGTTTTCGGCTGCACCGATGCAATGGCCTCTTCTGCTGAAAACATCCGTCATAAAACCAGTTGCCACACGCAGATGATACGGCTCTGCATGTGCCTGATCATGCTGCTGGTCATGGCTTTCAAGCCTGCCAGCGCCATCGGATCAAGCGCGTCCGGCAAGGATGTCGCCACATCGGCTTCCATGTATACGCTTACAACCAGCCATACCGGCAGCCAGGCAATCATGGGCGAGGTGTATGTGTCCCTGGACGGCAATCGGGCGCGCATCTATCAACGGGGCTCCGGCAGCAACGCGGTCTTTGCTCTGGGGGCCATCCCGATTTCGACGAATGGAACCAGGCTGGATGTCTCCATCACTGAACAGAACCGCCGGGAAGCACGGGAGCGTGTAGCTAAAAGCCTGGAGACAATCGTGTCAAAAATTACAGCTGCATCCGCACCATCATTAAACCAAACACCCGCAGCCATAGAGGGCATGGACAGCCGCCTTGGAGATATCCAGCTGTTCCTGGACAGCGCGCTAGCCGATGATATGGCGGTCTCCAAGGCGCTTGACGACCTTGACGGGGGTACAATGCAGCCCATTCTCGATCAAATCCAGGATCTCAAGAAGGCCAACATCGCCGAGATCGTGCGCAATAGCGACCGAGAAGCCGATCCCGGGCGCACCAGAGATAGCCTCAGAGCACTGGCGGCACAGCTGCTTGCGCACGAAAATATCCGCAACGTCTTCATTGAAAAAGAAATGCTGGGTTCGCTCCTGCGCGACATGGATGCCGTAGACAGCGAAATCGCTCTCTGCTATGCCGATGGGGCCAGGATCGCCCGTGAAGGATCCACCATCCGCAACCAATCGGCCGCGATCGAAGAAACCGCGGCTAAGCTGGAACAACTCGAGCGATTGAGCGCCTCAGCCGCCCACCTGGAACAGCAGTACTCCCGCTTCATGACCATGATCGGCTTCGAGGATGCCAGCACCAAGACAAACCAAGCGGTGGCCTCGGCCTGGAATGCAATCCTCTGGGAAAGCATACTGGCCTGTTTCGCCCCCGAAGATATCCGCCAATATGAAATTCAAAGCGCCGTGTGCCTGCCTCTCGACCGCCTGGCCGCGCATTGCTCTCTGGCCGGCGATGCCGCCCGCGCCCTGCGCACGCTGAAAGCTCTAGACACAATGGCAGGCCCGGCCCATGGCAAGGCCCGCATCAGCCTGACACGCGTTAACGCCGCCTGGACCTGCACCGACCGGCACATCACCTTGCAGCCGGTCTTCGACAGCAGCCTGAGAGACTGGCGCACGTGGGAGCAATGGGTGAATACTATCGGCCAGCGCATCTAGGTCGGGCGCATCGCACCACCCCGCAAAGGAGACCCCGTAAGACCGCGGGGTCTCCGCCTTTTCCGGAAACCCCATCTGCACGGACAGCCACAAGGGTGAACATGCCCGGAAACCGGCGGATGGGCTTCACCTGGACCTTGCCGCCTCGCATGCCAACGGCATCCACCAATCTGCCCCACCAAGGCCTTGACATAAGACAGGCGGAAACTATCTTTACTGGGCAGACCTAACGGTATGAACCGATAAACACCAAAGGAGGGCACCGACATGCAGGAACAATGGCGCAATCGTTACCAGGATGTTCGGTCCAGGTTCTGGAGCACGGTCGAGTCCCTGGCGATTCAGGGCGTTGCGCTGCAGCAGGCCGTCAAGGGTCTTGTCCCCGGCCTCGCCCATAACGCCGCGACAACGAACCATGTAGATGACCGCAGACGGATGCGGCGCCTGCATATAGACCGGCCGGTATCCTTCTGGACTGAAGGCATGGAGCCCAGGCAGGCCCAGCTCATAAACTTGAGCCGGAGCGGGATGTATATCGAGACCGATGCCCCCCTGGACCTCGGCCGGGAGACAAACATCAGACTCCCCGGTCTGGCGGCCTGGAATCCCCCACGCGTGAGCGGCAGGGTCGTCCGCACGGCGCCCCACGGCATGGCCATCCAGCTGCAGTAAGTCAAGCGAGGGAGCACGTCTCGACTGGCTGTTGCCCGAAAAGGTTACAGCGCTGCCCTCCCCCAAGGGACAGGTATTTGTGCTGAGACATTACCTGTGCTAAGAACATGCAGCATCCACATCGAGGGGGAGCGACGATGAAACCAATTCCGACAGCGATTCCCTTGCGTAAGAACTTCAGGCCCGCCTGGGAGCAGTTCATTGCCACCGGTACCGTTCCCGAGGGGGTGATCCGGGAAGAGGTGCTGGCATCGTGGCAGCGATGCCGGGACTTGGGAGTCGATCCATACGCCCAAATCATTCTGGCCGACTTTGCCGACGAGCATAAGGAGCGGACCCTGCGCGACAATGCGGCCCTTATCGCCACGGCGCGGCCGTTTCTCAAGGGCATTTTCGACCTGATCCACCATCTGGACGGGGTAAGCTTCCTGACCGATCATGATGGTTTTATCCTGGATGCCGTGGGCGCAGGTTTGAGCTGGGAGTTCTGCCAGATAAAAAACGCCGTGGTGGGCAGCAGTCTGCACGAGCGTTATGCCGGAACGAGTTCCGTGGTCATCGCTCTCAATGATGATAAGCCCTTTCAGATGATGCCAGGGGAGCAATACCTGGAATCCAACCATATAGCCACATGCGCCGCTGCACCGATCCATGACGAGACGGGTGCGATCATCGGGTGCCTGACCATCACCGGCCCGGACGGGATGCAGGAGAAACTGCCGCACGCGCTGGGGATTGTGGCCACGGTGGCCCAGGCCATTGAAAACCAGATGAGCCTGAAGAAACGGTCGTACTCCTACCTGGCGGGCGAACACCTGAAGGCGGCCATGGGCGCGATGTCCTCCGGGGTCATTATCCTGGACAAGGAGCACCGCATCACCAATATCAACCCTGCGGCCGAACGGATTATTGGGCACCCACAGGCCGAGGTGGTCGGGCGGCAGGCGCGCGATTATTTCAGGCACGAGGAGGTCCTTACCGCGCTGGAGCAGGCGCGCGAGCTCCATGACGAGGAACTTTTCCTCCAGGAATGCAAAGGTGCGCCCCGGTGCATCGTGAGCATCACATCCATGCTGGATGCTGATGGGGGATTCATCGGCAATGTCCTGCGTTTGCGCGAGATGCAGGCGGTCAAGAAAATGGTTGGCAAGATGATCGGGACCCAGGGTCGGTATACCTTCGAGGACATACAGGGCTGTAGTCCTCAGATCCAGGCGGTAATCACGCTGGCGCGTGCCATTGCCCAGAGCCCTTCGACGGTGCTCATCGACGGCGAGTCGGGTACTGGCAAGGAGATGCTCGCGCAGGCTATTCACAATGCGAGCGACCGAGCCCAGGGCCCGTTTTTTGCGCTGAACTGCGCGGCCATCCCCCATGATCTGATCGAGAGCGAGCTCTTCGGATATGAGGCCGGAACCTTTACCGGCGGAGTGCGCGGCGGCAGGTGCGGCAAGCTTGAGCTGGCCGAAGGAGGGACCCTGTTCCTGGACGAGGTCAACGGCATGAGCCTGTCTATGCAGGCCAAGCTGCTGCGTGTGCTCGAAGAAAAGGAATTCCTGCGCCTGGGGGGGTCACGCTATATCCCGTTGAACGCGCGCATCATTGCAGCCACCAACAAGGAACTCCTGACCGAGGTCAGAGAAGGCAATTTCCGCAGCGATCTCTACTACCGGCTCAATGTGCTGCAGCTCTCCATACCGCCCTTGCGCGAACGCCAGGGGGATATCGAGCTGCTTACGCAGCTCTTCATCCAGATGGTGAGCCGGGAGCTTGACAAGCGGGTCGTGGGCATAACGCCGGACGCCCTGGAATTCCTCAAGCGCCGGCCGTGGAACGGCAACGTGCGGGAGTTGAAGAACTGGATCGAACGCGCCGTGAATCTCACACGCAACCCGCTGTTAACCCGCACTGATTTCCCCTCGGAGCTGATCGAGGGGGAGAAGGTGAAACCACAGACCACGCCTTCACCTTCACGCGACAATTCCTCCCTGTCGCAGGTCGAGCGGGAAACCATCCAACGGGTCCTGAGCGATTGCCGGGGAAATGTCACCGCGGCTTGCCGGGAGCTGGGCATCGGCAGGACCACGCTGTACCGTAAGATCAAGAAGCATGGGCTGGCAATCCCGCGGGGCGCTCTGGCGTGATCACCGTTTCATGACGGAACACTGTTCCTGTATGGAACACCGCACGGCAAGCACCGACGGCAGAGCCAGAGTGATCCCCCTCGAGGGGGATCACTCGCAGGAGCTTGTTTTCAGACCGAAAATCGACCCATCCTCCCAATCCAGGATAACATGGCATAAAGGTTGCTCTCTGCCACGCATTACAAAAAAAGCGAGGAGGATCATCGATGTCGGTACCGTTCAGTGATTTCAAGATGAGGGGGTTACGGTTTCAGTACTGGTTCACGGCCATCTGCGCCACGTCATTGGGGCTGGCCATCATGCTTTTCCCGCGCACCACGGAGAAGCTCTTCATGTGGAAGAAGCAGGATGACATCATGTTTGGAATCGGCGGGTCCGTGTACTTCGCGTTCGGGATACTATCGCTCTTGGGCCTGAAGAACCCCAAGAAGTGGGCGCCCATCCTGCTGCTCCAGTTCGCTTACAAGATGTCCTGGTTTATCCTGGTGGTGTGGAGGCTGAGCAAGCGGGGCGAGCTGGACATGCGCTCATCGTGGGCGCTGATTGCGGGCTATGCGGCCTTTGTTGCCGGCGATCTCTGGGCCGTGCCGTTCGGTTACCTGCTCAACAGCCAGGCGAATTAGGCTGTCTGTGACAACCACTGTATCTGGAGAAAGGGTGGAGGAAGAAAAGATGGAAAAATTCGATGTCGTATTTATCGGAAGTGGATGCGGGGCCGCCCCGGCGGCCGGCAACCTGGCTCAGGCCGGAGCGAAGGTGTGCGTGCTGGAACGCGGCACCTGGTGGGGATCTTTGCAGGGCAAACGGCCTTACCCCGAAGGGCTGATAGAACTGGCCAAACATTTGCGGGGTCTGGGCTGGAGCTCGCCCCATATCAAGAAATACATACCCATCAACAGGAAAGCCGGCCTTTTGGAGGCCTATATCGTGAACGGCTACATCATCCTGATCCCCTGCGGCGTGGGCGGGGCGTCGCTGGTAATCGGCGGTTTCCTGGATAAACCACCCCGGGATATCTATGACCACTACCCCAAGGAAATCACCATGGATGAGATGTCCAGGCACTTCGACAACGTGGCGGAAATCGTGGAGCCGGCCTATGCCAGGAAGAACACCTGGTACATGGACGCCATCGACAAATCCTGCGAACGCATCCCCGGCATCACGGCCCATCCTCAGCAAACCAGCATCTGGTGGGGCAGCGGACCGGATAAGGACGAAGAACGGGTCAACCGTTTCGGATGCCGGCAGAAAAACAACAATTACAGCGGCAACGAGCTCACCGGCGACAACCGCTCCTCCAAGAACAGCATGGATATCACCTATCTACAGGTGGTGCTCAGATCTGGGGGAGAGATCAGAGACCTGGCTGAGGCATCCGGAATCAGGAAGGTCAAAGGCGGCTACATCGTTGACTACGTGGACCTGAATACCAATGCCAAGAAATCGGTCGGCGCGGCCAAGGTGGTGGTAAGCGCGGGGGCTTTGAACACGGCCAAGCTGCTGTTCGCCTCGCGCGCCAACACCATCGACGGGCTGCCCAACATCAGCCCCAGGCTGGGGTACAAATGGGGCTTCAACGGCGACCGCATCGGGCTGAAATTCGTGCCGCACGCCAGACTCGAACACGGCAAGAACCCCTGCCTGTTCCGCTACCATGAGATCGCCTCGGACACGTATGACTTCGATTTCCACCAGTTCGCCTGCTCATCGTCCTTCATGAGCTGGCTGCCCTGGCCGCTCAGTCTCGCGGCCGACAAGGTAATGCCGTTTCTGGCGTTGTCGCGTGAGGAACCCATCGGCCGCATCTTTCCGGCCAAGGACGTGGTGGACATCTACTACCCCTCTCAGGATTGTCACCGGCGGGCCAACATCGCCCAGAAGAAGATCGCCATGGAGGTGGATGCCGTGGCCAAACCCATCAGCGAAGCCGAACGCCAAAGGAAACTTGCCAAGATCGAACGCACGGGGGCCTGGAAAGGGATCGGATCGGTCCATCCCACGGGCGGGTGCGCCATGGCCGAGACCATCGACGACGGGGTCATCGACCACAAGTATGAGGTCTTCAACTATCCGGGTCTGTTTGTCTGTGACGCCTCCATTTTCCCGATTGCACCCTGTTGCGGACCGCACTTCTTCATCCTGGCCCACTCGGACCGGATGTCCAAGCTGATGATCGCCAACGAAAAATAGTTCATCCTCGGATATCCCTCTCCCGCGCGGAGAGGGATGCCTTTGCGTCTCTACAGAAGAAGAGGAGGCACCATGAAGGAATCGACCCGCATCATGATCAGGAAGCACGGTTGGAGGATCGACCGCTTCATTCATAACTACATCTACTTCGCGTTCTACTACCCGTACGTGAAGACCGTACAGATGTTTCTCCCCCTGCTGAGACGGCTGACCTGGGTCAAACCGCTGCAGTTCGTGGGCGACATGGCCTTCAGCCGCTACCACGGCAAGGTCATCTCCCTTGAGGACGCCAGGAAGATCTTCTCCCTGGACGAGGACATCAGCGCCGTTTCCAGCGCCAACAAACGCATCATCCCCCGCAAGTACGCCTATAAGATCCTGTTCCAGGAACCGGACTACATCGCAGTCATGGACTGTCCCTGCAAACTGTCCTACGGGGCCGCGCCCGAGTTCATCAATTCATGCATCGCGGTGGGCAAAGGGTTGGCGAGCTTCTGGCTGGAGCACGGTGAAAAGTACCATGCGCGCAAGATCACACAGTCCGAGGCGCTTGATCTTATTCAGCGCTTCCGCAAACAGGGACACATCACGCAGGCCTTCTTCAAGGTGGCCACGGGCGGCAGCACCGGGGTGATCTGCAACTGCCACCCCGATACCTGCGTGAGCCTCA
>Ga0116192_1002676_pt1 | contig 11660 bp, 13 predicted proteins | sample AD_UKC113_MetaG_FD_89876 | JGI IMG/M metagenome (GOLD analysis project Ga0116192, IMG submission 89876) | Active sludge microbial communities of municipal wastewater-treating anaerobic digesters from Hong Kong - AD_UKC113_MetaG | ecosystem: Engineered > Bioreactor > Anaerobic > Digestate...
CATAATAAAGCATCTATCGGTATCATAGCTTACACTATCGCAATATGATTGTGAATTTATTTTAATAGGAAACGTATTACCATTAGGTGGGTTTACACCAATACCATCGAATAATCCTTTAGTAGGAAATAAATCTAACGCATCAATTAGTGTATTACCATCGTAGGATTCTGTCTTCCTGGTCTTCCACGTAAATACTATATTATCTTGAGTAGCGTTACTTCTAATAGCAATATAACCAGTTCCGTAATTGACGTAATAATCTCCAATATCTATAACATCACCTTCAGTCGCAACTTCTCGAATACATACATTACCAGAAATGACTAAACTAGAATCACCAATACTTCCTACATCTTTACCAGTCAAAGAAAGTATAGGCGACGGGGCAAGAGACGTAAATAAATATTCACCTTCTACAAATCCACTGACTTGCTGACTAACCGATATTACTCTAACAGCCATTCTAATTGATTCAGACATTGATAATTTCCTGAGTTACAGTGGTATCACATATTTCTGTTGTTTTAGTACGCCACGATGCTTGAACAATTCGTTCATTCGCACCACTTCTAACCAATATCTTACCACTTAAATAATTAACGTAATAATCACCTGGGTCTACTACATCTTTCTCTTTTTCTTTTTCTACTAAAAAAGCATTACCATCGAAAACCAGACTTGTATCGCCTATCCTGCCAATTCTATTGCCGTTCTCATTAAGAATCGGTAATGGCGATAATGAAATTTCTAAATAATCACCATATACCAATCCATAGATATATTGCGATACATAAGATATTCTCACTACAACCCTGGGATTTTCCAATTTACTGATTCCTTTGGGCTAATAGAGATAAATCACTTCTTTTCATTTTATTTGCAATTTCAGACGTAGTAAAACCACTAATTTGCTGATAGTCCAATTGCATTTCCTGTGCAAGATTCTTGGGTATATCATCTTCAGTTTGTAAAATGCAAAAAGTATAAATACGCTTTACAAGTAAAGGTATCCATTTATCCGCTAAATCTACATATTCAGTATTATCATAATTAGTAGGATATGTAGGCTGTCGGTGATAATATAAAGTATATGTTCCACCAGAAGTGCATTTACTGCCAGCACGTAATAGAATCTCATTACCAGATTGGCACCATATAATATCTTCTACATAAGATGCGTGTGGAAATGCTTGCCTTTGAATCGAGAAAAATTCACTCGGAAATACATTAACACACAATCCATAAACAGAATGAACCAACGCTACTATCTTATCATAATTGATATTTGCAATATTTGCTGATAATAAATCAGTAGAGTCCTTTTCGATATTACAATAAAAACGATATAATTCTGAATAAGTTGGAATTGTACCATCTATAATGTATACTGATGCGACATTACTATTTATGTTCATTATCCGTCCTACAATTGTATGAATAAGCACACCAGAAGTATTCACCACTGCACCACTTATTAGACTGCCAACGCCAACACCAGATAAACCGCCAGTAAATGTAAGGTCTATAGTCGATCCAGGGCCAGCAGCATTAGTCCACGTAGCACTTTTATCAACTACAATTGTAGATGCAGGCGTTAAAGGCGCACTTGTAAAATACGATGGATCTGACGCACCATTCAATAAGGTTGCTATCTCTGATAATGCAAGATTATAAATATATTTACCTTGCTGACTAATTATTCTTTGCTGGTCTACTGTCTTCGCAAGTTCTCTTGCCATACTAAGGACATCTAAAACTGTCCATCTTTGACTCGGTACATTTGCCATAATAAAATTCCTTATAAAAGTTTCAAATATTGTTTCATCATTGCTATATCTCGTTCTATCATTCCATTATACAAAGAGAAAAATGATCCAGCTTCATTTGAATCCACAGCTTTACTTCTTCTAGCAAGCATTTCAGCAATAGTTCTTACTCTTGACAAACCATCAGAAGTTAATCCAGATAAATCAGAAGCACCACTATGAGTTATATCAGTTACGTGGTCTTTTACATAAGTTACTTTTGAAGAAGATATTGTAGATTGAGTATACAACTTAATTGTATTACCGATAAGGGTGTAATATGTAGTCCTTGCCGAAGGTTTCCTGGTAGTAACATCAGTAGAAATACACAAATCCATTTCATCAGGTGAAATAAATATAGGTTTAGTAGTAATACTGTTTGCATCGGTTAATATTACACTAATAACTGCATACACATCCGATGATAACTGAATAAGTTGATTAGGCGCACTACCCGCTATTACAAAATCATTACCAATTGCAATATATCCAGGGATTATCCTAGGAAAGAATATATGCCATAGATTATTTGGAAATATATTAACTAAATATGCTAATAGTTCTCGAATACTCTGATTATAAATATCTACTAATTCATCACGTTTATATTCTATTCCTATATCAGCTGAGCTTCCTACGTTAGAAGTAGTAATTAGAACATCGTCGGTTGTATAAATATCGCCAAGTATTCTACGTAGTTTTACTATTTCTTTATCAAATATTGGGGTCGCTGCCAATGGATTCGTCCTTACATATATTTATATAAATATCTCTAACTCTAATTATTTCCATCAATATCTTCATCATCTTATTAAACGCATCGGTGGATCGGATAAGTCTACCTTCTTCAGGATTTCTTTCTGTACCAACTAAAATACATCCGCTGGTATCTTTTATGGTATTACCGATATGGATTCTAATACCATCGAATCCAGGCACATCGAGTAATCTAGGCATTATTCTTCCAAACTTAGGCGACATATCAATAACTATTCTATAAGTACCATACGGTATACAAGTCTCATTCTTTATTTTAGTATCTCGAATAGCATCTTCAAGAGTATAGCAAATGAACTCATCATCAATATACATCTTACCCATAGTAAATTTAGGCGTTATTATATCTCGCTTGACTTGTATAATACATTTTTCTCTCATACAATTTCCCAATAAATTAGGGCTACCTTTCGGTAGCCCTGTAGATTACGTATCTATTGACTTATATATCTAATACACCGAATATAGCAATAAAATATGTAGATGTATCAGTATTTATCTGAGCTGCTACAGTAATTTTACCACTGGAAACAATCAAATCAGTCTTAAGAGATACAGGCGCAGCTGTGCCACCAACAGTTACATCATCTACCTTCATTGCTAGCATACCTTTTACATTTCCATTCTGAAATACAGTCGGGACTTCAGCAGTACCAGCAGTTAATGTAACCGTTCTGAACTCTACAAATAAATCATTACCGCTTACAGCCTGGTCGGTTGCAACAGGTACGAATCTAAATAGATTCATCAAATTATTACTCATAATTCATTTCCTTTCATAATTAAGATAAATGTAAGTGAGCTTGATATTGACTTGCACGTCGTATCAAACCAATACTTGCAACGAACTCTTCTTTCCGAATAAATTCATCAGGATTTTGTATACCTTTTCCATTGGGGCCAGCGTTAATGTATATATCATCCATATACATATATTGGAAATAAGGAGTGGTACCATTGCCGAGGTCAAGTACAAATGCATCTTTATCATAACCAAGCTGACTAAGTGAATACGACTGCAATAGATTTAGCTTTATACCAGCACTAGATTCAATAGTTCTAATAGCAATTCCAAATTCTCTTAAATATTGCTGGTCTATAGCAATAGCATTAGTATACAGATTACTAATTGTAGTAATAAAGCCTAATCCACCAAATAGCCATCGTTCTTCACTACCACCAAGCTCAGCAATTGATTTACAAACATTATTCATCGTAGCTAAAGTAGCACTAGTTTCAGTAATACTAAGATTATGAGCTGCATCTTTGGGTATAAATTCCGTTACACCACCAGAGGTATACATAAGCCTACCACTTACAGCATCAGGAATCTTCTTCTTTCTACCACCCCAGAACATTAAATCTATTTTCTTCATTAGCAATTCTTCAGCTAACTTTGCATTTACTTGTTCAGGACGTTCATTAAAGAATGTATCTTCATTCAATTCAAAATCCGTAGCCTCGTAAGGCTCACGCATAGTTTGAATAAAGTTTTGCTCAGTAGCTATAGTTTTGGCAATAGACTTTCTACTACGACTTGCTTCAGGAACGCTAGATGTAATAAGGGTTAGGTTCATTGTGGTTGTAATTACAGGAATAGTAGTACCAGTATCATCTCCACCCCATCCTCTATCAACCACTACATTAGTATTAGTTCCACCACCACTGCCTTCACTTTGCACTTCTACTACCCGAATAACTTCCTTGGGTCCAACAGTAGCACCATAAGTTGTACTCCACGTATGCGCACCATCAAAATATATACCATCTACACTAAGAAAGTCATTCCGTTGTAATAATTTAGCATCATCATTAGAAAATTTTAATGTAGTTCTGAGTTGGTCTGCAGTTCCATTAGCGGTTACCTTGAATAATATTTTATGACTTTCAATTTCAGGTAAGACAGGCTCATAGGTATTTACCTTTACACGTGGAAATTTCTCACGAATTAAAAAAGTTAAAGGCGCAATCTCTCGATTGAGATAAACTATCATACCAGCATAATCTTTATCCCTATCATATTTTAGCAATATTTCAGGAATATCGCTTCTAGAAAAAGCACCACTAATTATATTATTTGTAGCCATATTAAATTCCTTTCAAAATTAAATTTTACGGACGCCATCCAGATACGCTTAAATACTTCATCGCTTCTTTCGATAATTTATTTTTGCTTTGTCCGCCACTACCAATACCACTACCACCTATATTTTCAGTTCTATCATCAGGTATATTAGGCGGTGGAACAACCGCTTTTAATTTAGCATCGAGAATTTCAGGAAATAAAGCCATTCTAACCAAATTATAATAGCTTAATCCTTCGGTTTTCAATCGTTTTTCTGCTTCTGCAAGCATATCGTCGGATAGATTATAGTCCTTTTTCAATCTATCTCTATCCATTTCTATTGATTTCTTAGCATTCTCGATTTCAGCTTTTTGTTTATTTACATAATCAGCGTATTGTTGTCTTAATTCATTGGTTTTGGCATCTATTGCAACCCTAAATCGGAAAGAAGGCGTGCCAGGAGTTATAGCTTCTGAATCAGAATAGCGCCAATCTTCACCGTAAGTTTTCTTAAAGTTTTGTAATAATTCTGAAGCATATTTACTTACCCCATTTTCTATCATTTTCATCGGGTCGTTATAAGCCGCCAGATCGTCCGCTAAAGATGGTAAATGCTGACGCACAAAAGAAACTGGGTCTTTAGTAAATTCATCTACTAAATTCTTGCTTTCTTTATACGTTTCGATTTCCTTCTCTAGCTCTCTGATTCTAGTTTCAGCTTTATCAGCCCGTGCCTGATGCTTGGATGCTTCAGATTTCCAGTCGGTTCTATCAGATTGTTTACCACTATTACCACTACTAGTATTATCTTTATTAGATAATTCTTTATCATCATTATTAGTATCGGTAGGTTGTGGTTTTTTATCTTCATTACCTACTGGGGTTTGTTTATCATCAGGTTTTTGAACATTATTACTACCATTGCTATTCTTTCCACCAGCTTTTTGCATAGCTTGTTTACGTAAATTAGCAGCAGCCATAGATGCTATGTATTTATCATCAAAAGAATAATTTGTAGAATCATTCCTCTGCTGATTTACATTATTATCCACGTCAGCGCTATTTACGTCGCTGATAGAAGCATTAGATGGATTTGTATTTTGTTCAGGCATATCTCCTCCTAAATTGTTTGTAATGGAGACTCACCTTCAGTACCTTGCATATTCTGCATAGTTTGCTGGGCTGACTCACCCATTACGGATTTATAATAATTTTCTATTTTAGCTCTAATATCAGATAATTCGGATTTGAATTTCTCAACTTCTACAGTCCTTGATTTCTGTAATAAAGCATTTTCTAATTGCGTATTTATTTGATTTAGTCTCTTAATGCTAGATTGTAATTGTGCAATATTACCTTTAGCGTTTTCCAGAACGTCCATTTCTTTAAGAATTTCATCGGTTTCTTCTACATCCAATAATCTAAGAATTGGTTTAAGTAATAAAGGCGATCTGGTTTGCGCCATTAAATTACTAAGCACATTAGCTTTAGCTTGACGTTCGGTACCAAATCCTTGGATAATATTAACCCTGGTTTTGAATTTACCTTTACTTAAATCATTTTGAATTTTAATTCTATCACCTTCTACGGTAAGTACATTATACGCTAAATCTACATTTTTCTTTTGATATTTATCATAGAAACTAATCTCTTGATTAAATCCAGAGAAATTCTGATTCATCATCACCGCTATATCGCCTAATAACGCTAATGAAGTATTGGTATTTCTCATCAGCATCTTAACTTTCTGTCCACCATAGCTTTGTAACGACATAGTCCCAGCGGCAGTTCTTGGCGCTCCTTCAGGATTCCCTTGCATTACACCAAATATGCCACTTACATACTCCATAATACTTATTACCATTTCAGGCATTCTATAGAACTCGCCAGATAACTGAACTGGTTGTAATAGTTCTAATCCGTGTCCACCTTCAGATTCTTCGTATTCTATCAGAACCCCAGTTTTACCAAAAGAACTCTCATATTCAGCTTTATCTACACTTCCTTTAGGAGCTTTTGCTCTCATATTATTAGCAAGTGCGGCGTTGAGTAATAGATTTATTACCAATTTATTGAGTGTTCTCTGAAGTCCATATAAGAAATCTACGCACCCTAAAGGATATGGTGAATCAGTAAACTCATCTATAAATGGAACTATATTATATCTATCAATTGGTAAATAATATTTCTCGCAATAATCACCTATACTTGTATATTTAGCAAGAACATATCTATTGATTTTCTTAATATTTATTATTCCATCTTTTCTGAGCTTTTCTAATGTATCGTCTATATGAAAATAAATCCTAGCTCCTATATCTACATCTTTTCTATTAGGTTCTACAATATAGCACGTAGCTTTTTCTATCTGATACCGATATATTATTCTAATATGTTTACCATCTCTTGATATTCCGCCTACATATTTTGAATACCTTGTAACACTCTGCTCGCTATTAGGTAATGTAATATCATTTCTAGCCCACTCTTCAACTTCTTCTAAATCCATATTAAGAATTTTAGCTGCATTTCTTGTAGAAATTACTTTCGAGACTATAATATAATCAGCATCGCTATAATCAATTTCAGTAGCGTTAGGGCTAATCCATACATTTTGGTATGGAATACGTCTAAATTTCATACCAAACGTAGAATTATTGGTTAAAGCAACCTCACCATATCCTACACCAGTAACCACCATATTTTTAATAATTTGCTCTAATTGCCTATCGCCTAAAGAATCTTCCCATATACCATATAATAATGACCTATGAAGATATGCTATATTTTTCGACGCATCATTTACTGGATCTACTTCCCACATAGGTGAAGATCCAGTCAAAATACTTACAATCTGCTTACCAATACTATATGTAATATTCATTACTAAAGGAGCTTGCCCAGCGGATTCTAATGCGTGAATCTCATCATCAGAATATTGATTATTATGATAGAATCTATCATTTTCTAATCTATCATTAAACCATTCTGACCTAGCCGCATCAGCATCTAAGAACATATCACGAGATTCGCTTGCTTCTTGCGCACCAGGTTCAGTATAACCAACCGTAGTTGATAAATCATCAGTGGTTTTTTTACCAATATCAGGCATATTTCCTCACATTACATTTCTAAGAATATCAATATAATTGTTATGGTACGTTGGTCTTTCTACATATTCAAGATTACCAAAAGCAGAATCGAATATACCAGGGGATTCTGGACGCCTAAGATTTATCATACTATTAAATAAGGCATCAAGAATATCATCAGTAGTACTTCCGAATGATAATAACTCATTTTTAAGAGAATCCATATTATTCTGATGATACATTATACCGCATTCGTATTTAGGCTGTAGATAATCTTTAAGTCTGGTATGCTTTGGCTTAGCGCTTCTTCCGCCAGGGGCTATATAAGGCAGTATTCTAATTCCATATTTATACGGATAGATATTAGAAATATCATTTTTAATCTGGCTAAATATACCTTTTTGTGTTCCAGTAGCATCAATTGTAATTACATCGAATTTATATTTTTCCATCATTCGTTTAATTTCATCTATAATTCCTTTACTGACCAATTTTTCACCTTTGAAATCATCGTAAAGCATTGTAAGACTACCACGAGTATATGGAAACACAAAATATTTACCATCATAAGTAAGCGCTACTGGGACTAAAGCAGTATAATCGCCATCGTCTTCAGCAGAAAACGCCATATCAACCCCAAGCCCAAGACTACACCTGGTAACCGTAGTAGCTTCACTGCCTAAAGATACATCTCTATATCGTATCCAGTTAGTATCACCAGTTCTAATAATATCACCAGTATAATATTTAATTTTTCTTTCAGAAAACCCACTATTTGTGTAGACAATATTATAAAATTCTTTATAAAAAGAATTTAACCTACCCATTCTGGTGTATCTATCACGTATCTGTTCTATGATTTTCACTGGGAATTTCTCAGGCCAAACGGATATTTCATTTCCATTATTATCCATTTTGGTTATACCGTACATTTTACTACGCCATCCACTATTAGGTTTGGATATTTTAGCAAGGATTGATTGGTTATCGGTTAGTGTATTGATAAAGATTATTTTCCCTTTATCAATATCAATAGCAGGAAGCACATTTTCAAATAACCATACTTCGTTATTTTCACGTCTTTCAGGAGTTCTTGTATTTTCGTCGGTTTCAGTATCGTCTGCAATGAATAATTCTATACGGTTAGATTCCTCGCCTTCTACTGCAGATCTCAATTGTTGTCCCATACCTACAGCTTCTATGGTTACACCATTTTCTAAGACTACTATATCAGAAGTCCATTTACCAGGGATTACATCAATTTCAGTTTTTTTAGTTCTTGCTACAGGTCTTATATCACCAAATATAGCTACAACCTTACTGCTGCCAAGTGCTTGCTTAATCCATCTAAGCGATTTTTGAGCCGTTCTGCCAGTTTTAGATGCAATTACAATATATTTATGGGTTTTCATTAAGGTAGCATATAAAACAAACCCTTTGGTAAGTAATGTAGTTTTGGAAATACCACGAGGCGCACCTATAGCTATCATTCTATCGTATAGATTCCATTTCGGATCATCTCTTAAGCACTCCCATAGAATTTCTTTATGTATATCAGGAAAACCATATTGGAAGTTCTTGAATGCTTTAGGTATAACCGACTTAAAGAAGTAATATATACCTAAATCATCTTTAGACGTATTCTTTCCCCATCGGCTTATGAGACTACATCTTTTACATAAACCATCTGATACAGCTTCATTGGTTTTGCATATATTACAAACCATTAGTTTTTATGCTTTCTTTTACGCTTGGGTTCCCACCCAGTTTTCCTTAGCGTACCATATATATACGCATTCAGTCTATCGCCAGTTAATCCAAGTTTCTTACCACGCCTTTTCAATTGTTCTTCCAATTTCTTAGGCATTTTTCTTTATACCTTTATTTAAGGTTTTATTTCCATTAGAAACTTCTTTTTTAGAAGTTCTAAAAGTTGGCAGCTCGAAGTTCTTCTTTTTCGTCTTCACTTTGACCTCTAAAGATTTCATCTAAAATCTCCTTGTCGTTGTTTTTATTTATTGTCTTACTTGACGGTAGGGATTTCTTTCCTCCACCATCTATTAACTTCATTTCATTCCAGTACGCATCTACTACATCATTATAACTCTGATTCTTAGATAATGATTTTACTACGTTTCTAATCTCAACCATTTTGTTAATAGCGTTAATATGCAACTTTACATTATCTGATTCTACATCATCTTTTAATTTCTTTGCTATATAATCATCATCTATACCATTTCTATCAAAAGCATCTATTAGAGACATATATTTATCCCTTATAAGTCTATTAGTATGTAATAATTCCGTAAACCACGGAAGCATTATAAAACTATACAATTTATCAGCAGAGGTTTTATCGCAATCTTTACCATATAAACGGAAATTCCCTCTAAGATTCTTTTTAGCTGCTTGAACAATTGTCATACCGTTCAATAACCAATCAGTTACAAATGAAATCTTGCGCCTATCTAACTTATTTGGATCTGAATATTTCCTAATATCTCTTACCTGCGATAAGAATGTAGATGGAAAATAATCAAAGCATATATCAGCATTTGCGTTTATACTAATACTATTCAAGATAGTATAAAGAATGCCAGTATATCTAGGCGTACCATCTTTCATATTAGCTTTATTCCTTGTAACATTAAGAACTTTAGTGGTACGTCCATCAGGGTATACTACATAATCACCTTTCTTAATCTCTGGGTCATACCAGGGTCTAATATTGAAGATACCATCAAGATTCGCTTCTAACGGGTCATCATATACTATTTCTTCGTAGACGCTATCTTTTAGATGCTTATAGTTTCTACTATAAATTTTCATTTATTGGCTGATGCCTTTATCTTTTTATTCAATTCCGCCTCTACTAATTTAGACGTATCATATTTAGATTGAGTATCTGATTTAGATTTATTGCGGGATATTTCGGTAAGCATTGATTCTATTGATTGGATACTTCTTAATATTCCAACCAAAGCATATAATATATAAGCATCATTACGGTAACTAAACGGAGTCTCAAATAAAGCAGTTAATACCTCCGAATACTCAGGCATCAATTCCTTTAACTCGGATTCTATTATTTTATTATTTTCCATACGGTATACCCTACCACAAATATAATCAAAAAATTCTCTGTTGTCAAGTATTTATTCCATAAATGAAAAATTAAACTATTTTTTCATTATTGCATTTTTTTCTCGAAACCTCTTGACAAATATCAAAAAAAACATTATATTAGAAGCAGAAGCTGAAAACGGAGGAGTACCGTGTACGTACGTACTAATATAAATTATATACTATATATAATATAGTACTTATAGTACGTATAGTACATATCTATAATATATATACTAATAGTACTAAAATAATAATAATATAAGTACATTACTTATAGTATATATCCTATCTGATATAATTAAATTAAATAATATAAATAATAATAATAATATATACGTATATGTACGTACAGTACGTACAGTACGTACTATATTGCGCAACTTTTCTTTTTTTTTCTTTTTTTCTGAAAAAATTGAATTAACTGATTTCTGCTCATTTTTGCAAAATTGCTGTACATAGGTGAACTACACGAATTTTCTCGTTTTCTACGGAAAACTAATGAAAATTAAAATTACTGAAAATGATTGAAAATAATAGAAAATTGCAAGTTAGAAACTAATAAAAATAACGGAAAATTGTAAGCTAAGAATGCTCGAAAATGACGGAAAATTTAAGTACTCAGTTAATTAAAACTGACGTGGCGTCCTTTGGCCTCATACCCCCTTGCTTTTTTACGTAAATTCTGAAAATATCTTACCTAAAAAAATCTTACTCTTAAATCTTATCTGATATATACTTATATATACTGATATATACGTATATGTACGTATGCTTACGGCAATGATTGAA
>Ga0116192_1002683_pt1 | contig 11636 bp, 11 predicted proteins | sample AD_UKC113_MetaG_FD_89876 | JGI IMG/M metagenome (GOLD analysis project Ga0116192, IMG submission 89876) | Active sludge microbial communities of municipal wastewater-treating anaerobic digesters from Hong Kong - AD_UKC113_MetaG | ecosystem: Engineered > Bioreactor > Anaerobic > Digestate...
GTTGGTTTGATTATTATAGTCAGCATGAACTTCTAATGGCATATTGATTTCCTGAAAGAACTCTTTATGCTTTCTTACAAATTCTGCAGTTATATCAGTTTCTCTCAACAAGCGGTAGCTGTATTCATACATCTTTGGCATATCCATTCTGGATACCAATACGTGAACACCATTACCTTCAACTTGCAAACATATTACAGTAACAAATCGAGTGAATTGTAAATGGTTTTGAGAGTCAGTACCAACATAAGCTAATACACGCTTACCCTCCAATGCACATGAAGCTTGAAAATTTTTTATATAGTCATATAAGTCCATACCAAGTGGTGTTAAAATTTTTCTTTCACCAGTAGCATATTTCCAATTAAAGTTATAGCGTTCACTAACGGTATATTTACCATCAACCATTTCACCCCAGTTTAGAGCTGGAATTTCATAATAGATTTTGTTGCTTTGTTCTCTTAAATTCTTTAAATAATCTTTGTTAAAAAATTTCTTTCCCATTGTTACTGTTTTTTTTAAACATAAAAAAATCGCCTAAGATTTTGAAGACTTAGGCGATTTCGTTTATGCTTAGGTTTATAATAATTCTAAGTCATATTAAGTCTTCTTTTTTCCTTAATGTTTGTGATATAATGTGCAATAAATGTTACTGAAGGATACGTCTGATTAACAGCTGTTTCAGCGGCATTTAACCAATCCTTTTTATCTTCATAGAAATGAACCATATTCCATTCATTTATTTTGATTGATTCCAAAATTGTTTTGATTTTGAATTCTATGATTGAAATAGGTCCAGATTGATAAGTATGCAAACCATAATTTGGTCGTTCAATCCCCAGACTATCTAGAATACCAAGAATGATTTCTGACAATTCTACATCGCGACCTGTAAGTATCATTTTATTATCGGCATTTTTATATGCTTCTAATACCAGTGGATTAATTGCTTTACCGATAGTTGAAGGATATGAATGAAAACCCGGAAAAGACTGCATTACTAAAACACCATCTTTCTCGGAAAACATACGTCTCATTGTACTATCGGCTGTAAAATATTTTATCATCTCTGCCGGAAATGGTTTATTGGTTACACTGTTAATAGGAACTACAAAATCACCACTTCTAACAAAATAAACTTGTTTACTAAGCACATCAATAAAGGCAGTTTTAACTTTATTAAAATACTTTTCAAGCACCCCCAGATTAACGTCTTTCTTACCAGGAAGCATACCTAAAGTTGATGGACGAGTAATATCAATAATCTCACCGTCTTCAGCGCCGAGGAAATCCACGAACGTTGGAGTTTCGATAAGACTATCATCCATGTCAAATATGTGTATTACTTTTTCCATTCTATTTTTAAATAGTGCTTAATTTGCCACTATTAACAAATTTAGTGCAAAGGAAATAAAAAAAGGTGATAAATTCTAATTTTTATCACCTTTCTAATAATTTTATTTTTTCTAAATTATACAACTTACTGAATTTCAATACGTTTTGTTGTTTGTTTTAGGATTTGTTTTGGAATAGAAATTTGTAATATTCCATTTTCCATTCGCGATTTGATGTTTTCTACATCTGCAGCTTCTGGTAGACTAAAAGTCCTGGTGAATGAATTTTGGGAAAATTCTCTACGAATGTAATTTGCATCCTTTTGCTCATTTGACATTTCATGGTTGTGTTTAATGGTTATTTTTCCATTATCCACTGATATTTCCATGTCTTTTTTGTCAAGTCCAGGCACCTGTAATTCTATAGTAATATTACTATCACCATCAATTACATTAGCTAAAGGTAATCTTAACCCATGAGCCTGAAAAGAACCTAAAGTACTGTCAAAAAATTCGCTTACTAAGTCTTTAAATAAATCTTGATGTTTTGGTTTTGTTAATAAAGTCATTTTATTATCCTCCTTGTTTTTTCTTATTGTTGTCAAATCATATACCAATTAAAATAAAAGTAGATATTAATTACTATTTGACAGTTTGTTTTAATTAAGAAGGACAAAATGACATTAAATCAATTACTTTGCCATTTGAGTTTCTAATTGAACCAAACCTTTTTTCCAGTTATCTAAACGCATAGAAAAACCAACCATTAAATGGTCAACCTTTCCTCCATGCATTCTTTTCTGTGGCGGTACCGGTATTTTATTTTTATAACCAGCAATTTGTGCGCGATTACGCAAGTTGTTTAACTCTTCATTTAAGAGCGCTTCGGAATTATTTTCCTTCATTCTTTTTTAGTTTATCATTACTTCTATCATTAATATCCATCATTTGACGACAATCATAAGGAAGAACTCTAATGATGTTATTAGTTGTATCAAATGTGGCATGAACAATATCAAGAATGTATTTTACACCCTTATTATCATTTACAATACATTTACCGGATGCATTTTCAGCGTATAGTGTACTCATTATTTTTCCAGTAGCTTCATTAAATTCATCCTGTGATGGATAGTCAATATCCAAATAAGCCCACTTACCAGTATTTTTATTGATTGAAGGACGTTTGTAAACATTCCCTAACATTTCAATATAATTTTTCATTTTTCTATTTAGATTTTTAAATTAGAATTATTAGAATCAAAAATAATAAGCAGAAATGTTATTTGCAAATTTATTCTTCAAAATCTAAGATATTATACTCAAAAATAGGTGTTAGGTAGTCAAAAAACTTATAGTCACAACCCAACGAAAACCCTTTATAATCAACATCGTAATCAAAACTGTTTTTCATTAAATTTCCACGCATATCAAAAAAATAAATTTTTATTATATCAACATGTTGAAAATCTTCCACCCATTCATCTACATGGAGAAAAGTTTTGATTTTTAACACTTTGCTTATACCAGAGTTTTCTATTCGAAAACCTTTTATCCGGTCAGATTTTATTATAAAATCTTCCGTTTCCATTTTTACAACAAATCTGTTTTGATAATAAAAATTATTGTCAATAGGATAAATAATATTGTCTTGTCGATAAGCATCTGTTTGAGATTTGGGCAAAACTATTTGTTCGTGATAAAAGTCTTTATCAGATAAAATTTCAAGTAATATTTCATGTTTTCTACTACGTGAAGACATAATTTAAAATCTATCTCGATACTTCAGTAATTTTTGCATTTTAATCGCATCCAATGTTAAACCTTGACCCCCATCAAGAACAATAACATAATTTTTTGAAAGCGCTGTATCAATATCTTCAAAACTAAAACGAGTATCACTCACTTTAAAACCTCTTTCAGTAAATGTGGCTTCCCATGGCATTTGTGTATTAGAATCAAATTTTACTTTAATAACTGGATGTTTTTTCTGCGGAACTGCAGGAGCTGGTTGTGGTGCCGGAGTTTGCGCTGGCATCTGGGAAGGATTAGTTAATGCGTTTGTTTCGTTCATTTTTTCTCTTTTTGAAAAGCCGCGAGTTATAATAGGTAAAGATGCATTTTTATCATAAACCACCTCATCCTCTTGAATTGATTGGTTTACTAAATTTTGATTCTGTTTTTGTGTTTGAGATTGTTGGGTAATATTATCAATTTGAGCCTGTATTTTCTTTTGATATTCTTGTTGTTGTTTTTCTAACTCTTGCGCTTTTTGTTGTAAATCAGACTGAAGTTGTTTAATTTTTAATATTTGCTGTTGACTACTTTGTATCTGTTTATCCTTAACCTTTTTTTGTTCCGGACTCTGAATTATTGATTTTATTTTATTATCATCCTTAATTCTTTCTTGTGCGCTTTTTTCTTGCTGAGACAAAAAATCATCCATTGGTTTTGTTAAATCTTGAACCATTTTTTGGTTCTTAGCAACATCTTGATTAACATTATCTATATTAGTTAATGATGATTCTAAGAGAGATTTAATACTTAACGATTTAGACATTTTGATGGTGATTTTGTACTAAATAAATATCCTTAGAAAAACAAAACCACCTGAATTTACAAGTGGTTTAATTATTATTGACCGGCTAAATTTCTCAAATATTCATTAAAAAGACGCTCAGTTTTTTGTTTTGTAGCTTTAATTGCGTTTTGTCTTTCAGACTTATTTTTTTGAGTTTTCTTTGCTCTATCAGTACGTTTTTTACCGCGAGCTTGTGCTGCTTTACGACGCTTTACGCTTTTTTCTGGTTTTTTCATAGTAATATTTTTCTATAAAATTATTTACTATAATTTTAAATACGAATACTAATTCATTCTTTTTTCCAGTTCATCTCTTGCTTCTGCAGCCAAATCATATTCTCCTTTCTCTATAGCTAAAGAAATATAATTTTTTAATTCTGGAAGGCTCATTTTATCAAATGGCTTATGATTTATTACATCATCAGCATTTTCTTCTGGTTTATTCAAAATATTTTGAATCTGGCCCATTAAGTCATTCATGGCCGCAAAATCAGGCACCTCAGGTTCAGGAGCCGGTTCTCCAGGGTTATTTAAGTCATCTTCAATACCATCAACCATTTGTGTTAAAAAAGCAATTGCTCTATCACCATTATGTAATACATCATCCATTAATTGAAGAAATTTTTCTGGCGGTAAAATAGAAATTTCCTGAAGCAAATATGCAACAATTGAATAATCAGAATCACGACCTTTTACGATAAAATCGATTGCATCATGCAAATACTTCCAAAGTCTTGGCCCAAGTAATTTATGCCAGTGTTCAAAATGTAGTTGGTCTGCTTGTTGAATAATGGCACGATTCATTTCTTTGCGATATTGAGGAAGACCATTTGCAAAAAGATATTCAATTACAGCCTTCACTGTTTCATGCAGCAACACCGGAAACACAATAGCTTCTGCATGCGCACCCTCAACATCTCTAATACCATCACCATTTACATCTTTACCCAAAATTAAATAAGATTGACCTCCAAGCATTCTACTACCAACATTTTCTTGCATGGGTGGTTTTATATTAAATTCAATTTTATCAGTAGGCTCATTTTTCCACAAATCAATTGCATGGCCACTCATTAAAGCATTATAAAGAGGAAAAAGACGTTCATCAATTTCATCAATTTCGTCTTTTATTTTTTCTAATAAATTATGAGCTCTAAACCCAGCACCCATCATTAATGCGTTTGCAATAACCCTCTTATTAACTTGTTGTTTAATAATTCTTTTTTCATCGTCATTAAAATTAGCAAGTAAGTCTTTTTCTGTAAAGTCTCCTTCTTTTAAATTACCTTTCCACTTAATAGGACCGTGAGTTAAAATAACTTTTACATTTTGCATCAACTCTGCTGGTATGCCAAAATATTTTTGAACTGTGTTTTTAGCTAAATATTCTAATCGTTTTGTGTTTGGAATTTCAATTTTAATAGCCAAACTCATAGCTTCATATGAACTAATTTTACCTTTATGTTTTTGATAATCTTTTGAAGCATCGTCAAATTCTTCACTCCCCAACTTCTCAATAGTTGATTGATTATTATCACCTTTTTTATGAAGAAAATCAATATCAGCAAAAGGGTGTCCTTTACGCTGTTCAATCTTTTTTATAATATTACTATGAGGTTTGCCCACAGGATTTTTATCATCAAAAGACATTGGTACTTCTGAAATTAAAGAGCGATAGCGCATAGATTCTAAGAATAATTTTAATTCTTTATTCATTATTTTTTTTGTGCTTTTGGTTCTGGGTCTGCACCAGGATGTATTCTTGGTACTACAATTCTTCTCGGACCTGGTTTAGCAGGTGCCGGAGCTGGTTTTATTCCTGGTTTTACCTTAGGTTGAACTGGTAAAACTGCCGGCTCAGCATCATTCTTCATTGTTTTTTTTACAAATTCACGAAGATAGTCACGAATTTGTTTTCTTATTTGGTTGTGTTCTTGCATGGGATTTAATTTACCTGTCATTATATCATATACGCAATCAGAGATATCATCATATCTGTTTGCAAATTTAGTTAGCATCATAAAAGTTTGTTTAATCATTCCACGATTAACATACGCAGTGTTATGCGCATAATTATCATAACCTTTTCCTTTTGAAAGTCGTGATAACTCCATCATCTTTTCATTAGCAAAATTGGTTGCAAAATCTTCTTCTGCAATAGTTATTTCTATAAAAACATCCAATTGATTATTTCTGAAAATATCATTTTGTATGGGTTCTATTTTATCAAATCTTGTTGTGTGACCCAATTCATGAAATAGTATCATAAGCATTTTTTTATATTCTTCATTAATGCTCAATCTTTCAAATAGTGATTTATCAAAAATTACACCTTTTCCTATAATTGAAACTGCCGTCTGGTTAACCAATTTTATTATTTCAAAATAAGGATTCCCATTAACTTCCCAAGTTTTCTGTAAAAATTCTGCAGCAACAGAGTCCTTTCCTTTAATAAATTCGATAACAGTATTTAAATTCATAGCAATTTTTTACTAACTTTTGAATAAATAGCTTCCAAAAATGACAAAGCCACCTCTTTGGGTGGCTCTATCATTTAAATAAAACTATGGCATAGCTTTAGCTTTTATCAGCAGAAGATTGAGTATCATTTACTTCTTTTATTTCTCCGTTTTGTATATCAGAATAAGAAAAAAGATTTTTTAAATCAGTCGATGCATTATTCATCGTTACTCCACGATTATAAAACGATGCAGCAATGGTAGAATTTAAAGTACTCGTACCGGCAGCAGAGGCTGTATAAAAAGCAATATTGCCATTTTTAATACCATAATCTTGTCCAGTTAAAAACGCATCTTTAGAAGCGCCTATAAAGGAAATATCCCAATGATTATCTTTATTTAATCGTTCTACAAGCTCTTTTACTTGTTTGTTACTCCATTTTTTAGAAGCATTTTCATAACCATCAGTCATTACAACAACTACAGCAGTAACAATTTTATCTTTACTATCCATTTCTGGACGAAGTTTGTCCTCCAATCTTGTAATACCATGCCCCATAGCATCTAAAAGTGCAGTCATTCCGCTTGGAACATAATCCTTTTGTTCCATTTCATTCAATTCAGAAGAAGGTTTGTTTAAGAAATTTTCTTGGACCGTATTATCAAAAGTTATAAGTGAAATGTAATATTTCTGGTCTGGAAATTGTTTTTCTAATTTTTTAATGGTTTGTATCTGTTCATTTAAACCGGAGATTGTAACATCTCGAACAGAGCTCATTGAGCCGCTTTTATCAAGAATTAATAAATAGTGAGTTTCAATTACTTTTTTTTCAATTACCTCTTCGGTAACGGTTGTTGTGGTTGTAACAGTTTTTGTTACTTTTTTTGTTTTGCCCATATTAATAAGGATTTAATTGTCCTTATAAATATGAGCTCACAATTTTTTAAAATCAATAATTATCCACATTTTGATGCAGAGCAGTTGATACATGTTAAACATCCTTCCTGATACACCAGTGATTTTTCACCACAATTTGGACAAGATTCTCCGGTAGATTCATTTTCCGGAATGTAACGTTTCAAAGTACGAGCAATAGCCTTACTGAATGATACAATTGTACCTTTAGATTTATTTAACTGCTCAACAGCAAAGTTTACTCCACCACCGTGACGAAGACCCCATGAAATTAAACGGGTTAAACTTTCTTGTTCCGGCACTTCAAAGTGTTGAGATAAATCTTCAATTTTCACACCTTCACACTCAAGATTGTATTGACCTTTTTTTGCCTTAATAGTATAACCATTTTTAATTCTTGTAGGTAAATGTAAACCATCTTGCTGTGCTTTAAACGCAAACACTTCATATGGGTCACCATCAAGTAATCCAACAAGAACAATCCATTTTTCACCTTCTGCAGTTACATGATAAATATCACACGGCAAAACCTGTGGTCTTTTTGGAGCATTATTCTTAAGAATTTTTTCTCCTTTTTCTTCTTTAACCTTTTTTACTGCTCCAAGCACTTCAGTCATGGTTCCAGCGCGATAAGTGGTAAATCCTTTAATTGTACCAGTTTTAAACGCCTTCATGTAAGCATCTTTAAAATCGTTGTATGGATAATCATTTGGAATATTTACAGTTTTTGAAATTGCACTATCCACATACTTGGCAAAGATACCCATAGTTGAAACGTGTTCTTCGATTGTTAATTGAGTTGTTGTTGCAGCCCAGTCAGCATTAGCGTCCCATTCATTTAACTTTTCTAAATAACGAACTGCATAATCTTTTACCACAGTCTCGCGTAACAATCCGCGGTCGCGGTCATATTTCCATGTATAACCACCAAACTCAATTCGTAATAGATTATCATCACCTTCTTTTACCCATTGCCAATCTGCATCAGAAGTATATTTTTTATTTACCCAATCCACATTTTTTGGGACTTCAAGTCCTTCCGGAGCATATGGCATTATTGAAGTACGAACATATACTGGTAAAAACACAGGCTCTAAACCACCAGAAACAACATTGGCGAAAATTGAAGAGTTGCCGGTTGGTTGAATTGAAAGTAAGTGAGAATTTCTTAAACCATACTTTTCAATAAGCTCTTTAGTTTCAGTAGAAAGATTCTTAACAAATTTACCGGCCAAATACTTTTCACTATCAAATAACGGAAAAGCGCCTTTTTCACTTGCAATCATTGCGGATGCTTGATACGCTTTGTTCATGATAAACTTTTCAAGTTTCTCAGTAAGCTTTAGAGCCTCCGGAGAACCATAGCGAAGTTTCATCATCATTAATGCTGAGCCATAGCCCATTACCCCAAGACCGATTCTTCTTTTGTTCTTCAGATTTTCTTTTTGTCCCTGCAATGGAACGTAAGTAATATCGTTTACATTATCCATGAAACGAATCGCGATTGGAATAATTTCTTCCAGTTTATCATAATCCCAATCTGCTTTTTTAAGATTAACAAATTGAGTAAGATTTAAAGAACCAAGCAAACAAACACCACCGATTGGTAAAAGTTGCTCACCACAAGGATTGGTCGCATTAATATGCTCTGCATAATAAAGGTTGTTCAAACGATTGATTGCATCAATAAACAATACGCCTGGTTCATTTCTGTTGTAAGTGCTTTGCATAATAAGGTTCCATAACTCATTTGCGTTTTCAAAAGTCTTGAACACTTTTGTTGGACGACCTTCAGAAATCCATTTTGTAATATTACCATCCCAGTGTTTATCATATGCTTTTTTATCAGCATCAAAATCAGGAAAGATTAAATCCCACGGTTTATTTTTTTCCACTGCTTCCATGAACGCATCAGTAACAAGAACTGACATATTGAATTTAGTAAGACGACCTGGAGTTTGTTTTGATGTAATAAACTCTTCAATATCCGGATGCCAGCAAGACATGGTTACCATCTGAGCACCTTTACGAATTTTAATCTTTGCTTTTTCTTTGCGAGTTTTAAAACCAGAGCCTGCAGTAATTACTGCCGATTGTGTATCCCACATATCAAGCATTCTTACAGCTCCTGGCGATTCATTGCCAATACCCTCAACAAACCCTCCGCGCGGCCTCATAACATCAGCACAAAAGCCATAACCACCTTCAGACTTTAATATTAAAGCTTGACGACGTAAAGCAGATAAAATACCCTCCATGGAATCTTGGTCTTCACCTAAAAAACCATCGACGAAACAATTGTGTACAATAATATTATTTACAACATAACTTTCGTCTTCTAAAACTGAGATATTATATACAAGACCATCATATTCCTTATTTTCTTTAGTAAAATTAGTTGTATAAAATATTGAATCATCGAAAGAGTTTTCTTCAATAGATATAGTGTTACCAAATTGACCAGATTCTATCGATGATTTTTTCTTGTTTAAAAATCTCTCTTTCCTATCATCTGTATATTGTTTTGCAGTTTGTTCAACAAGTTCTTTCCCAAATAATGATGTGAATGATAATTGATAATAACGCTTATTATAAGTGTTATTCCATTCTATTCTTTTTGTTGCCGGATAACCGAGCGTTAACGCTAATGCCTGAACATCATTTATAAGACATTCATTATTTAAAGTAATTTTAAATTCAGAATTGGTTATTGTACCATCAGCATCCAAGAGCCCTAACAAAAAGCTTCTTTTAATACAATTCGGAGAGTCCCATATAAACGATGGTATTTTTTTTGTTTCAGAATATCGACCGCAAGCTTCTTTTAGAAATTCAGCAATTAATGGATTGTTTTTACGCAAATATGTCGCAGAAAAATCATTTGACTTATTAATATTTACTGAAATACTAAAGGTGTTTTCAATAATTAGCTTTAAACGGTTTAATGCATCAATTTCTGTATTATTAAAGACAATATTAAACCCATCAACTTCATAAATTTTATTAACACTAAAAGTGGAACCATCGCCAATAAACCTTCCTATAAAATAAGCAAAGTTATCATCAACAGTAATGTGTCGTAAAACTTTTTCATTACTTCGTGTGATTACTGTACCATTTTTGTCAGAAAATTCGGAAACTGTATAAATACAATTTTTATCTGTAAAAACATTATTTGCAACTATTCCACTGCGCTTTATATTTTTTACATAATCAAATAAATCTATTTCAATCAATTCATTTTGTTCTAAATTCGACAACTTAGATAAATATAACTTATCTGAAATATCTTTAGATTTAAGCCAAGTATTATTACCCTGATAAAATGGATGTTCAGGTGTAGACCAAAGATTTCCTGTTAATGTTGATGATTTATATACATTCATTTCACCTTTATAAGGTCGCTTCATTAATGAAACCACTGGACGATATACCCCACGATGGGTTAAAACCATGTCTCCAATTTTTATATCAGCAATACTCTTATAACCTTCTTTTGTTAGAACCTGCATATCAGGAGTAAAACAATTGATATAACTTGTTCCTTTTAATCCGGTGCCGGCATTTGAAGTGATACGTCCACCTGGAACGAATTTAAAATCTTCTAATGCCCATTGAAATTGATTGGTCCAATAATCTTTATCTTTTTCAACGCGTGCCAAATCTTTAGCTACACGTTTTTGAGTATCATCTATATTTTCAACACCATAACGGTAAGTTTGCTCATAAATTTCCTTGCTGAATTCATCGACAAATTCAGTACCCTTTAATTGTTTTAATTCTTGTTCTCTTACGTCCATTGTTAAGATTTTTAATTTTTTTTGTTATATAAACAGCTGATTGTTAGTAGTTTAGATAAAAATGCTGTTAAGATTTTACTAAACAAAAGTACTAATAAATAAATTCTAATTTTCTAATTCTTAGAAAAATTAGAAAATTTTTATTAGCTGTCTTACAGGTGTTTAACTATAATCATCATATGAAGCCAATGGTTCATCGTCAACAAAATCAGATGCTGTTGATGGTGGTGCTTTTGGTAAGCTAATTCGATTACTGTTTTGTTTAATTTGATTTTCTACTGTAATATTACTTAAACCAATCATTGCATCTTGTGCTTGAACATAAATGCATAAATTGGAAGTGTTGAAAAATAGTTCTTTTGAAAAACCGTCACGACCATTTCTGTTTTTCAAAATCATCAACGTAGCTCTGTGTAATGCTTTATCCTCATCTGTACGAGCTAATCCCAAAATAACATCGGCAGTTTGTGCTTTACCTAAAGATTCACTAATTACACTTAAATCAAATTTTGCTTCATTAATACTTTGACGACCTGCCTGACATGCA
>Ga0116192_1002688_pt1 | contig 11628 bp, 7 predicted proteins | sample AD_UKC113_MetaG_FD_89876 | JGI IMG/M metagenome (GOLD analysis project Ga0116192, IMG submission 89876) | Active sludge microbial communities of municipal wastewater-treating anaerobic digesters from Hong Kong - AD_UKC113_MetaG | ecosystem: Engineered > Bioreactor > Anaerobic > Digestate | place...
AGGCATCTATGAAAATCAGAATTATATTGATCCAGTTAATTTTTTTGATGATTATGATTTCATTGAATATGAAGAATTTAAAAAGGATGATTGTAAAGTAGGAAAAGTAATATATTGTCTCAATAATTTCCCCAAAATGATTCATGATACAATGATAAAAACATTATCATGTGCAAATTATAATAATATGAGCGAAACATTTTACTCGATAAGTGTATACAATAAAAATAATATTATTTCTTATAATTTTGAAAATTTTTATAACAATAATGAAAATTTTATAAGCGATTTATGTAATATGAATGTTAGATTCATAATGATACGTATTGAAGAGAGAAATAGTATGCTTGGTCATGTTACTGCAATTATTATTGATAAAAAAAAGTCATACTTATTATTTTTTGATCCTAAAAATAATATTAAATATGACATACAACAATTCAATTTCATAATCGATATAATAAATACTGTCACTGAAAAAAAATATAAAATATTAACATCATGGGACATAGGTTATTCACAAGGTACCAGATTACAAGGAATTAATTTTTATTGTCAAACCTACATACTTTATGTTTATTTGATTGTGGTGTGTAACATTAATGTATGTTATACAGATTTTAAAAATATGTTCAATTCTTTGATCACAACAAAAACAATTACATTATTATTATACTTTTTGTATAGATCAATCGAAAAAAATCCCACGGTAATTAATATTGCTTATGAATTTCCTTGTATATCCAATACATTTATGAATATTTACAATAGTATTAGTTTTATTGTTAGAAATAATATTAAACATAATATTAACAGAATCAAAAGCACATATAATAGTATCTCTTTTGAAATATTTGATGATAATAAATATATAGAGACAATTTTTGATGATGAAATACCTAATTAAAAATAATATTTTATAATTTTTTAATGTGTTTGAGTATAGAAATATTTTTTTTAATTAAACTACTAATTTTAATTTAACTACCAATTTTTAAAATTTAATCTTGACCATATAGTATACTATTAATGGGTTATTGTTTGTGTGATAAAGGACACTTTAAAAGATTTAAAAATAATAAGAGCAAATTCAGCTCTAAATCATCATCTTCATCTTCATCATGTGATTCAACAGTTAGACACATCAAGCGAGATTTAAATATTATTCCTGGAAAAAATTTAAAAAATAAATGTGGTGTGAGAAAATGTGAATCATCTTGTGGAAAACGCAAATGGTTTTCTTGCTCTAGTTACAGTTCCAGCTCTAGTTCTTGTTCAAGTACTTGCTCCAGCTCAAGTTCTAGCACTTGTACTTCATCTTCATCCTCATCTTCATCTTCATCTTCATCCTCATCTTCATCTTCATCCTCATCACGCTCAAGATGTCATAAAAAACGATGTTCTTGTTCATCAAGTTCATCTTCATCAACCAGATCATCAAGTACTTCAACCAGATCATCAAGTACTTCAACCAGATCATCAAGTACTTCAACCACATCATGCACTTCAAGTTCTTCAAGTTCATCACATACTTCTGAATCATCTTCTAGTACATCATGTCCCTCATGTTCATCTTGTTCTTCCAGTTCATCAAGTTCATGTCATAAAAAATGTAAACCATTGAGATTTAGAACAGAAAAACGAAAAGTAAATATTCCTCTTTACAGATATTACAATTATAAATATGATAATTACAGAAAAAAAAATAAACGTTGCTTCAAAAAGTTTTGTGTTAAACAAAATTGTCGCAGCAATAATAATTGTTACGATAGGTGTCAAAATTGCAATTGCTAATTGCATAATTGATGGTTGACGTTAAAAGTTGTAAAATTCATTAATAATTTTTTACTATCTTGAAACTCTAGTTTTTTATTCATTAATATATTTATCAATAAATAAAATTATGTTTTATCGAAAATAATTACATTAACGTTATTAAGTTCCCTTTTCCACCAACTTTCGAAAATATCTTTATCTTTATAGTTATGCATTTCATAACGTTGTAAATAAAGTGATTTATTACTTCTATCAATATATATGCCCATAAAATTTTGTGCTACACGTTCCCAGTTTACATACATAAATTTTTTATCAAAAGCAGCCTTGGTATAAAATTTAGTAAAAGTATCAAACGAATCTATGTTATCAATTACCAATATTTTATTGCTCGATTTACTGGGATCTTTTGTAATTAAAAAATCAGGTATATTTTCAATATATTCTTCGTGATATGGTACTTTATATCCATCATACGTATCAAAATTACTTTTAATTTTATTATTTAATCCTGAAACCATTTCTCTTTTGAGTTTCAAGTATTTATTTTTATATTTTATGTATTTATATTGGTCATGTTTCTGCCGGTCTGTACTCATTATATTAATTAAATATATAATTATTGCATTTGATCTAGTAATTTAATTGATATAAATATTAAATTGCAAGATAGAGTTCATTAATGAATAAAGAGGCATAATTGGTCTATTATTAAAATTAAATTTTAGTTTATTATTTTCCACATAAATAATGCCATTATACATTATACCTGTTTCAGTGTTAAATAAAGTAATGTCACCGCTTACTATTTTGTCTACGTAATCACTATAATCACTAATTTTAATTTTACCATGCAGTTCTTTTATTAGTAAATTATTTATTTCAGTACTTGACCAAATATGTGTAAAATTATTATATTTCGTTACTACACAATCAATATTCTTTTCAATAGTCATGATGTTATCGAATGAAATTTTAATATTTTGTAAATCGTTTTTGTCAATTTTATTATCGTAATGTGTGATAGTTTTTTCATTATGTATTTCATTATGCATTTTATTATGCATTGTATCATCATCAGAAGCCATACCATAAATTGAGTATGAATCTTGATAATATTTATTTTTTTTAGTTGGTTTAATTTTGTTCCTTGTTGGCTTAATTGATTTCATAGTTTGTTTAGTTTTATTGGTTTTTGTGTAATTAATATAGTCATTATGTTTATGATTGTGATTGTAATTCCTAAATCCGTAATTCTCGTGACTGTGGACATTACTAACACAATCATCACTACTGATATTATTATTGCAGCTAATACAATTATTGCAGCTAATACAATCATCACATCTAGTGCAATTATTACATCCATTGCAATTATCGCAACTAGTGCAAACATCATGACAAAGTCCATAACTAATACGATTATGACTAGTATGATTTCCACAATTTACACAATTACAAACGGTATCACTATATTTTGGTACATAGTTCTTTTTCCACATGTTATATAATAATTTGATAAAAATATTTTTTATTGTGTTGTAAATACTTGTGTAAATTTAACTGGTTTGATATAATTTTATTGCGTTAATTTTATATATTGATTAACAAAGTTTAATTGTTGTACAATGGGTATTAAAAAATTATATGATGTAATCAAAAAAATGAGTCCTGATAGCATAACTATTAAAAATATAAAAGATTATGAAAATAAAATAATATTAATTGATGCTGTTTTAATGATTTATAAAAATATTATGGCAATTAGAAAAAATGGGTATGATATTAAAAATAATGGTAAAAATATAACTCATATTCATAGTATGATAAATAAATTAAAAAAATTTAAAGAATTTAACATTACTGCAATATTTGTATTTGATGGTAAGCCTCCTGATCTCAAAACAAAAACATTGGAAGAAAGAGAACGTATCAAGAGCGTTATGAAGGCAAAGTATGATAAAGCAAAAACAAATAAAGAAAAAGAAAAGTATTATTATCTAAAATCAGATATTACAGATGAAGAAATATCTGATTGCGTTAAATTGATACAGTTGTTCGGTTTTTGTACTTTATTTGCTCGTGAAGAAGCTGATCAATTATTAGCTTCACTGAGTAGAAATGATAAGGTAAGTGGTGTTGTAACAGATGACATGGACATTTTAATATTTGGTGGTAAAAATATATTGAAAAATTTTTCTGTTGATCCAAAGAAGTATTTTTATGAAATAAATTTAGATAAATTCAAACAAGACGCAAAGTTTAATCAAGATAAATTAATTATATTGGCTTTACTACTGGGTACCGACTACTCTATGAATGTAAAAAATATAGGACCTTCGAAAGCACCAGAGTTAGTTAAAAAATATAAAACTATTGATGAATTATATAAAAATAAAATAATTAATAAAGAAATCAAAAGCAACTTTATAAAAAGTTTCAATATATTTAAAAAAACGTATTTAGAAGGTACAAAAGATTTTGAAAAATTATGTGTTCATAAAATTAATTTAATTGAATTAAAAAAATATTTACATAAATTCAATTACAAAGAAACCAAGATTGAAGAAATAACTGAATTTATGAAAAAATAATTAAAACCAAAGTTACAGCGACCAATAATTTTATTGATTGAAAATTTCAAGTATTAAATCTATGTTTATGTCTTTGTTTTTTTCAATATATTTTAAAAATTCTCTATCAGTTTCATGAATATCTTTGTCAAAAAAAGTTAAAAATAATTCAGGACCAAGAGTTTTAATCAAATGAGTGTTACATTTAAAAACATTACTGAATTGTTTGATAGTTTTGATAGTATTATCAACAAACTTTTCTTGTTCCGATTGTCTTGTTTCCGATTGTCTTGTTTCCGTTTGTATTGTTTCCGATTGTCTTGTTTCCGATTGTTTTGTTTTAGCATCGTTGTATCTGTCTATTTCTGTCAATACACTTTGATACTTTCGTTTTAAAAAGTATTCATTGAGCTCGTTATGTAATTTTTGATTTATTGCTTTTTTTTTATCATTTTTATACTTGCGGATATTTATTGTTTCGTTATGATTGTGGCAATTGCAATCACAAAAGGATATTAAATCATAATTCGTGTCTTTGTAATCATTGCAATATTCTAGTGTCCCGCCAATACAATTACATTCATTAAACTTTTCATTACTTGAATCATCACTATAATCAAGTAATGACTCCAGTATGTCGATAAACTCTTTGACCTTATTAAGACTTTCAAATATTTTGTGAGAGTAAATTATTCTTGGCATTGTATTAACAGTAATAACACCTGAACAAACCGAAAAACATTCCAAGTATATATTACAACCTTTATACATATATTTAATAGCGTAGTATGCATTCTCACTTTGAATGCAATTGATACGAATATAATATCTATTGCTTTTGTATCTATGAAAATTAATTTTATTAATTTCTGTTTCGCTAAAATTATGATTATGCACAAAATCTTTTGGTATATCAATATTGTCAAAAAAATTTAATATTTTAAAAAATTTGTTGTCAAAGCTTAAAGTTTTTACTATACGGGTAGTGAAATAAGATAACAAATTTTTTCTCTCAACATAGATACGTTTGTTACTTACTGGATACCTGAAATTAACATTAACATTTCCAACAAATTTAAAATCTTTTAACACATAGCTACAGCGGTCATCAAATTTAATTTTAGCTTCCCTCGTTTCGTCAGGAAAAGTAAAACAATCAAAACCACATTCCATACATAAAAGATTGATTGTTTGTAGAACACCATTTTTAACAAGATTATTAAATGTACTGAATACGTTTTTTTTTTTGATCAAATCACTTTTTATTATTGCAAGTAATGTTTTACCATTTAAAATATGTAAAAATGGTTCATCAATTTTAAAAACGTATACTTTTAATGTTAAATTTAAAATTTTTTCATCTTCCAGAGTTGCAGGACACTTGAACTGTACTCCATCTGGCATAAAAATGGGATGATATTTATTTAAACATTTTAAAAGGTTTTTGTAAGCTATTAATTTTACTGTGTTTGCCATTGTTGCCAATATTATGATGTTATAAAATTATATTGAAATACGTTATAACATCATTTTTATTTACTCATTAAAAATATAATGAATTATTATCAAATATTAAATATACCTAATAATGCAAATAAAGTACAAATAAGATTAGCATATAAAACTCTTGCTAAAAAATATCATCCTGATAGAATTAAGTCATCTGATGAAGATTCCAATTATTTTATTTTGATCAATGAAGCCTATAGTACTTTGATTGATGATGATAAAAAAAAGATATATGATAAAAAAATAAATTCCGAGTTCCCATATGAAATAGTATTTGATTTACTAAATGATATAAAAAAATTTACTACTTTTGTGAAACCTATTACAAGTTATGATGTAGTAACAAATATTAATGATTTGTATATGGGTAAAATTCATTTAATTTATTATGATGATATCATAATACATTATTATCCCATAAAATCTCTCGAAATAGTATTTGAAGATGAAATACTAAAATTAGATAGTGTGTTGACAGACAACATTAATTATGAATTAAATAATTATGATGTTTACATAAAAATTAATATGAGTGAATTATTAGTTTCACAAGAAAAAACCAAAAAAATATATTCATACAGTTTAATTTTACCAGATCAAAATATATTAAATATTAATTTTGACGAAACTGAAATTGAAGACAAGTTAATAGTATGTTATAAAAATAAAGGTTTATACTGTTTACCAATTTATCATTTTAGCGATAATTATGATATTGTAAATGTTGTCAGAGGTGATCTTTATTTATGTATTATCAAATAATTTATTGACTTATGAATATTCTAATTGTTTCATCCAGAGTATTTGCTGTAATATTGCTTGTTTCCCCGCTAGTATTATTGTTTATTTTAATATTGCTGCTTTCTTCATCTTTAATTCTGTCATTTTCTTCAGTTTCCGTAATTTCTTCAATTTCTTCTTCTCCTTCTTCTCCTTCTTCTCGTTCTCCTTTTACAATATCTTGCATTTCTTTTTGTATTTGTTCTGCTGGCGTACCATTTATAATATTATTAATACTATCTTTAAAATAGTAAGCAATAGATGCGAGTGTAGTACCTGTAATACCAAATATGTAAACAGCTATTAATAAAATTCCACCAAAATAAATTAAAGCTGGAGCGCCGGCCAAGCTAATCAATAAAAATAATATTGTAAATATCCATGTTGTAGTATTTGAAAAAAAGTTACATATTAATACTAAAATAATAGTAAACATTAATATCATAATAATACTTGCAATCAATTTGAGTGGCAATATAACAATATTTAGTAACTCAACTTTGATAATTGTTATCAGGAGAGAAAATAATGTTATTATGAGTGATACAACAGGATAAACAATAACGGGATTAGTAACACTTACTTGCGTACAGTTTTTATTTTTTTGTAGATTCTCAAGTTGTTTCAATTTTTGAATATAATATTTTTTGTTTTCTGAATTGATATTAAAGTTGTAGTCATTAGTTTGAGTATTATTACTGGTTTGAATATTATTACCAACTTCAGTATTACTTTTAACTTGAGTTGTACTTTTAACTTGTGTTAAATTATGCAATTCTTCGGAACCATTGGCTTCGATAAAATTTGTTGATTTTGGAGAACCATTGGCTTCGATAAAATTTGTTGATTTTGGAGAACCCTTGGCTTCGATAAAATTTGTTGATTTTGGAGAACCATTGGCTTCGATAAAATCTGTTGATTTTGGAGAACTCATTGATATATTAATAATATATAAATTATTAAAAAAAATATTATGATATTAAATAATTTTTGTTTATGATGCTAGCTCTATAACAATAGAATTAATGATAATGATACTACATAATATTGTTATTATTAATAATATCATTAATAATTGGATCAAAAGTAAATTCCTTGGTGGATTTCTTATATTTGAATTGAGCATCAGCATCATACTCTGATGATTCCAATAAATCAGAGTCAAGCAATATATTACATACTCCAGTACCACCTTTGATTGCAAGTCCTGTCATAATTCTACTTGACACACTGCTCAAATGATCAGTTTCATTGTATATAGCAGCGTTAATGAGTTGCTCAACTGGTTTTTCAAATGAAGCTCTAGCTAATGCGTCAACATTTAATTTATGTAATCCGTGACGATCAATTGAAGTTAATACGCCTGTATTAGTCATTAGATCAGCAAGTAAAGATAAATGATGAAAACTGATATTACTAGATTTTAGAACACCATCTAGTTCATTTATAATTTTATTACGTGCAGCTTCAATACCGAATTTATTATAAATTTCGACGATATCATTTGTGATAGTTTTATGAATATCTATACCATTTAAATATCTTAAAGCAGATAAATTTACTCCATCAGTTGTCAAAATAGTATTATTTTCTTTAATCATTTCTCCGGTTTCCGTGTCAAAAGCAGTTAATTTTTTGTCTTGTTCTACTGAAGATACATCCGTAACATTGGGTATACCCTTAAGTTCAAAATTTTCGACAAAGATATCAACGAATTGTTTTAATGTATTAAAATCAACTACTGACATATCTAATCTAATATGAATAATAGGTACTGAATCATTTTCATTATTAGATAAAATTGCGCATTGTGTGACACGATTAAAAACTACTTTTTCTTGTCCTTTAATATTTTTTAGATTTTTATATCTTTTTTCCCAACAATCGCAAAATTTAGTTTTAATATCCATCAATGTAATGTTTTTTTCAAGTAACTTTTCTCTGTTCAATACAACCCTAACTAACCACGGTAAACTTGTGATATCATTTTGGCAACTTAATTTAGTTGTATTAATTTGATGGAAAATATTTTTAACGCCATCTCTAGCCATAATACTTGATTTTTCATACATATTTGGATCGTAAAATATATTTATTTCGTCGTTAATATGTTTCATATTAGTATATTTAATATGTGAAGTAATTTTATCAACTATTGATTTATTGCTTGCATATTTTTTGTCGACATAAATACTCATGTAAGCTACTTTAAGATTAGTAGTACAATTCATCAATTCTTTCATTCTAGGTACACCAAGACTTTGAGAACTTTTAGAACCAATACCAGCAAAGTGAAAAGTATTAAGAGTTAATTGAGTAGTGGGTTCACCGATACTTTGTGCTGCTAAAATACCTACCATTTCTCCAGGCTCAACCATTGATCTATTAAAACTTTTAATGATTTCATCTCGTAAATAATCAAATTGATATTTATTAAATCCATACTCATCAATACATAATTTTGGTGATAGATAATTAAACAGAGCTAACTTAAAGATAATTTTACTAGCTTTTTCATCACCAAATTTAATTGATTTTTTATCTGTATTTTTTTTCATGCAAGTAACTTGAGTATTTTCATATTTTAAGATATTTTTAATATTTTTCATAACATATTCAGCAGTAAGTTTTTCGTTATTTCTATCTTTGTCTTTTAAATTTTTTGCGTCTAAAATTAATCTGTTAAGATCAATAGCCAACATATTGCTACTATCAAACAACAAATATTCTGCTGCTTGTTTCATTTTATTATATCTCACAGTATCTCTTAATTTAATTATCTTATTAAAAAGATTATCTGTTTGTTCCTTGTTTAATAAATTACCAACAAATTTATCTTTAATTTGTGCGTCGGACATGACGAGTATACTTAAATTATGTTTGTATTGTTTTGTTGGATTCAAACCGTCATCACCATAGGTAAATTGTAAAATTACATAATTTGCAGATCTAACAGTCGAATCATAATTAATCATAATGTCTTCCAGCGCTTTAACTAATTTTCTTTGAATATAACCCGATTCAGCTGTTTTAATAGCTGTGTCCATTAAACCTACACGACTGGATTGATTTTGAAAAATAAATTCTGTAGGATTGAGACCACGCGAAAAACAAGATCTACTAAATCCTCTGGCAGAAGGTGTATCATCATTTTGAGCAAAATAAGGTAAAGTTCTTCTATTGCACTTTTTTTTAGGTCTAGAACCTTCAACTGCTTGTTGACCGACACAACCTGCCATTTGACCTGAATTAGATTCACTACCTTTGGAACCTGATTTTAACATGGTTTTGAAATTATTTGTAATTGGCATTTTATCTACAATAATTTTACTTACATCATTCAATACAACGTTTAAACTTGCATTAATACTGTTTTCAAAAGTTTGAACATCAAGTAAATTTGGATTATTTTCTAAAATAGTAATTCTATTACAAACTTCAATTAATTTTCTTTGCACAACTAAATCTATTTCTATTTCACTTTCTTTACCAATGAATACGTCACTAATGCCGCAAGTAAAGCCTCTGTAAAAATTATAATTATTTGTTAATCTTTGTACATTACTTAAAAAATTTGCGGTTTCTTTGTATCCATATCTATCCCAAATATAGTGAATGATACCACCGGCACTAGGACCGATCAAAGATTTATCAATTCTACCTTGTTCTAATTTTCCATTAGTAATCTTAACAGTTTCACGACTTAGATTAATTCCATCAGGGATTACAAACGAAAACAAATCTTTACCTTTAATATCTTTACCTTTTTCGAGTAATAACAATTCATCAAAATTCAAGTTTGTGTGAGTAAGAATATTCATTGCACTTTGCCAATTTATTGTCGTTTCAGGATTTGTAATATTGTATGCACCAACTAATACATCTTGCACAGTTCCAATAGCTGGACCTCCATTACGTGGTGAAATAATTTGTTTTGCAGCATCTGCTTTTTCTGATAATTCTATTGATGTTTGTAAAGATTGTGGTACATGAATATTCATTTCATCACCATCAAAATCGGCGTTATATGGTGTGGTAACATTTGGACATAATCTAAATGTTTCCAAGTTATCGTCTTCAATGACTTTTACTTTGTGACCCATCATAGATAATTTATGCAAAGTAGGTTGTCTATTCAACAAAACAAAATCACCATTTACTAGTTGTCTATCTACAACATCACCATATTGCAAAATTACTTTTTCTTTTGAAAATCTTAAATCAAACATTTGTTCCTCTTCATTCTTTAGTTTTCTCGTAACATAATTAGCACCAGGATAAACTGTTCTGGCATTCCTAACCAGTAATTGTAATCTTTCAATATTATATGGTGTGACAATTTCTGGAAAAGTCAAATTTTTAGCTATTTTAATTGGTAATCCAAGTTGATTAATATCAAGTGTTGGATCTGGTGTGATGACAGTACGACCACTAAAATTTACACGCTTACCCATAAGATTTGTACGAATTCTACCTTCCTTTCCTTTAATTCTAGCCGATAATGATTTAAGATTTTTACCTTTGTCTGAACCTATTGAACATCCGGAATTATTATCTAAATATGCACCAATATGACATGATAATAGAGTACGATTATCATTAATGGTTTTTGCATTTTGAGTGGGATTTTCTTTAAATTTTCTTAATTTGACATTGGTTCTAGTTACTTCAACTAATGCAGTTGTTAAATTATCTTCTAATCGCGATGATGCAGCAAAATCAGCTTTGGCCGATGGTCTTATTGATGTTGGGGGTATATGAAGTTCTTTTATGATCAAATTTTCTGGTCTAACCATCAACCCCATAAGATTACAATCTTCTTCGCTTATATTTTTTAATATATCATATACTATTTCTGGTGTCAGTATTTGTCTTGGTTTCTTTTTTTCAACAGCAGAACCTCCTTCTTCGACTGGTATATTTTGTAAATTAGCTTCTGATATTAATTGCATTGTACCTAATTGAGGTTTTTTTTCTTTTTTAATTTTAG
>Ga0116192_1002690_pt1 | contig 11623 bp, 10 predicted proteins | sample AD_UKC113_MetaG_FD_89876 | JGI IMG/M metagenome (GOLD analysis project Ga0116192, IMG submission 89876) | Active sludge microbial communities of municipal wastewater-treating anaerobic digesters from Hong Kong - AD_UKC113_MetaG | ecosystem: Engineered > Bioreactor > Anaerobic > Digestate...
TGATGCCACTCGGAGCTTCTGCCGCGGGGGTACGTCTGTTCTGCAACATGGCGAAGCAGAGGCTCTGACATCGTGTCCGCAGTCGTTGCGAGGGGCAAGAACAGTCTGCTGTACAGCCGCCGGATGTTGACATCCAGCACGACGGTGTCCTGGTGAAAGGCAAAGGAGAGGATGGCCCCAACGGTGTATGGTCCAAGTCCGGGCAACTGTTCCAGGTCGGTACGCCGGTCCGGCAGTGAACCCTGAAACTGCTGGACGACAATCCTTGCGCAATCACGCAGTCGAAGTGCCCTGTTGTTGTAGCCCATGCCTCGCCACGCACGAATCACGGTTGCGTTGTCCGCCGCGGCCAGTGCGGCGAAGTCAGGGAACTGGCTCAGGAACTCCGGGAGCCTCTGCTGTACTCGTGCCGTCTGCGTCTGCTGCAGCATGATCTCTGAGACCAGCACAACATACGGGTCAGGACTTGGAACGCGCCAGACAAAGCGACGGCCATGCTTCGCATACCATCCCAGGACCATGGCCTGGATCCGTTCCACAGTTGTCAGGTCGACGGCATTCGTACGACCCGGCGCCTCACGTGCATGTCGAATGCGGTTCAAGGAGTTCACGCTGTCAGTATAGCAAGGCGCCGCGTCTTGGCACCGAGTTTCAGAAGCAAAGCGTCCCGGCCTGGGCAAGTCGGCCAGCCAGCCAACGTCTGGCTGCGGCCATTGAGTGGCGCCCAGGACATGGCAATCTGTCCATGGTTGCAGATTGACACGGCAGACGGTGCAGTACATACTTGGAACAAGCACCGCTGCTGACACAGTGGGCGCGGACAAAGGAGGTCCAGATGGAACAGACACGACGTATAGCGGCGGGCGACATGGCCCCCGATTTCACACTGAACGATAACCGGAATCATCCTATTCATCTCGCTGACTATCGTGGCAAGAATGTGTTGCTCTCGTGGCATCCTCTTGCATGGACGAAGGTGTGCGCCGAGCAGATGAAGTCACTGGAGGCTCACATCGCCGACTTTGAACGGCTAAACACGATCGCGCTGGGAATCAGTATCGATGCAGTGCCCTCCAAGAACGCTTGGGCCAAGCAGTTGCTCATTTCACAGACCATGTTGTTGTCGGACTTCTGGCCACATGGCGGCGTGGCACTTCAGTACGGCCTCTTCCGCGACGTGGAGGGCTACTCCGAACGTGCCAATGTCCTGCTGGATCCTTCCGGGACAGTCCGCTGGGTCAAAGTCTACCCCATATCGGAGTTGCCCGACATCGACGAGGTGCTTACACACTGCGCCGGGTAGGTAGCACTCCAAGACTCTGCCAGCCCGCCCTTCCCTGCATGGGCTTGGACCAGACTGGTAATAGAAACGGCTCTGGGTGCCCAGAGCCGTTGTGCTTTCTTCTGACAACACCACCCCTCAAGGAGTGAAGAGACTGAATACTTGCCACGGACTGCTGTACAGTGTCAGCCCTTGGAACCCGGTACGGACATGGATCATCAGTTGGGTTGCTGCGACAGCCTCTGGCAGCTGGATGTCAATCGTTGTGTCCGACCCGACGTCTGTAACGGCAACAGAGCGAGTGACGGGCTGGCCGGTGGCCAGGTCCACTGCGGTCGCTTCCTGTCCATGTCGAAGTGTGATGACCAGCTTGGGCTCCTGTGCGAAGGGCAGTCCCGGGGTCATCGGAAAGAGTGAAACCTCGGCCACCGTGTCCTCGGTCGGGGGGCTTGCAAAGGAGAGCAACAACCGCAAGGTGGTTGAGTTGGGCCTGCTCGCAGAAACGGAGTGGGGTGCACGTTGCTCCCCCGATCGCTCGAGGGCATCCTCCGCGGGAATAAGAAGGAACGGGACAGGGGCCGCCGTGAGGAGGGAGGAATCGTCTTCAACAAACAGTTCATTGCGGCGAGAAAAGCTCTCGAGGAGGGCCGAACTCACCTCCACCTGAGTGCGGTACAGCAGAGTTGTTGCATGCTTCTGCGAAACTTCCGCTGGCGCCAGGGCGCTCGTCCACTCGCGCAAGGGCAGAGCAGCAACAAAGGGCGGTGCGTCCAGAGTCATGGCAGGGTAATAGCCGCGCGGCGCAGGAAACCTGACCTCGTGAACCAGGTACGTGTAGCGGGCAGGGCTCAATGCAAGGTCATGCAGGGCGGCCGTTACGATCAGGTACGCTGCTTGGTGGTCCACATTGAGGTCAAGCGGAGAAGGAACGAAGATAACTGTCGGTCGAGCGGCCTTGATGACCGTTTCCATGTCCTGGAGCATGGAAGCCGCATTGTAGGGAGCGCCCGGGTCCAGAGCATCCGGGTATGGCACAGATCGGGCTTCTGTGGCCTCATGCAGCAGGCTTGTTCCCGGCTGCCAGGTGGTCGACCAGATACGCAGGGTGCCAGAATCCGGATAGCCGAGGAAGGTAAGCGCGTCACTCGAAAGACCAAGGGAGGTCATGCCGGCTATCCCTTCCGCCCGGCGCGTTTCCGCAAGCGACCTGAACTGACTCGCGGTGAGTGCCGGCACGAGGTGTGTGGCCCAATAGGCCAGCTCGTGGTTGTCGCCATAGGTCAGGTAAACGACGTGGACCTTTGCTCCCGTGGCGACGGCGTGCTTGATGACGCCGCAGGTGGCAATGCATTCATCGTCGGGATGCGGTGCGACCACAAGGACCGAATCCGTGCTGCGCAGAAGCGGCAGCTGGTCAACGACTGCAGCGGGCGGGCTGCCGGTGCCTGTGGGGAAGGCAATACCAGGCACAAGGAGCCAGGCCGCGATGGCAACGGCAAGAAACACACTGTCCAAGGCGGCGAGCCTGAGGACAGCCCGTCTCGCGGTCGCCCTATCCGAGGGCATGGCCTCGCCCTACAGTGTCCACGCCGGCTTGTTTCACGCTGCTCGCGTCCAGGAGCTGGTGCAGGATATCCTGTGCGTGCGTGACCAAGATCCCGTGGCCCTCACCGGGATACCACCGCGTGAGGGTGCGAGGGAGCATGGCAGCCAATTCCTCGGCCATGGAGGGTGGCGTCAGCGTATCCTTTCGCCCGTGCCAGAGCTGCACCGGGAAGACCACCTGTTTCCATACAATGTGCCAAGCGTGCCGGAGCAGGAGCAATTCCTGGGCTGGTCCTGCCGGTCCTTGGCGAAATGCCTCGGCCAGGCTGTCCTGCAACGCTGTCCTGACGGCTGGCATGCCAAGGATTGCTCTATCGACGTCTGGACACTGGGCAGCAACGTGGTCCAGGAGTGCAGCAACATCGGTGCGTACCTGCGCTTCGACACGCTCCATTGCGTGTCGGGCGGTCCAGGCCGTCCGCGAGCTGGAAACCATCAGCCTGGCCATGTCCGGCGACAGGGATGCTCGGACAGAAGGACTGACAAGAGGAGCTACCGGCGATACAATGCCTGCAGCGGTCAATCGATCTGCGATGCGGTCAGCGCATGCAATGACCAGCGGACTAGCAGCCGAGACGCCTAGGACGGCAAATTCGTAGGCGCGAAGATGCGAGGCCAGCTGAACAACGTCGTCTGGCCAGTGCGAAAACGACCGTGAAGGCTTCGGGTCGGACAGGCCACAGCCTGGAAGGTCGGGCGCGACAAGACGTACTCCGGCAGCGTGTGCTGCACTGTCAAGGATGGTTGCTTCGAGGCGGGAACCGGCAAGACCGGCGAAGAAGATCAACAACGCCCCGGAGGGGTCACCCAGCTCTGCAAAACCTAGAGTTCGACCGTCAACAAGCTTCATTGTCTGGTCCGTCGATATCATTGCTACCTCACTTGAGCGGGGTGTGCCCCTGCGCGATGTCGAGAAGAGTGTACCATCGGCTTCCGGTCGTTCAATGTGGCTGAAGTGGAACGTGCCGCGTAGCGGCGTTCAGAATGTGAGTGGTCCAGGTGCACGTAGCCACGTGCCCGCAGTATGAGCGGGGAGACAGGTTCCTGTTGACAGGGGACCTCTCACGAAGTAACCTTACGTAGTCTTCGAGGGCCGGTCCTGGGCGGTAGTCCTGCGAGCGGCCATTGTCATATGTGGAGGTCGAGATGGATCGTGTGTTGAGCAGCGAACTTGCGCTTCACCCAGGTGAGCGGGTGCGGCTGGCAGGCTGGATGCACCGTATTCGAAGGCTGGGAAGTGGCATGGTGTTTGTCCACCTGCGTGACCGTTCGGGCATTTGTCAGATTGTCGTCGAAGCGCCAGAGGCGGTAGCCTCCATAGATGGACTGCTGGCTGAGAGCGTCATCGAGGTCGAGGGCACGGTCGTTGTCGAGCCCCAGGCTGCAGGTGGCTTTGAGATCCATGATCCGACCTTCACCGTGCTGTCGCCCGTCACGGAAGCGCTGCCGTTTCCCATCAACAAACCGGTCATCAATGCACACCTGGATACCTTTCTCGACCACGCGATGGTCGGACTGCGCGCGCCTTCCAAACAGGCCGTGTTCAAACTCAGCGCGGCTGCAGCGCACGGATTCCGCGAGGTCCTTGACGCTCAGGGTTTCACAGAGGTCACGACGCCCAAGATTATCGGAACGGCTTCCGAGTCCGGGGCGAATGTGTTTGCCATCGACTATTTTGGCAGGCAGGCGTACCTGGCGCAGAGCCCTCAGTTCTACAAACAGATCATGGTTGGAGTCTTTGAGCGCGTTTACGAAATCGGCCCCGTGTTCCGGGCCGAGCCTCATCAGACCGTCCGTCACCTCAACGAATACGTCAGTCTTGATGCAGAGATGGGGTTCATCAAGGACCATACTACGGTCATGGCAGTGCTGACGGATGTCATACGGGGCATGCTGTCGTACATGGCCGGCCATTGTTCCAGGGAACTGGAAGCGCTGAACGTCGACATGCCGCTTGCCCCCGAAGTGTTTCCACATGTTTACTTTCCCGAGGCACAGCAGTGGATCTACGAACACAAGGGTGAAGACTGCCGCGGCGAACCTGACCTTGCGCCACAGCATGAAAAGTGGATCGGGGAGTGGGCGAAGGAGACGTACCATTCGGACTTCGTGTTTGTTACCGGGTATCCCATGGTCAAGCGTCCGTTCTATACAGCTCCCAATCCGGAGGACCCGCGGTACTCGAACTCCTTCGATCTCCTCTTCCGCGGGACCGAGCTTGTCACGGGAGGGCAGCGGCTCAACCGCTTCGAGGACTACGCACGGGCACTTGAGGCACGTGGAATGACGCAGGATGCTGTCGCTGGCTACCTCGAGACATTCCGGTTTGGCATGCCGCCCCATGGTGGATTCGCCATAGGTCTGGAACGTTTCGTGATGCAGCTGGTTGGTCTCTCGAATCTGCGCGAGGCAGCGTTGTTCCCGCGCGATATGGAGCGACTGCAGCCGTGAGGGACGGCATCGCGCACATTGTGAATGCGTTGGTGCCTGGCACCAAAGGTCTTCACACTTGGGGTGGACAATGAGAGAGTACGATTTCCACGAGATTGAACCGAGGTGGCAGGACCGTTGGGAGGCTGATAAGGCCTACCGCACGGAGGACACCTCCGAAAAGCCGAAGCTCTATTGCCTGGACTACTTCCCCTATCCTTCTGGGGACGGCCTGCACGTGGGCCATTGTCGGAACTACATCCCAACGGATGTGATAAGCCGCTACTATCGCATGAAGGGGTACAATGTGCTTCATCCCATGGGATGGGATGCATTTGGCCTACCAGCCGAGAACGAGGCGATCCGCCTCAAGAAGAATCCCCGCGAAATCACGCAGAAGAACACTGCCAACTTCAAGCGCCAGCTCAAACTGCTGGGAACCTCGTATGACTGGGACCGGGAGATCAACTCGTCAGAGCCGGAGTACTACCGGTGGACTCAATGGTTCTTCCTACTGCTGTACAACAGGGGTCTTGCCTACCAGAAGGAGTCTGAACAATGGTGGTGTCCGAACTGCAAGACCGTTCTGGCGAACGAACAGGTCATCGAGGGCCGCTGCTGGCGGTGTGGAACGCCTGTTGAGAAGAAGAAGCTGAAACAGTGGTTCTTCAAGATAACCGACTATGCTGACCGGCTGGCCGACGACCTGGACACTGTCGACTGGCCAGAGCGTATAAAGACCATGCAACGGAACTGGATAGGCAAATCTGTTGGAGCTGATGTTGTCTTTGAGGTCGTTTCGGGGCGGGACGGCTCAACATACCCCGTGACCGTCTTTACGACACGTCTGGACACAATCATGGGGGCCACCTTCCTCGTGCTTGCCCCCGAGCACCCTCTTGTTGGCGAAATCACTACGGAGGCCCAACGAGCCGACGTAGACGCGTACGTCGCGGTCAGCAGAGGCAAGACCGAAATTGACCGCCTCTCCACAGAAAAGGAGAAGACTGGCGTCTTCACGGGGGCGTTTGCAGTCAACCCGTATTCGGGCGAGAAGGTCCCCGTCTGGATCGCAGACTACGTTCTCATGGGCTACGGCACAGGCGCGATCATGGCAGTGCCGGGACATGACGGGCGGGACTTCGCCTTCGCGCAAAAGTACGGGCTTGAGATACGGCAAGTCATCACCTGGCCGGAGATCACCTATGATGCTTCGGCTTGGCAGGACAGATATGCCGATCGTGGAACACTTGTTCACTCTGGCCCGTTCGACGGTCTGACGAGTGACGCTGCCTATGCCGCGATGGTCGAGATGGGGAAGAAGCGCGGATTCGCCGAGTCGAGGACCAACTACCACATGCGCGACTGGCTCATCAGCCGCCAGCGCTACTGGGGGGCGCCCATCCCAATGGTCCACTGCCCTGTGTGCGGGACGGTACCCGTTCCCGAGGACCAGCTGCCCGTCCTGTTGCCTGAGGTGGACAGTTACGAACCGAGCGGCACTGGAGAGTCGCCGCTTGCACGCATCAAAGACTGGGTTGAAACAACGTGTCCCGTCTGTGGTGGTCCTGCGACCCGCGAGACCGATACCATGGACGGCTTTGCCTGTTCGTCATGGTATGAACTTCGCTACACAAGTCCGCACCTGGCCACGGCGCCGTTTGATCGCGGTGCCGTGGACTACTGGCTGCCGGTGGACCTGTACGTTGGGGGCGCCGAGCACGCGGTGATGCATCTGCTGTACTCGCGCTTCTGGACGAAGGTGATGTACGACGCCGGACTGGTGGGATTCAAGGAGCCGTTTGCGCGCCTCATGAATCAGGGCATGCTGCTTTCCTACGACGGCCAGAAGATGAGCAAGAGCAGACACAACGTGATTACGCCAGACGAAGTCGTGGACCAGTACGGTGCCGATACGCTGCGGCTCTATGAGTTGTTCATGGCTCCGTTTGAGCAGGAGGTCAGCTGGTCCAAGGAGGGGATTTCGGGGGCCCATCGCTTCATCAAGAGGGTATGGGAATTGGCCCAGCGAACCATCGCTGCTTCCCATGGCATACTTACAGATGCGCCTGTCCCCAAACTGGCGCTCCAGGTGAACAAGCTGGTCAAACGCATTACTGAGGATATTGAGAGGTTCAAGTTCAACACAGCGGTCGCGGCGTTCATGGAGTACTTCAACTTCCTGTCGGAGACTGTCCGCAACGACGAGGGGGTGCTGTCGAGCCGGGAATGGCAGGAGGCAATGCACACCATGCTGGTCGTGCTCGCGCCGTTCGCGCCCCATATCACGGAGGAGCTCTGGATGGACTACGGACACACGGACAGCATTCACAGACAGCCCTGGCCATCGTGGGATGAGAGCAAGCTGATAGAGAGTGAAGCCGAGGTTGCTGTACAGGTGAACGGAAAGGTGCGCGGGACCATGCTGGTTTCCTTCGGTTCTTCGGACGATGAGCTCAAGGCCAGCGCGCTTGCTCAGGACTTCGTGCGCAGGTACACCGAAGGGCACATTGTCAAGCGTGTCGTTGCAATCAAGGGGAAAATCGTTAATATTGTTGTCCAGTGACTCTGTTCAGGAGGAAGTTGAATGGCTAATCCGAAAAAGAAAATCACCCGCAGCAGAAAGGGCAATCGGTACAGCAAGATCAAGATGCGCTTTCGCAACAGTCAGGGTGAGCTTATCCACTGTGGACACTGCAATCGGTTGATCCGAGCGCATCACGTATGTCCATACTGCGGGTACTATGACGGCAAACTCGTGGTCAAGCAGGAGCAGAAGAAGGAGAAACCTGCTGCCTAGTATATGAAGGTAGCGATCGATGCCATGGGGGGCGACTATGCCCCCCATGAGATTGTCAAGGGTGGCGTTGAGGCTGCCCGCAAGCTCGGGGTTACCGCTGTCTTTGTCGGAAACGAGCCAGCTATCACGCAGGAACTGACCCAGTATCGGGGCCAGACATTTGACTGTGAAGTGGTCCCCACGACGCAAGTCATCACCTTTCACGATCACCCGTCGCAGGTGCTCCGGACCCATAGAGATTCTTCGCTGTACCAGTCCATCAAACTTGTTGCTGATGGCAAGTGCCAAGCGGTCGTGTCGGCCGGTAGTACCGGCGCACAGATGGCAATATCGCTGGTCGTCCTCGGGCGGATTCGCGGGGTCCTTCGCCCGGGCTTGGTCACGGCTGTTCCAACGTTGTCCGGAGACCCGTGCTATGTGATTGACACAGGAGCTGTTGCCGACTGTACCTCGGAGAATATCCTGCAGTTTGCCCGCATGGGGCAGGTGTACTGTCGAGTGCTTACAGGGAAGCAGCTGCCGTCAGTGGGCCTGCTGAATATCGGCGAGGAACAGGAAAAAGGCTCTGCACGAGTGATAGAGGCGCACAAGGTGCTGAGGGCCAAGTTGACGGGGTTTGTCGGGAATGTCGAGCCCAAGGACGTTTTTCGGCACGCCGCCGATGTGGTGGTCTGTGACGGCTTTACGGGCAACGTGTTCCTCAAGACCATTGAGGGCACCGCCGAGGCGTTGTTCGCCATGATGAAGAGTTCGCTGAACAGTTCCTTCAAGGGCAAGGTGGGCGGAGCGATTGCTCATGACAGCATGCACCTTGTCAAAGACCGGCTGGACTACAGCCAGTACGGCGGCGTCCCATTGCTTGGCGTCAAAGGTATCAGCATTGTCTGTCACGGAAGGTCAGACGCAACTGCCATCTATCATGCTATCCGCGTTGCCAAGGATGTCAGCGACCAGGGTCTCATCGGAGAGCTGACGGGGCTGTGGAAATGACAAAGAACCCTGGACAGGCTCGCAGAACGGCGGTTCACCGAATCGTGATTCCGAGGGAGGAAAATACCAGTACGTTTGTGATGGAGCGGGCGGAGGAGTTCAACAAGACGTTGCCTGTCCAATTCCGCAACATCCGGTACCTCGTCGTTGCCTTGACCCACAGTTCCTTTGCCAGTGAGCATCACAGCTATACGTCCAACGAAAAACTGGAGTTCGTGGGGGATGGCATCGTCAACTTCATCGTTGCCAAACTGTTGTTTCTCGAGTTCCCGGACGCGAATGAGGGGGACCTGTCGAAGATGCGTGCCGCGCTGGTCAAGGAACAGGGGATGAACGACCGCGCACTGGAGCTCGGACTGGACCGGTACCTCCTGCTTGGCAAGGGCGAGGACAAGCTGCGCGATGAGCGCAAGCCTGCAATCCTTGCTGATGGGTTTGAAGCGCTCGTCGCAGCACTCTACTTTGACAAGGGCATGCATGCGGCAGAACGATTCGTCAGCATGGCATTCCATCAGGCGATTGCCGACCTCCACAGCGGGGCGATTCTGGACCACAAGACCGCCCTTCAGGAGGAAACGCAGCGCGGGGTTCGTCTTCTTCCCACCTATGCAACCGAAGTTACTCATGCCGACGATGGCACGGACGTGTTTACGTCGCGGGTGTACGTTGGGAGCGTCCTGTATGGAGAGGGCCGGGGTTCGTCGAAGAAACGCGCTGAGGAAGACGCGGCCAGGGCTGCCTATGAGGCGTTCGTCGCCGAACATCCGCACCAGGGTGAGCCGGTACCGTGAGTTTCCTGTCGCGTATCAGGCAGTTGTTCGGTGGGGATCAGGCAAGTACCAGCGAGCCGTCGCCTTCGGCAACCCCTGCGGACGTGCCGACTGCTGCAGGCTCTGCTGGCGGACGCCGTGATACAGGGGTGCCGCGCGAACAGGCGGCAAATTCGGACGCACTGGAAGAACTTCTTGTCGATGCCGGCATTGATATAGAGACAACCCTTGCGATCCTTCAGGACGTGCGCAGAACGAGTCTGTTGGGGCGACCAACCGCCGACCAGGTCATCGAACGGATCCGGACGAAGCTGACATCGGTCCTCGATCTCGACACGACACTTCACACGTCTGGCAGCCCGGCTGTCATTCTGGTAACCGGGGTGAACGGCGTTGGCAAGACATCGTCGATCGCGAAGTTGGCGAATATGCTAAAGGCACAAGGTCTGAGCGTGCTGCTCATTGCGGCAGATACGTTCCGTGCCGGCGCAGTCGACCAGCTGGCCATTCTCGCGGACCGGGTGGGAGTCCCTGTCATGCGGTCTGTCGAGGGTCAGGACCCGTCCAGTGTTGTGTTCAACGGACTTCAGAAGGCGATTGCCGACCACGTGGACCTGGTGCTGATTGATACCGCCGGGCGTCTGGAAAACAAGAAGAACCTTACGGCGGAACTGCAGAAGGTCGTGCGCGTCATTGAGTCGAAGTTCGGACTGCTGCTCACAGAGTGCCTTCTCGTGATCGACGCAACCACGGGGGAAAACGCCTTGATGCAGGCTCGCGCCTTCAGTGAGGCTGTACCGGTCTCCGGGATCATTCTCACCAAGGTCGACTCGGGTGCCAAGGGAGGCAGCATTGTAAGCATCGCCAGAGAGTTGCACATCCCGATCAAACTGGTGTGCAATGGTGAAGGTCTTGAGAGCATAAAACCATTTGACAAAGATGAACTTGTGAACATGATGTTGCTGTCAGATTGAGCATGAACACAGGCAAACACGTACGTCCACAACATTCCGTATAGGAGTTGAAGCATGCAGAACAAGACAAGAGAAAAAGCACATATCACTCCGGGCCACGAGAAAAAGATCAAGCGCAAGGAAGAAATAGCCGAGCTGCTGGAGTTCTATTCGGGGTTGCTCACCAAGAAAGAGCTCGGCGTGCTGGAACTGTACATCCAGCCGGACTACTCAGGGGCCGAGGTGGCACGTAAGCTGCGTATCTCCCGGCAGGCGGTGCATGATCATATTCGGCGATCTCTTGGCCGTATGAGGCGTTGTGAGGCAAAGCTGCAGTTGATTGCCAACTACAAGAAGAACGCTGCAATGTTCCGCAAAATCATGGCCAAGATAGACCAGTGCTGTGGCCAACCCCATACTCCAGAAGGACAGCAGACACTCGAGGAGCTGAAAGAGCTGTTCGAGAAGCTGGTCAATCGGAACACGCGCGACTTCTCCCACGAACTGTAGGCAGGGTACGTGTTCGAATCAGTCAAGAAGGCACTCGGCGGCGTCTTTGACGGGTTGCACCGCAAGGGACTCCTGTCTCAGGGTGACATTGACGCTGCTCTGGCCGAGGTAAAGATCGCCCTGCTTGGGGCGGATGTCGACTACCGGGTCGTCAAGTCCTTCATCGCAAGAACCCGCGAAGCGTGTCTTGATGAGAAGGTCCTGAAGAGCATGTCTCCCGGGGACCAGGTCGTCAAGGTCCTCTATGACCAGTTGACAGAAACGCTGGGCGGCCAGGGTGGCA
>Ga0116192_1002691_pt1 | contig 11621 bp, 12 predicted proteins | sample AD_UKC113_MetaG_FD_89876 | JGI IMG/M metagenome (GOLD analysis project Ga0116192, IMG submission 89876) | Active sludge microbial communities of municipal wastewater-treating anaerobic digesters from Hong Kong - AD_UKC113_MetaG | ecosystem: Engineered > Bioreactor > Anaerobic > Digestate...
ACTGTCGTCGAAGATATACACCGGCGGTTTCTTCACCAGCGCGCGGGCGATGGCCAGGCGTTGTTTTTGACCGCCCGAAACATTGGAGCCGCCCTGCGAAATTTCAGAGCGCATACCGTCCGGCATGGTTTCAATGAATTCGCTGGCCTGGGCAACCCGCGCGGCCTGCGCCAGGGTTTCTTCGCTGGCGCCTTCATCGGCGTAGCGCAGGTTGCTCTCAATGGTGCCGGTGAAGAGCAGCCCTTTTTGCGGGATGTACCCGATCTGTTCACGCAGATCTTTCTGATTCAATTCACGGATATCAATACCATCTAAACGAATGGCGCCTTCGGTCACGTCATAGAAACGCGGGATGAGGTTCACCACGGTGGATTTACCCGAGCCGGTTGAGCCGATGATCGCGGTGATCTGGCCAGGCTGCGCGGTGAAATTGATGTCATGCAGCACGTCTTCTTCGGCGCCGGGGTAGCGGAACGAGACATGCTCAAATTCCACCTGGCCCTTGACCGGTTTCGCGAGTGCTTTGGGTTGCCTGGGATCAACGATGACCGGAGACACTTCCAGCACATCGGCGATACGCCCGGCGGACACGGAGGCACGCGGCACCATGATAAACATGATCGACATCATCAGGAAGGACATAACCACCTGCATGGCGTATTGGATGAAAGCCATCATGCTGCCAACCTGCAAGGTGGATTCGGCCACCTGGTGCGCACCCACCCAGATGATTGCCAGTGTAAGGCTGCTCATGAGCAGCATCATCAACGGCATCATTACCACCATGATGCGGTTGACAAACAGGCTGGTGCTGGTGAGGTCTTTGTTGGCTTTGTCAAACCGATTTTCTTCAAACTGCTGATTGTTGAAGGCGCGGATGACCATCATGCCCGACAGGTTTTCACGCACCACCAGGTTGAGGCGGTCAATCAGGCTCTGGATGATCTTAAACTTGGGCAGCGCAATCGAGAACACGGTGATGATCAGGCCTAACAGAATGACCACCGCCAGGCCGATCAGCCAGGACATTGAAACTGACTGGTTCACAGCGCGGATGATGGCGCCCACGCCGATGATGGGGGCATAGAAGATCATGCGCAAGGCCATGATCACCAGCATCTGCACCTGGGTCACATCGTTGGTGCTGCGTGTGATCAGCGACGCGGTGGAGAACCTGTCAAACTCCACCTTGGAGAAGCTTTCTACCTTGGTGAAAAGCGCCTGACGCAGGTCGCGCGCCAGGCCAGCGGCCACGCGGGCCGATATGAAACCCACCGCGATGGTGCAGATGGTGAAAAGCAACGTCACCAGCAGCATCAAACCACCCACACGCAGAATATACCCGGTCTGAATCGCGGTGGTATCCATGCCCAGGGCGTTGTATTCGGTTTTCACCACCGGGATGGCGGACTGCAGCAGCATGCTTTCCGTCATGGAAGCAAAAGTTTCGTCAATTTTTGTTGTGATTTGCGATTTCACCGCGGCGGGAAGCTGCTTGACGTAAGAAAACACATCCACTCCGGCAGGCAGTTTGGAAAAGTCCATGCCGCCCTGGGCGAATTGCTGCGCCTTGGCAGGGTCGGCGATCGCCGCTTCGATGCCGCTGACAGTCAGCAGCCCTTTCGCCATCAGCGGCTCGAGCTGTGTAAGCGCAGCCGTGTCGGTGGTTTTCAACACGTACACGGCCTGATCCGCCAGGGTGGGGTACTGGCTGAGAACCGCCTGGTAATTGGCGCTGTTTTTATCCACCAGCTGGTATGCCGCCAAAACACTGACCTGGTCGGTATCGCTCATCAAAGCCAGCACCTTATCCATTTGGGATTGGCGGATGGCGCTGGGAACAGCAGACTCAATACCATTCTTCTGGATACCAGTATTGATGATTTTGGACATATAATCTGGCAGCGCCAGTTCCGATTGAGCCTGGATGAACAGCAGGACAACCGCCAGGAGGATTAGCCCAATGTAAGGCTTTAAGTATTTGAGTAAACGCATCATTGTACTCAGTCCCTCCAATAAAATTCGATCCCCGGCGCGGCCAAACAGAAATCCTTTCTGTTATCGCGCCAGGAAACGATGATCGGTCGAGAAAAGAACTACTTCTCGTCCTCGATATGAACCGGACATTCCAACTTAGTGAACATGGCGAGCTGGATTTTCTTTAACATTTTGATCGTCTGCTCGAGTTCCTCGTCGGAAAAATCCTTAAAGAGCGTAGTAACCGACCCAATCCGGCTGGGCGCGCTTTTTTTGACAAACTCGCGGCCGGCGTCAGTGATAAACAGCCGGTAGATACGCCGGTCGTGGGGATCGCTCACGCGGCGGATCAAGCCCTGATCTTCCAGGCCAGCGATGTGCGAGCTGATGGTGTTTTTACTGACCCGCTGCATGTGGCTGAGCATGGTGGGGGTCAGACCACGGTTGTGCAGTTCCTCGTCCACCGACAGGCGCATCAGGATGGCAAAACGCGGCCCGGATACGCTTTCTCCATCAAGACTCTGGTTGACCACCACATCGCACAGGGTGGACAGGCGGCGAATCGTCTCGATCAGTTCATAACCGAGCATGTTCTGTTCGCCAGAAATCCGCATCACATGCTGGCGGATACGCTGTTCGATTTCTTCCATGCGCTGGCGGCGTTCTTCCGGCGTTAGTCGGATAAATTCTTTCATAGCACCTCTTTAGGATAGTTAGACGTGGAACTATAATACGCCGAACCAAAACTGTCCAGAGGTGAAAAGGCGATTCATACAAAGGATTAACAATCTGCGCGGTCTTTGTTCGCCCGGCCGCCAAACTTCGCAAAAATTTATCTCTCGCAAAGCCGCAAAGATCGCGAAGAAGAAAAACTTTGTTCGCGTCGGTCTCCAGACCGTGCGCGCTCTTGAGTCGGGTGGTACTGCCCGGCACAGGCAACCCGCCATCATCGCCGCCCGGGCTTCGACAGGCTGAACCGGCGGGCAAAAATCTTTATAAATCCATCACCATGTGGATATCATTAGGCTCGAGGGCGAATAGCTCCGGGTTAACATCCTGAGTCGGGATAAAACCCCGCGAGCGGTAGAAACCGACCGCCGATTCAGACTCGGTGGCGGAGACATACAGCCTGGCATGCCCATCGGCCGCGGCCTGCTGGCGCAGCAGCGCGAACAGCCCGGCGGCGACGCCCATGCGGCGGTGATCGCGGCTGACGAATAACGCGGCCAATTGGGCGGTATCCGCGGTGAGGTGCGGGCGGTAAACGATCACCCCCGCCATCCGCTCCCCATCAAAGGCGCCCCAGGCTTTCACCCCGGGCAGCTTTTCTATCACCAGCCAGGTGCTGTCGCGCCAATCGGCCTCGGTTTGCCAGCGCGGGCGGTTCCAAACCACGGGTCGGGCTTTTACTTCGCCGTCTTCCCAGAATAAAATCGCCTCACCATGCTCCGAAACGTCGATATCGAGTATGTGCTCGGAAAGTTCTTGCAGTGTAATCTCGCGGTAAACAATCATCAATATTTTCTCCTAAGGCAGCGGATGTTGTTTAAAAAAATCCCACATGAGCCGGGTGGCGTCCGCGTCCATGCTGGCGTGGCCAAACTGGTCTTCCGGCGGCGGGTATGGGCTGCCCGGCCAGGAATGCCCGCCTTCCGCGACGGTGTAGAGGATCACATCCGCACCGCCGATGCAGTTGGTGTATTGTACCCCCGTCACTTCGCCCAGGGCTGGCAATGTCAGCGGGGTTTCGGCGCAGCCGTTGCGCTGCGCCAGGGCGGCTGTCCACTCCGGGATGTTAGGCGTGCTGAAACTGTAAGTGCTGGCCGGGGAGCCTTCGTACGGCACAGTCGGGTCGGCGGTGCCGTGAATGATGATAGCCGGCACCGGCCGGCTGGGATTGCATTTTTCCCAGGGCGTGTGGTAGGCTCCCGACACCCCGCCAAAGGCGGCGATGCGCTCCGACAGCGTGCAGGAGAGCAGGAATGCCATGCCTCCGCCGTTGGAATGCCCGTTGGCGTAAATCCGCTTTGGATCAAGGGTGTAATCGCGGCTCAACTGGTCAATCAGGTCGGACACAAAATCCACATCGGTGGTTCTCCCATCCCATACATTGGACCAGCTTTTTGGCGAGCCGGTGGCTTCGGGATAGACCACGATGAAGTTTTCCTGGTCGGCCAGTTTATTCCAGCCGCTGGTCGCTAAAATATCCTCCGGTTTGGACCCATAACCGTGAAAGCTGATCACCAGTGGTGTGGGCGTGCCGGGTTGGTAGCCGGCGGGCACGTGGATCAGATAGGAACGGATTTTACTGTGAGAAATGATGAGGCCGCTGGTGCGGTTGAGTGGTTGGCGGCTCAACAGGATGTAGCCCGCCACCGCGGCCACAACAATCACGACCAGGCCAATCAACCAGATCAGACGCCGGGTTGATTTTGGTTTCACTTCACGCATTTCGCCTCCCCTTGTTTGAAGTCCGCTAAGGCATCCAGTTAATGACGCCATCCGAGTTTTGCTGTTCGAGCCAGGGCCAGAATTCGTCCGGCTGGCGGATACCCGCTTCGAGCACCGCGCGGTACACCTGGATGCCCATCACCTTGCGGCCTTCGGGCACAGCGTCTTTGATGCGCAGAATGGCGGCGCGGGTTTCCGGCGTCAGCAGGGCGCTGACGCGCTCGGCGACTTTTTCAAAGTAACCCACATAAGCCGAATCCGGCAGAAAATGGATCATGTCGATCTGCCAGGTATCGCCCCGCGCGTCAAGATATTTGGCGTGCCATTCAACACAGCGGTCCACCTGGTCTATATAGTTAATAAACCTGGACGAGAGGAAGCGCGGATTTTCGGCCAGGCGGGCCATGGCGGTGAAGCTGTCCGCCAGGACAAACGGGTTGGTGTAGATGTGAAAATCAATGTCGCGGTGATTCATCATCAGGCCGGTTTTCAGCGAACCGACCAGGTTTATCGTCGCGCCAATACTTTGCCAGGTTTCGATCACCCGGGTTTCAGCGACGATCTCCCAGGCCTGTTGCTGCAGCGCGTCTGAACGCGCGAAGATTGTGTCCATGTTTTCCTCTTAAAAATAAATTACGCGCAAACCAGCTCTTGTAGCCGGGTGACCGCCGCCATGATCACCCCTTTCCTGATCATGGCTGACCAAAAACCGTCACAAAACCGCTCCCCACGGCAGCAATACCATAATAGTTCAGCGGCTGCCTGGAGCGAGGCCTGCCGGATTTGAGTTGGATCCTTGACCAGGCGCGAACATTCATCTCTGTCGTACTCCTCAAGTGAGGAACAAATCATCGCCGCTTCCAGGAAGAATCTTTCCACAACACGGGAATACTCCGGATGCGGCAGCGTTAATCTCCCGTCACGTTGTGAATAGTGCCAATGGACGATCTCGAATCCATCCGCGTAAAGGATCGGCAGGTAGCGCGCGAGGCTTTCCACCTGTTCTGGCGTGATTGAAATTGGGTTAGACATCCACTGCTCGATATCGGTAGAGGCTATTCTTTTCGCCTTAGTTTGTAGATGATATCCGCCACCGCCATCAGCACCCCCAGTCCAATCATACTGTAGCCAAAAGTCTGGTGGTCACCGAACAGAACGCCGGCCAAAATCATACCAAAAGACAATCCGGCTAACGGGGTGAGCTGGTTTCCTTTCGAGCGCCGTCCAACCAGGATGAAGGCGACGGCCAGCACCAGCAGCGTGACCAGGGCGATTGGGATAAAGGCTTGAGATGTGTTCATAAACTCTCCGTGAGAAAGCCTGCGGTGAATGACACGAACAACTCAATCCTAATCCTAGACGAAACCCGCGCGAGAAGCAAGCGGTTTCCAGAATGGTATTTTTGATCAATATCCCCCAGGACGCAAAACGCGCGCCCAACCCGCGCGCGTTTGCGTCAAACCCAAAATCCAGGCAGCCTGCTCACAGCTACGCCCTCTGGCGGTGCTCCTGGGCGCAGCAGTAATAGTCAGGTTGTTCTTTTTTCACCGGCCCAAAAATACGGTCCAGCAAAGACCTGTGTTCTTTCGTTACCGGCTGAGACGCCGGATAGTAATCCGGCATACCGCGGCGGTTGTTGCGCATCTCGTTTTCGCGTTCCAACTGGCGTTCCCACTCAACGACACTGTTGATGATCTGATTGTTAAACATTGTTTACCTCCTGTTAACGTGCAACCGGTTGCATTTCGGTTGAAAAAAAAGCTGAACTCAGCATCAAGCTGATTTTCGCACCACCAGTTCCACGGGCAGAGTCACGTTTGTGATCACCCCGGTCTGGATATATTGGATCAGGTTTTCCGCCAGCAGTTTGCCTGCCAGCTGGATGTTTTGCCGTATGGTTGTAAGCGGCAGATTGTTAAAGTAAGCCAGCGAAATGTCGTCGTATCCGACCACAGCGATATCTTCCGGAACACGCTTTCCGCTTTTTTGGATAACGTCAATGGCGCCAATCGCCATCAGGTCGCTGCACACAAACACCGCGTCGAGGTCAGGGTCTTTCTCCAGCAGCTCTTTCATACAGGTTATGCCAGACTCATGCGAGTAATCGCCGTACACGACCCGCTTTTCGTCCACACCGAGCCCGGCGGCTGCCAGAGCGCTTTCGTAGCCCTGGTAGCGGTGCTGCACTTCCAACTCGTAGTCTGAACCGCCGATAAACGCGACACGCCGCCGGCCCAGGCGCAGTAAATGTTCAGCGGCGAGCCTTCCGCCTTCAAAGTTATCTCCAGCGACCGAGCACACATGATATTTGGTGGCCGGGACTCCCCAAATAATAAAGGGAGCCTGGGCGTCAACCATCGTTTTAATGTACGCTTGCTTGCGGCATGAAGTCATCAAAACAAACCCGTCCACCCGCCCGCTGTCCAGGTATTGGTTCACCCAGGACGTTTCCCGCGGGTTGACATTGATGATCAGGGTGTCGTATCCCAGGGAGTGCAGCCCGTTGACAATCCCGTTCATCAATTCCATCCCAAACAGATCTTCGCCCAGGCAGCTTTCCATGTGATAGACATGGGTGACAAAAGCGATGGTGCGGCTCTGTCGCATACTTAAGCTGCGCGCCGGAGCGTGCATGTGAAAATTATGCTCCCGGGCGATAGCCTGGATACGGTCTTTGGTCTCCTGTCGGAGAAGAGGGCTGTTGTTTAAAGCGCGAGAGACCGTCGATTTTGAGACGTTTGCCAACCGGGCGATATCTTCAATGGTTTGGACAGTCTTCGTACTCATTCTTCGTTCCTCTTTATGCAACCGGTTGCATTATAGCAAATATAAAAAAAAGAGTCAAGAGGGAATTTTCACAATGTCTTGTAAAGAATTATCAATATCAAAAGCCGCAATTTCACCGGAACCGCACACCAGTGTCATTGACCTGCGTACGCGATTCCGTCCACCATCACCAGACAGTCCGGGTCAAAAAATTCAGTGGTGGCGGTCATGCGGGCTGGAAAGCGATCATTATCGAAATACTTCGCGAACTGTTTCTCCATCGCCGGCAGGTCCTCGATGCGTTTGAGCCACACGTTGACCTTCACCAGGCTCTCTAACCCCAGGCCGAAAGCGGCCAGGTCGGCGCGGATATAGTTGAACGTGCCGTCGAGCTGAGCGGCTAAATCCTCGCCAAAACCGCGGTGGAGCGCCAGGTAAACCGTATCTCCGGCTTTGACCGCCGTTGAATAACTATAAGGGGTGGGCCTGTAAAGGATTGTTGACATTTTATCCTCGCAAAAGATAACCCGTCCTTCCGGACGGGTTGATGAATGCAATAACGATCCGTCGTGACTCACTATACCTGAGAAGTGCAGTGGGGGCAGCGGGTAGCCTTCTCGGGAATATCCGACAGGCAGTAGGGGCACTTCTTGGTCGCCGGGGCTTCGACTGGCTTGGGTTTCTGCAATTTATTGATGGCGCGGATGATGAAGAACAACACGAGGGCAATCAACAGAAAATCAATGATCGTGTTGATAAACACGCCGTAATTGATGGTCGGCGCGCCGGCTTCCTGGGCAGCCGCCAGGGTGGTGTAGCCCTTACCGGAGAGATCGATGAACAGGCTGGAAAAATTCACCTGGCCCAGCAGCGCACCAATGGGCGGCATAATCACGTCATTCACCAGCGAAGTGACAATTTTGCCGAACGCGCCGCCGATGATGATACCGATGGCCAGGTCAATCACATTGCCCCGCAGGGCAAATTCCTTGAACTCTTTCCACATGGTCAGCCTCCCTCACAGAACAAGTTAATTCATTATAGCAACAAGTTGTGAAATGCCAACCAGGTCACGTAATTATAGATCCGCGTGTGGCTGTAAAGCCGCCTTGACGGCTTTCCATTTCTCGGAAGGGATGGCCACCATGTAGGCTTTCCAATCCAGCTCTTCGAGCGAAGTCACAACCGAGAGCAGGTCATCCATGCGCGAGAGGCGGTAACCGGCGGGAGAAAGCGCCTCCCAAGCGGCGCGCGCTGATTCCGGTCCATGCAGCTCGACCAGAAGGGTGGGGCGCGCCTGGTTTAGCAGACGTTCCATGCCTGTAAAGGCCAGCACCTCGCCGCCTTCGATATCCATCTTGATCACCTTTGGTAGTGGGTGTTGCTGCAGATAAGCGAAATCATCCAGCGCCAGGGCGTCGATTTCAATCGCTTCGCGGTAGGTGGTATCAGTGCGGCCCGCGGAACCCTCGGCTTTGCCCATGCTGGTTGAAGAATGCACCCAGAAATGTGTCTTGCCGGACTGATCCACCACGGCAGCGGGCACCACCTCCACCGGCAAGGCCGGGTTGAGCGCCAGGTTGGCCTGCATACGCGAAAGGTTGGCCGGCAGCGGCTCGAACGCGAAAACCTTGCCGCCCGGCTGAGCCGCGCGCGCCAGCAGCAGGCTCACATAGCCAATGTTGGCGCCCACGTCGTAAACCACATCACCCGGGCGCACCAGCTGGCGCACTGCGGCCTGCAGCTCCGGTTCGTAGGTGCCCAGCCAGTAGTCTTTTTCGGTTTTCAGGTTCAGGTGAACCGTCACGCCTTCCAGACCGCCGGCCGCCACCTCCACATCGGTCAAGCCCGCGGGCACGGTACGGTTGAGCGCCTTGCGGATCAGGCTGGCCAGCGGTTTGACGCGGTACAATCCACGCTTGAAAGAATCTGGCAGCAGCCGCGCCGCGGCCGCCGCCAGGTTGAGAACACGCTTAGACATAGGGCTCGCTTCAGGCGCGGCCAAAAGCCCGTTTCACCTCAGGGGTGAACAGGTAGTACAGGATCGCGGCGGAAATGGCGATGCCGATCAACTGACCGAAGAACGATTCACCATTGAAGATGTTGATCAGGTTTTGCAGCAGGCTCAATCCCTGTGTGATGATGCCGAGGATCCAGGCCCAGGGTTTCAAATACCAGGCGCCGTAAGCGAACACCAGGTCCAGGATGGCGACTGCGATACTGTAAAGGCTGAAAAAGACCGAAAGGCCGCCGACCAGCACACCCGCGCCAGGTAAACCGCCAGCCGCCAGGGCGCCGCCAAGCAGACCGCCCAGACCGATCAGCGAGCAGACCCCAATTAACCCGAGAAGCCCGCCAACAGCGGCCAGAATTGCTAGAATCGTAATCCCCATGGGACGTTGCTGCATTTTATTCTCCTCATTGATCAATAAAGTTATTAAGCGAAGATGCAGCGATTGTAGCATAAATGCCGGGATCGGGAAGGATTCGTCTTCTCCGCGGGTTTCACACCCTCAGCGACGAACACAGCCGGCCATGAAATGCGCTTATGAAATTTGGATGAACGCTGGTTCTTTGTTTTGTTTTCACGCGGCGCCGTTTTTAGTATCACATTCGTAATTCAATCTGCTAATCGTTTATCAATTTTATTGTCTATAATGAAATCAGATTCCCGGCCATACAAAACAGAAACAAGGGAGAAACAATGCGCCGCCTTTCTTCCACAACTTTGAACCTGATATTAATCGTTTCGATTCTAGCTGCCTGCCAACCCTCCCTGGCCGCTCCAACCTCCACGACTGAAGCAGGCGTCACCCCGGCTGCTGCCGAAATCACCCCAACCCCTGCAATTGAAGCGCCCACCGCTCCTTCAACCGGCGATCTGATCAACGCCGCGCTGGAAAATGGCGAACTTGACAGCACCACGGCGCTGAAATATAAACTCTACGCCCAATTCAAAGACGCGCGCCTGCCCGCGGAATACCAGGGCAGCCCGGACCAGGGCACCGACAGCCACGTGCTTGACGAACTTGTTGCGGTCTTTAACACTTTATCAGCGGAAGACCAAGCGGCCTTGATGCCGTTTCTGATGCCGCCTGCCTACGAAGGGAGTTGGGCTGATCTGGCACAAAACGCGACCGGCACATCCCCACAGGCTGTAGCTTATTCCAGCGTGGCCACCGCGGAACCGATAAAAACCATTGATTGCAAAACAATCAATAAACTGGCATGGAATTACAAATCAGCCGGGAGCATTCCGGTGCGTTTCTGGTGGCGCGCCGACCGATCTCAAGACGAAGCTGTGGTTAATAATTTCATCGCGGCCATGAATACCGACATCTGGTCGAAAATCACCAAAGTGATGGGGCGCGAACCGCTTTCGGATGAAGATACCGCCTGCTACGCCGGCAGCGGCGAATTGGATGTGTATGTGACCCCCGAAATCGCCCGCAGTTACGCCGCCCAATCCGCGCCACCCGGCTGCAAGAACACGCCCAGTTACATAGTCCTCAACCCGGCGGTTTCAAACGATGTCCTGGCGCACGAGTTTATGCATGTGATCCAGTGGACGGTGAACACCAGGCACGACTGCATGTACCCCGGAGAATACGCCTGGCTGGCTGAAGCAACGGCGGAATGGGCGATGGATTACGTGTACCCGACCAGTAACGAAGAAATGGGCACGACCAGCTGGTTCTACCAGGGCGGGACGGGCAGCTTAGCCCCCCGGCTGGATTTGCGCAATGATAAGCACGAATACGGCGCTTACCTGTTCTTTTTCTACCTGACCCACCATTTTAACAACAACGGCATTGTCAAAACCGCCTGGGATAACACCACCAGCATGAAAAGTCTGGAGGCGGTGGATAAAGCCGTCCCCGGTGGAATCAAATCCATTTGGGCTGATTTCGCGGTAGCCAATTGGATTGAGCCGCCCAATGATCAATACAAAAAATGGGACAGTCTCACCATAAAACCGTCCGCCTCCAGCCTGGTGAAAGGAAAATTGAAGCCGGGCGCGTGGAACAGCACGCAGGAGATAGACCATCTTTCAATCAAATATGAATGGTACACCTTCAGCGATGATGCCCGCCTGATCACATATATTAATGGGTGGAATTACGACATCAAAGAAGAAGCGGTCAACACCTACATGGGCGTGGTACCTATAAACGACGGCACCCAGCAGTTGAAATTTACCCCCAAAGAGCCACTTAAAGGGATAAAAATCCAGGCGTACTTCAAGGTGGCCGGCGATTCGAAATGGCAGCTTGAAGATTGGACGGATAAGCCGTACATGTCTTTCTGCCGGGACGCCGCCAGTGAGCGCCTGACCGACCTGGTGATCATCACTTCCGACAGCGAACTGCCATCTTCCAGCTCGTCAGGCTACAGCGTCCGCTATCAGGAAAATCCACCGCGCATCG
>Ga0116192_1002695_pt1 | contig 11604 bp, 8 predicted proteins | sample AD_UKC113_MetaG_FD_89876 | JGI IMG/M metagenome (GOLD analysis project Ga0116192, IMG submission 89876) | Active sludge microbial communities of municipal wastewater-treating anaerobic digesters from Hong Kong - AD_UKC113_MetaG | ecosystem: Engineered > Bioreactor > Anaerobic > Digestate | place...
TCCAGCTTCGTCAACCGCATCACTGACGAAAGCATTCCGGTCGAAGAGTTGATCCGCGACCCGGTGGAGTTCGTGTCCTCGCTTGAACACATCCAGCATCCCCGCATCCCGCTGCCGGTCGATCTGTACCGCAGCCAACACCAGGACCGAGACAATTCCATGGGCATCAATCTTGCCAATGACGACCAACTGCGTGACCTTGCCGCTGCCCTCAATACCGCCGGTGCCGGCAGCTGGACGGCCACACCACTGGTGCCGGGGGCATCGGCCGCGGGCGAACAAATCGCGGTGACAAATCCAGCCGACCGCCGCGAAGTGGTGGGCCACTGGCAAGCCGCGGACAACGCCACGGTGGAGCAAGCCCTGAAGAACGCCGTGGCCGCACAACCGGCGTGGGATGCCACCCCGGCGGCTTCGCGTGCGGCCCTGCTGGAACATGCCGCCAGCTTGCTGGAAGCCCGTATGCCGGCCTACATGGCGATGTGCACCAAAGAAGCCGGCAAGACCTTGGGGGACGGCATTGCCGAAGTGCGCGAGGCTGTGGATTTCCTGCGCTACTACGCCCTGCAAGCCCGCGAGCATTTCGCGCCCATGCCCCTGCCTGGCCCCACCGGCGAAGCCAATTCGCTGCAATTGGCCGGGCGTGGCGTGTTTGTCTGCATCAGTCCGTGGAACTTCCCACTGGCCATCTTCCTCGGCCAAATCGCGGCCGCCTTGGCCGCTGGCAATAGCGTGATTGCCAAGCCCGCCGAGCAAACCAATTTGATTGGCTATGCTGCGGTGAAGTTGTTGCACGAAGCCGGCATTCCGCAGGATGTGCTGCAATATCTGCCCGGCGATGGCGCCACCGTAGGTGCGGCGCTGACCCGCGATGCGCGCGTGGCCGGCGTCTGCTTCACCGGCTCCACCGACACCGCGCGTCTGATCAACCGCGCCTTGGCCAGCCGCGACGCCGGCCCGATTGCCACCTTGATCGCCGAAACCGGCGGCCAAAACGCGATGATCGCCGATAGCTCGTCACTGCCCGAGCAAGTGGTGAAAGACGCGCTGGGCTCGGCGTTCACCTCTGCCGGCCAGCGCTGCTCGGCTGCGCGCGTGCTGCTGGTGCAAGACGATATCGCCGACAAAGTGATCGGCATGCTGGCCGGCGCGATGGCCGAGCTGGCCATCGGCGACCCCGGCCTGCCCTCCACCGATGTGGGCCCGGTGATCGACGAGGACGCCAAGGCCATTTTGGTCGAACACGCCAAACGCATGGACGCGGAAGCCAAACCCATCGCCAAAGCCACGTTGGGCGCGGGCTGCGAGCACGGCACCTTCTTTGCACCGGCGGCATGGGAACTGCATTCCATCGCCCAACTCGACCGTGAAAAATTTGGCCCGGCCCTGCATGTGGTGCGCTGGAAAGCCGACGAACTCGATACCGTGATCGACACCATCAACGCCACCGGCTACGGCCTGACCTTGGGCATTCACTCGCGCATCGACGCTAGCATCGAGCGCATCGTCAGCCGTGCCAAAGTGGGCAATATCTACGTCAACCGCAACCAAATTGGTGCGGTGGTCGGGGTGCAGCCGTTTGGCGGCCAAGGCCTGTCCGGCACCGGCCCCAAGGCCGGTGGCCCGCACTACTTGCCGCGCTTTGCCACCGAAAAAACCGTCACCATCAACACCACCGCCGCCGGTGGCAATGCCTCGCTGCTGACGCTGGGCGACTAAACCGGCTTGATGCTTCTGCCACCGCGCAGGGAAGCGAGGCCACAACCGGTAGCACACCCAACAAAAAACCCCCGCATCACTGCGGGGGTTTTGGTTGTCGCGTGCAGCAAAAATCAGAAGCGATATTGCATCGACACGCCAAACAAGTTGGCCTTGCCGGTGAACTTGCCAACCAGGGTCGATGTATTACCCGAGGCCGCATCCACCGGCAGGTTGATGGTCGGCGACTTGATCGCGATGTATTGATACGCCGCATCCAGCGACAGATTGTCGCTCACGTTCCAGCTGGCACCGATCGAATACAGCGTGCGATCGTTATCCGGCAGGCGCGGGGTGCGGGCCACGTCATTGGTCGGCGTCTTGTCCTTGCCGATACCGCCACGCAAGGTAAACGCCGGCGAGATGTCATATTCGGCACCCACCGACATGAAGTTGGTATTGCCCCAGTGGAAGGGCTCGCTACCCACCACGGTGCCGCTGTCGCGCTTGATGGTCACATCCTGCAATGAAGTCCAACCCGTCCGCTGGAAGTCTGCCAGCAAACGCAGGCTATCTGTCACGCCGTACTTGATGCTGACCGTGGTCACGCTGGGGGTCACCAGACGGGCACCACCATCACCATCCTTGAAGCGCGGATCCGCACCCAAAATGGCCGGCACGTCGGCGAAGTCTAGGGTGCCCTTCAACTCATGATCGATTTCCGAACGGTAGCTAAGACCAATCGCCAGCTTGTCGGTCGGCGCGATCTGCGCACCCACCACAAAACCAATGCTGTTGTTGCTGCCCTTCACAGTCAGGCTGCCATCCAGCGTCTGCGGTTTGAACGGATACGCCGGATTGAAGCAATTCAGCGGATTAGATGCAGCGCAAATCGCGGTACCGAAGTCGATATTTTTGCTGAGGGTAGCGGTGGCGCGCTCATAGATCAGGCCCGCGCCCAACGATACGCCGTCGGTCAGCTTCACGGCTGCCGACAGGGTCAAGTTTGCGGTCTTCACGTCCGACTCCAGCGCGCGGTAGCGCCCCACCCAGCCCTTGTCGTACTTGGTCGCCAGACCAAATGACGAGCCTACGCTGGCACCCAAGGTCAGGCCTTCCAAAGCGCCATGCATCGGGAACACAGCCGCCATGTTGGGCACCAAGGTGGGCGCACCCGGATCGCCACCATTGCCACCGGTCAACGGTGCGCCGGGGTTGCCCAAGATGGCACCGCCACCGGTGAACTTGGCATTGAGGTCGATCACAGTCAGGTCGGACTGGAAGGTGTTTTTATCCAAATTGACCATCGCGGCCGGGTTCAGTGACACCACGGCAGCATCTTTGCCTACCATGCTGCCGGCGCTGGACTTGCCAAGGTTTTTCACGCTTTGCTCGCGCAGCTGGAAGCCTGAAGCCGCAGCTTGACCGACAAACAGGGTGCCGATGACAGCCAAGGCAAGCGCCGAGGTACGAAGGGTGAATGTGTTGCGCATCGAGGGTTCTCCATTGGCAGAGCAGCGTTGATGATGATGTTGCGAAGCTGGCTTGACCGGCCAACCTCGGCGTGTACTTGGGCGTATCTGGATATCTTGCCGGCTGACAGCCCGCCTCCACATACGTCTCCGTATGCAACTATACCCGAAATTTAACTGTCCTATAACATTCCCACATCAAGTCCTGTGATATAGCCCCATTCATGTTCGTTGGTATCTCACCACGCCCGCAACGCCACCTGCTTTGGGCAACACCTCTGCTATTTGCCGTGCTGTGGGGCGCTTACGTCGCCGCGGCGTTGATTGCCCCTGCGGGGCGCATTGCCACCACGCTGGATTGGGGGGTATTGACGGGTGGACTGGATACAGTTGCGGCATGGCAGCAGGCGTTTGCCGATGGCAGTGTGTTCCGCTTGTTTTCAGGCTTGTTCCTGCATGCGGACTGGATCCATCTGCTTGGCAATCTGGTGTTCTTGCTGATCTTTGGTTTGCCTGCGGAGCGGGTCATGGGAGGACGCCGGTTTTTGCTGTTGTTCTTGGTCGGTGGGGCGTTCTCCAATCTGGCCGCTGTGCTGGCGATTGGCGCACCGGACCGCGTGGTGATTGGTGCCAGTGGCGCGGTGTCATCGGTCATCGGCGCTTACTTGGCCTTGTTCCCCAGTGCGCGGCTGGGCGTGGTGCTGCCGTTGGGCCTGTTTTTGCAATTCGTGCGCGTTCCAGCTTTTTTGCTCATCGGCCTGTGGGCCCTGCTGCAAGTGGTCTTTGCCTATAGCGGCCCGGCACTGGGGGCGGTGGCATGGCCGGCACATATCGCCGGCTTTTTGTATGGCGTGGTCTTCGCGCTGCTCACTCGGGCAGCCATTGCTCGCCGCTTGCGCCGTAATCGTGGCTACTAAATCTATGCATCAGCAGGATCAAAACGCCACGCCCGCCTAAGCGAGAATGGCGCGCCAATGGAACGGACTTTATTTCGATTTTTTCGCTTTCAATTTCGCGGGTGCCGCTTTGGGGAGGATGACGGCCACGCCGGCCAGCTTCTTCAGTTCGTTCAGCGCGGCATCCACGGGTTTCTGACCCGGCAATACTTCGCCAGCATTATCGCCCTCCATCGCACCGGCTTCGGCCGCCAAATGCCCCGGCAACTCGGCCTCGCTGATTGGGGCTGGGCGGCGCTGCCCGTCTTGCGGATGCAAGACCACGTCCGGCTCGATCCCCAAGGCCTGAATGGAATGCCCACTCGGGGTGTAATAACGCGCGGTGGTCAATTTGACCGAGTCGCCGTTTTCCAGCGGCAGTAGGGTTTGTACGGACCCCTTGCCGAAGGTGCGGCTGCCCACCACGCGGGCGCGCTTGTTATCGTGCAGCGCGCCAGCCAACACTTCCGCTGCACTGGCTGAGCCGGCATCCACCAAGACCACTAACGGTGCACCGTGCAGACGATCACCAGGGGTGGCTTCGTAGCGGCTGGTTCCAATCGACTCGCGCCCCTTGGTGCTGACAATCTCACCTTTGTCCAGCAACTCATCGGCAATCTGCACCGCCCCCACCAGCAAACCACCGGGATTGCTGCGCAGATCCAGCAACAAGCCACGCAGCGGTGCCGCTTTTTGTAGGGCATCCAATTGTTTGACGAAATCTGCCGCCGTGGATGCCTGGAAGCTGCCGATGCGGATATAGCCAAACCCCGGCTCCAACATCTTCGAGCGCACGCTAGCAGCACGGATGGTGTCCCGCACCAAACTGAGGTCAAACGGCTCTTTGACACCCTGACGCACCACCTTCACCACGACTTTGCTGCCCGCCTTGCCTCGCAGCGGCGCGGAAGCATCGCGTTGGCCTTTGGCCAACAGCGTGCCGTCAATGGCAACGATCCGGTCGCCACTGCGCAATCCGGCCTTTTCTGCGGGGCTGTCATCCAACGGTGCCACGACCCGCAACGACCCATCGGGCAGTTGCTGCAATTGCACACCAACGCCATCGTAGGTGCCACGGGTCTGTTCGTCGAAGTCTTCGGCGTCGGCCTTTTCCATGTAGGCGCTGTGTGGATCAAGATCCAGCAACAAGCCGCGCACCGCCGACTGCATCAGCTTGTGGTCATCCACCGGGTCCACATAGGCCTGCTTGATCGCGTTATAGACGGTGACATAACGCCGAATTTCGTCCAGCGGCACTTTTGCAGCGGCAGTGGACATCGCATCCGGGTCTTCGTCTTGCGGCTCTGCCGCCTGCGCGGGGTCAGACGTGGGCTTGTCTTGCGCCCAAGCCCGTACCGGTTGCAGTGCAAGCAAGATCAAAAGTGGAAGTGGAAGAAGTTTGACGCGCATGCATGCTCCCAATAAACCTAATGCGGAAGATCCGTCGTGGTTTGACACCGAGTGCGCCACAGGGTTCACCCCGTGGGCCACCCGCAAGTGATCGTCATCATGCCTGCGATTGGCACCGCAATGACAGCGGCGTCATTGCCGCTTCAGCCAATCGGCAGGATTCACCGGCGCGCCATTCCGGCGCAATTCAAAATACAAGCCGGGGCTGTCCTGTCCTCCTGAACTACCCACTGTGGCTACCGATTGGCCGCGCTGCACATGGTCACCGGCTTCGCGCAGCAGGCCATCGTTATGCGCGTACAGGCTCATATAGCCTTGCCCATGATCGACGATCAGGATGTTGCCGTAACCGGTCATCCAGTCGGCAAATACCACGGTGCCCTCGGCAACGGCCTTGACCGGTGTCCCGGCGGCGGCGGCGATCAACACCCCATCGCTGCGGCGTCCATCCGGCAGACGGCCACCAAAATTGGCCACCAAATTGCCGGTCACCGGCCAACTCATCCCGCCAACGCGTTGAATGACAGTTATTGCCGGCTGCGGCTTTGTGCGTGTTGGAGCAACTTTGCCAGACGCCTTGTTCTGCGCCTTGGCTTGCGCCTTGGCCAACCGCTCAGCCTCGGCCTTTGCCCGTGCCGCTTCACGCTCGGCGCGGGCCGCCGCTGCACGAAGTTGCGCCAATAAATCCTGCAACGCCTTGGCATCCTGACCCAATGCTTTTTCCCGCGCACTGCGGTCTTGATATTGATGCTCGATACCCGCCAGCACCCCCGCACGCTGCTGCCGGGACTGCTGCAACTGGGTCAACTGACTCGCCTGTTGTTTGCGTGCGCTATCCAAGGCGGCCTGTTGCTGCGCCATCCCCGTTTCCAATGCTTGGATACGTGCAATCTCGGCCGATACTTGGCGGATGCGCTCGACTTGTGCGCGTTGTAAATAACTCGCCAGTGTTACCTCACGCGCTGCGCCCGCAACCCGATCTTGCGCCAACAGCGCCTTCAACACCGGCGCATCCCCCTGCGCTTGCGCCGCCCGCAACAGCCGCGCGAGTTCGTCTTTGCGGGTTTGTAGATCACCGGCATGGCGGGCACGTTCGGCCTGCAAGCGGGCCAATTCGGCGGCACTTTGTTGCAGATGCTCTTGCGTTTTTTGCAAGGAACGCTGCGAACCACTCACTTGCTCGTCGGCCTCGCGTAGCTTGCGGCTGGCGTCGCCACGTTGCCCTTCCAATTGACGCCGCTGGATGGCGACTTCGCGCAACTCGCTGCGTACTTTTTGCAGGCGCTGCTCGGCGTCCTTGGTATCTTGCGCGTACGCAGCTGCCATCACGGCCAACACACACACAGCGGTGGCGATCAGTGCGCGCATCAGATGGCTTGCAACAAGCTCTGCCCGCTCATCTGCGCAGGTTGCGGCAGACCCAGCAGCTCCAGCAAGGTCGGGGCAACATCGCGCAAGGCCCCACCAGCGCGCAAGCTGACCGCACGTGCGCCCACATACACCAAGGGCACAGGGCCAACGGTATGCGCGGTGTGCGGCTGCCCGGTGACAGGGTCACGCATCATTTCCAGATTGCCGTGGTCGGCGGTGATCAGCAGCGCGCCCCCCACACTGCGCACCGCCTCGGTGATTTTGCCGATGGCAATATCCACCGCTTCGGCCGCAAGAATTGCCGCTTGCAAAATGCCGCTATGACCCACCATGTCGGGGTTGGCGATATTGCAGACGATGGCATCGAAGTGTTGCTGGGTAATGGCTGCCACTAGTTTTTCGGTCAACTCCGGGCAGCTCATTTCTGGCTGCAAGTCGTAAGTCGCGACCTGTGGGCTGGGAATCAAAATACGTTGCTCCCCGGGGAATAACGCCTCGCGGCCGCCGCTGAAAAAGAAGGTGACATGTGCGTACTTTTCGGTTTCGGCAATCCGCAACTGGGTCTTACCGGCATCCGCTAACAGTTCGCCGTAGGTCTGCTTCAGATCATCCGGCGCAAATGCCACCGGCGCCATCAGCTTGGCATCGTATTCGGTCAAGCAAACAAAACGCGACAACTGCGGGCGTTGCGCGCTGAATCCGTCGAATGCCGGATCCACAAACGCTGCGGTGAGTTGGCGCGCACGATCAGCGCGAAAATTCATGAACACCACTGCATCCCCATCACGCATGGGCAGTGCGCCATCCAGCACGGTGGGCAGCACGAATTCGTCGTTCTCACCACGTGCATATGCCATTTGCAAAGCCGTCAATGCATCTGGCGCGGATTGCTCGCCATCGGCATCGACAACGGCATTCCACGCCCGCAGCACGCGATCCCATCGCTTGTCGCGATCCATTGCGTAGTACCGCCCACAAACGCTGGCGATGCTGGCATTCCCCAATGCTGCACAATGCTGTTGCAGTGCACGCAAACTAGCCTCTGCCGATTGTGGCGGGGTGTCACGTCCATCCAAAAATGCATGCACAGCCACCTTGGCCACACCGGCACGCTGGGCTAGTTCCAGCATCGCAAAAATATGCTGTTCATGGCTGTGCACCCCCCCCGGTGACAGCAAGCCCAGCACATGCAAGGTGCCGCCACTGGCATTGACCGCCGCACACGCGGCATGCAATTCGGCATTGGTAAAAAAGCTACCGTCCTCGATCGCGGCATCCACCCGCGTCAGGTCTTGATACACGATGCGGCCCGCGCCCAGATTCATATGCCCCACTTCGGAATTACCCATCTGCCCATCCGGCAAGCCCACGTAACGACCTTCGGTATGAATCAAGGTGTGCGGGCAGCTGGCAAGCAGGCTGCGCCAATTGGGCAAATTGGCCAATGCCAGCGCATTGTCGGCGGTTTCCTCGCGATGCCCCCAACCATCCAAAATCAGCAACACAACGGGCTTGGGTGCGGGCAACGTAGAGGTGGGCACGGGAAATCCTGTCAATCGGCATGGGAGTTTGCTGATTGTAGCGGCGCGTAAACCCTGCGCCCGCTTTTTGCATCATTGTTGGGTAACCCTCAAGGCTCGGAGACTAGGATGAAGGATTTGCGCAAAAGTACCCCCGTATTGCTGGCAAGCTTGCTGGCCAGCATGGCCGCGTTAGCCAGCCCACAAACTGGCGGACATGCCCAGAGTATCGACAAGGTCAACGGCAGCATCACCGCCCAGGCCGGGCAAACCTATGGCGGACTGAGCACGGTCAATGGCGGCATCAAGCTGGAGCGCGGTATCCACGCCAAAGCGGTGGAAACGGTCAATGGCAGCATCGAGGCAACGGACGATGTCAGCAGCGACGCAGTATCCACCGTCAATGGCAGCATCCGCTTTGGCCGACAGGCGCGTATCGAAGGCAGTGTGGAAACCGTCAATGGCAGTATTTTCATTGATCGCAACAGTCAGGTACGCGGCGACATCAGCACCGTCAATGGTGGTATCGGGATCATCGGGACTGCGCTAGACGGCGGCATCGACACCGTCAATGGCGATATCACGGTGGGTGCCGACTCCCGGGTCAAAGGTGGCATCAAAGTGGAAAAACCCCATGGCAGCTTCGGCAGTTGGTTTGGCAAGCCCAAAATCCCGCGCATCGTCATTGGCCCCAATGCGGTGGTCGAAGGCCCGTTGGTGTTCGAACGCGAAGTGAAGCTGTACCTGCATACCAGCGCCAAAACAGGCGCAATCAGCGGCGCCATCGCAGTGCGCTATGACGGCACCCCGCCCAATAAAGATTGATGGCTAGAATCACCGGAACCCTTACGCGGAGTTCGGTGATGCGTCACGCCCTCTTGTCTTTGTCCTTGTTGGCCCTCTGCGCTTGCAGCCAGCACAAATCGGGGCCAGAAACCGGCCCCAGCACCTTGCCCGCGACCCGCGCGACCGCCAGCGCAGGGGATCACGCCTTTCGCGAGGCCATCAATACCGCCGATTTCATCGAGCATGTCCGCACCCTTTCCTCTGATGCATTTTCTGGCCGCGGCCCAGGCTCACCGGGTGAAACCAAAACCACCGATTACATCACCTCACAATTTGCTCGCATCGGCTTGCAGCCAGGTAATGGCGAAGACTGGCTGCAAACCGTGCCGATGGTAGAAACCACGGCAAACGACGCTACTGTGTTGACCCTGAATATCGGCACTGCTCAGCAAACATTGCACTTTGGCCGCGATATGGTGGTCGGCACCCGTACCGGGCATGCGCAGGTCGATCTCAAGGACAGCCCGCTAGTGTTCGTGGGTTATGGCGTGGATGCACCGGAACGGCAGTGGGACGACTACGCCGGTATCGATGTCAAAGGCAAGACCGTGATCATGCTGGTCAATGACCCTGGCTTTCATGCCAATGATGCCCGTCTATTCGACGGCAAACGCATGACCTATTACGGACGCTGGACGTATAAATTTGAAGAGGCCGCGCGCCACGGTGCGGCTGCGGCACTCATCATCCATGACGACGCCGGTGCGGCCTACGGTTGGGATGTGGTCAAAAACTCATGGTCGGGCCCGCAATACGATTTGCCCGCAAACGATGACCCTGCACCCCGCTTACCCGTGCAGGGCTGGCTCACCGGCGAGGCCGCCGATGCCTTGTTTAAAGCGGCCGGCCAAGACTTGAACAAACTACGTGCAGCGGCGAACAAACCTGGTTTCAAAGCGGTGCCTCTGGATGCCAGCGCGTCCATGACACTCAACAGCACGACGACCGAAAAAAGTTCGCACAACGTTCTTGCGCTGCTGCCCGGCAGCGAAAAACCCGACGAAGCCATCGTGTACATGGCGCATTGGGATCACCTTGGCACCCATCCTAATGAACCCGGCGACAACATCTACAACGGCGCGGTGGACAACGCCACCGGCGTGGCCGGCATCCTCGAAATTGCCGAGGCCTTTCGCCAAAATAAGACCCCACCCAAGCGTTCGATTCTGTTCATCGCGGTAACCCTAGAGGAGTCCGGCCTGCTCGGTTCGAAGTACTACGTCGCGCATCCCGTCATTCCGCTGGATAAGACCGTGGCGGTGATCAATTTGGACGCATTAGCCCCAATCGGCAAAGCCCATGACCTCACCGTGGTGGGCAAGAGCAGCTCGCAACTAGAAGACCTACTGAAATTGGCTGTGAGCAAGCAAAACCGTCATCTGGTGGATGAAGCCAACACCACCGCCGGCTACTACTTCCGGTCTGATCATTTCAATTTTGCCAAAGCTGGCGTGCCGGCGCTGTATATCAACAGTGGCACTGATCTCGTCGATGGCGGCCTCGCCGCCGGCGCAGCCGCTACCCGCGATTACACCGAGCACCGCTACCACAAGCCTGGCGACCAATACGACGCGGCAACATGGAAGGTGGATGGCATCGTCCAAGACCTAGACGCGGTCTATTCGGTTGGCGAACGCTTGGCCAATAACGGGCAATGGCCCAACTGGTACGCAGGCAACCCATTCAAGGCCCGCCGCGATGCAATGCGGAATGCTCAGCCCTGATCGCATCGCCCTGAACACGCCCATTTGCCCCAGGTATTCAGGCTAGACTCCCGGTAACCAACCGCCGGGAGTCACCATGTTCATTGCTTACTGCTGCATTCTGATCGCCGCATTGCTGCCATATTTGTGGGCCGTTCTCGCCAAGTCCAGCGCACCCGGCTACAACAACAAAGACCCCCGCGGCTGGGTCGCCAAACAAGAAAGTTATCGCGTCAAAAATGCCTATGCCGCACACCTTAACGCCTTCGAAGCCTTCCCGGCTTTCGCCGCAGCGGTGTTGATGGCGCAATTTGCGCAGGTGGATCCACAACGTGTGGCGTGGCTAGCCATAGCCTTCATCGCCTGCCGCATCCTGCATGGCATTTTCTATATCAGCGTACAGCAGGCGCTGCGCAGCCTGAGCTGGCTCGGCGGATTTATCTGTGTGGCAACGCTGATGATTTCCGCCCTGTTGAAAGTGGGCGGATAAACCACCGTCGAAAACTCCCCCCAAAGAAAACTCCCCCCAAAGAAAAACCCCGCAGAGTTGATCTGCGGGGTTTGGGATAAGGCCCTGGCGATGACCTACTCTCGCATGGCAAAGCCACACTACCATTGGCGCAGCTGTGTTTCACTTCCGAGTTCGGGA
>Ga0116192_1002701_pt1 | contig 11575 bp, 11 predicted proteins | sample AD_UKC113_MetaG_FD_89876 | JGI IMG/M metagenome (GOLD analysis project Ga0116192, IMG submission 89876) | Active sludge microbial communities of municipal wastewater-treating anaerobic digesters from Hong Kong - AD_UKC113_MetaG | ecosystem: Engineered > Bioreactor > Anaerobic > Digestate...
ATGGCCGCTGCCATGACATTGCCGACGCGCATGGCGCCGACGCCGGCGCGGCCGAGGCGGGCCTTGCCGCCCGGCGCCATGTGGTGGGCGGGCCTGGGACGCTTGACCACCGGCGAGGCCCGATGGCGTCGGCCCAGCACGATCTCGGTGGAGCGCGCAAGGTCTTCGAGGTACATCCGCTCCATATCATCGGCGAAGGCTTCATCCTCGATTGCCACATCGAGTTCGTAATTGCCGAACCAGCTTGAGATATTGAGATTGGTCGATCCGATGCGCGCCCAACGGCTGTCCGCCACCGCGGTCTTGGCATGCAGCATGGGGCCGTTCCATTCGAAGATCCGCACGCCCGCCTCTAAGAGGGGCGGATAGCCGGCCCGCGAAACGGCGCTCAGGACCGGAACGTCGGTTGTCCCCGGGACCAGCAACCTGACGTCCACCCCGTCCCTGGCCGCCGCCGCCAGGGTCTGGACATAGGGGGCCACTCCCACGAAGTAGGCGTCGGTGAGCCAGAGGGTCTGCCTGGCCAACGTGGCGATGAGCTGGTCCAGGCGGTACACCCAGGCGGTGTTGGGCAGGCTGGAAATGACCCGCAGGGTGACGTCGCCCGCCGGTTGAATGCCGCCGCGCTCGGGCACTTCATCCTTTGGCAGGGGCGCCCCCAGGACCGACCAGGTATCGGCGAAGGCACGCTCGATGTCGGCCACGGCCGGTCCCTTGACCATGATACCCGTATCACGCCAGGGCTCGATCGAGCGCCCCTTGTCTCCGGCCCACTTACGGCTTACGCACAGGCCCGAGACAAAACCCACCAGCCCGTCCACCGTGATCATCTTGCGATGGTCGCGATTGAACCAGCCGAACGGGTGCAGGGCGCTGGGCGGGTTGAAGCAGCGCACCTCAACGCCCGCGTTCTTGAGATGGTTCCAGAAACGCCCGGAGGAGCGGCCGAGGCATCCGAACCAGTCGTAGAGCAGCCTGACCCGCACGCCCTGGCGGGCCTTGTCGGCCATGACCGCGGCGAATGACCGCCCGATCTCATCGTCGGCCAGGATATAATTCTCGAAGTGGATGCTTTTCTCGGCCGCTTCCATGGCCTCCAGCCACGCAGGGTAGTTCTGGTCCGCATCCTTGAGCAGACGCACGCTGTTTCCAGGGACATGGGGTGCGCCCGCTGCGCGCGAAAAGGACTGTTCGGCCAAGAGTCGCATCAGGGGGGCCTTCTCGTGATAGAGTGTCTGCGGGCGTGCCTTGCGCATGTCCCTTTCTTAGCAAGACCGCCGGGAAGCGTCCAGAGCATATTGCGCTCCGGTACGGCTGAGCACCCGTGGACGGTCTAGAGGATCTCGATGATCCGTTCCTGGAATCCCTTGAGCACGGCCTCGATATTCAGCGCGTCCTTGGAAAAGACCGTTGAGAACAGAGCCATGCCTTCCCAGAAGGCCACCATGGCGATGCAGACATGGCGGGCGAAGTCCTTGTCCTTGACGGAGTACGCGAGCATGGACCCCATCTCTTCCACCCAGCGCAGGTAGGCCTCCTGGAGCTTGGAGCGGACCTTGTCGTTGTACAGGGCAATCTCCCAGATCTCCACGAAGATCCGCGACAGGTTCTTGTTGAGCGTAATGCGGTTGTTGATGAAACGGAAGACCTCTTCGAGGTATTCCGCCTTGCTGCACTCGGCCGTGTGCCGGGTGCCGAACCACTCCTGGGCCTGGGTCTGGTAATCCTTGATCACATAATCGATATAGTTCAGCAGGATGTCTTCCTTGCCGGCGAAATAGTAGTGCAGGACGCCGTGGTTGACTCCGGCCTCGCGGGCGATGTCCTTGATGGAGGTCTTTTCGAATGATTTTTCCTGGAGACAGGCGTCCAGGGCCTTGAGGATCTGCAGTCTCCGCTCTTCCTGAACCTTCTTGCGCGCCATGGTGACGAGACTCCCCTTTCCTTGGAAAGATGCAAGCCTTATGGCACAATCCGCGGTTCAGGGCAAGGACCGGGCCGGCGCCCTGCCCGGCCCTTGCGCGAGTTCGCCGGTCTCAGAGCGCTTGCAGCGCCGCGGCGACGCCGTCCACGATCCGGCCGGCTTCCTGTGCGCCGATCAGCAGGCTCGGCCGCAGGACGACCGTGGATGCGTCGATGATGCCGGTTTCGACGAGCATCCCGGCCTGTGAGGCCGCGGCGCAGAAACTCACGGCTGCCTGGGGGCTCTTCAACTTGAGCGATAGAAGCAGTCCCCTGCCGGAGACCGAGACCACCTTCTCGGCCTGTTTGTCGGCCAGGGCCCCGAGTTCCTTCACCAGCGTCGCGCCGGTGGCGGCGGCGCCATGCCAGGGTTCCAGCCGTTCGTACTCGTCCAGGGCTTTCATGGCCACCAGGCAGCCCAGGTCATGGCCGCCGAAGGTACACAGGTGGATCAGGGGGTGGATGTCGAAAAAGTGCTTGAGCTCGGGCGTGAAGACCATGGCGGTCATGGGGAACATGCCTGCGGAGAGGGCCTCGCCGACGATGAGGATATCCGGGCTGACGCCCAATTGCTCGAAGAAGAAGCGCGTTCCCGTACGGCCGAACCCGCTCTGGGTCTCGTCGAAGATGAGCTTGGCTCCGGCGTTGTCGCACAGGGCGCGCACCCGCGCATAGTAGCGCGCCTCCGCCACGCGGCAGTGGTTCTCGGCCTGGATCGGCTCCATGACGACCGCCGCGGTGCGGGGACCGATGGCCTTGGCGGCCGCACCTTCATCGCCGAAGGGGATCACCGTGACCTCGGGGATAAGCCGTCCGAACTGCTCCTTGCCGGGCCGGGCGCTTAACGACAAGGCAAAGCCCGATTCACCGTAGCAGCCGCCGTCCACGGTGACGAGCCCGGGCCGGGCCGTGAAACCACGGGCCAGCTTGCAGGCGGCATCCATGGATTCGCCGCGCGTCACGCCGAACAGCACGCAATCGAGGTCGCCGGGGACGAAGTCCGCGATGCGCCGGGCGAGCAGGGCCTTTTCCTGCGAGGGCATGACGAAATTGCCCTGGTCCGTCTCATAGATCGCCTTCTTGAAACGCTCGACGATGGCGGCATTTTTGCGGCCGAGGTTGCAGGCGCCGCCCGAGCTGGAGCAGTCGAGCAGGGATGCCCCTGCCGCGTCATGCGTCCAGGATCCGGCGTACCCCTGCTCCAGAAAGGCATGCCCCCTGGCACGCAGCAGATTCACAAGGCCTGCCGAGAAGACCTTTTCGGCCTGGCTCATGTAGTCTTGGTTGAACACTGTTTTGGGCTTGGATGTCTGTTTCATGACTTCACCCCCTGAGTTTTTAAGTCAAACACGCCGCGCACGAATTCCTCGATGTCACGGATCAGGTTGAAGGCGATGATCTGGAACTTCACGTTGTCGAGGAGCTTGCGGACGAACGGCAGCCTGGCCAAGGGCAGGAGCGCGATCAGGTACCAGCGCATGGCCTTGACCGCGGCCTGGATGCGCTTCAGGAGATCCTCGACCTCGTCGGCGCTCGCGGTGATGGGAATCTGGAAGCGCATGACCTGCGGGGCATTGCCCGAGAACACCGCCCAGACGCCCTGCCGGGCAAGACAGTCCGCCATGAGCGCGCCGATGAACTCATACTTGTACTCGATACCGATCATGAGACCTAAGCCGCGCACCTCCTTGACGCAGTCCGGATTGGCTTTCCAGATGTCCGTCAGCCCCTGTTTGAAACGCGCTCCCCTTTGCGCCGCGTTTTCCCAGACCTTGTTCTCCACGAGATAGTCCAGCACGGCCGACGAGACCACGCAGCCCAGATCCGTGCCGCCGCCGTGTGAGGTATGGAAGCACGGGTTGGCCTCGACATAGCTTGTCAGAGGCTCGATCTCGCGGTAGACGACGGCGCCGTTGGGATAGAGGCCGCCGCTGATGGACTTGGCCGTGAACATGATGTCCGGGATCACGCCGTAGTGCTCCATGGCCCACAAGGTGCCGGTGCGGCCGAAACCGGTCTGCACCTCGTCGAAGATGAGCATGATGCCGTGCTCGTCGCAGATGCGCCTGAGGCCCGTCATGTATTCCCTAGTCGCCACATGGATGCCGCCCTCGCCCTGCACGGGTTCCAGGACAACGGCCGCGATATCTTTGCCGGCGAGGCGCTTGACGGCCTCCAGGTCGTTGAAGTCCACGACGTGAAATCCGGGCATCAAGGGCAGGAACATCTCCTTGTAGTAGTCCTTGCCGTTGGCCGAGAGGCTGAAGCCCTCGTGCCCGTGGTAGGCCTTGTTGGTGGTGATCACGTCGTTCCTGCCCGTGGCGCCCTTGGCCAGCTTGATGGCCCCGGCGCAGGCGTCCGCGCCCGAGGCGCACAAAACCACCTTGTTCAGATCTCCCGGACAGAGCGCGGCGAGCTTCCCGGCGAAATCAATCTTGGCCGCGGAGAGCAGCCCGTGCGTCCCCATGTCATACTCGTCCAGGGCGTCACGGAGCGTATCCATGATCCTGGCATTGCCGCGGCCCACGTTGAAGCAGCCGGCCGAGCTGAAGCAGTCATAGAACCGCTCTTTGCTCACGGCGTCGATGAAGGTGCTGCCCTTGCGCGAGCGCTCGTACACATCCAGGTGCGCGCAGCGCAGGTAGCGCACCTGCCCCCACGAGACATGTTTTCCGAAGAGGTGCTGAACATAGTCCCGTTCGTGCGGATCCATCGTGATACTTGGTTTGTCTGACATGTTACCTCCTATCGTTCGCGCATGCGTTGTCTCATGCGCCTTTTTCACGTCGGGAGTCCTCAAGTCGAGGTCGTGGACCCGGCCGATTCAGATGACCCGCCGACCGTCGATCCAGACCTCCACCACCCGGCTCGTATCATCGAAGGGGTCCTTGTCCGTCACGCAGAAGGTGGCCGGCGCGCCTTCCACCAGTCCGCGGTTTTCGAGACCCAGCGAGCGTCCGGCGCCGATCGTCGCCGCGCTCAGGGCCTGGTGCGCGCCGATACGTTCGTCCGGGTCGAGAACGCCACCGTCTTGTTTTTTGCGGTCCACGGCGCGCCTGATAGTATGGAGCGGATCGTCCGCGGCGCAGGGCCCGTCGGAACTGATGCAGATGGGGACGCCCCTCTGGCTGAGGCTCTTCACGGGGATCACCTTCAGGTAGGGGACGACGCCCATGCGCTCGACGGTTTCGGCATAGAACGGGATAAATCCCGGCTGGAGCGAGGCCACCGCGCCGCAGCCGGCAAAGGTATCCAGCCCGCTGGGGTGCATGACCATCACATGCTCGATCGACGAGCGCGCCCCCATGCCCAGCTCCTTGACGGCGCGAGCCGCCTGGCAGGCCGCCACATTGCCCAGGGCGTGCATGACCAGCCGGTAGCCTTTATCCGCGAACACTTCGGCCAGCGCGATGAGTTCCGCCGTGTCCGGGTAGCGCTGATAGGGCAACACGAGCTCCCCGTTTTTCAGGATGATCTTCTGTTCGAAGAGCTGTCTCACGGGTGTCATGTCGTGCCGTGAAAGGCTGTCTTTCGCGGCCTTAAGGGCGGCCTTCAACCCCGCGACGACCGGCATGGAGGCGGCGGCACGGGTGGCGCCGTCTAAGAAAAACTTTACGCTCTTGGGCGCGTGCTCGGAGTGCAGGGCATCGAGGTCTTCCTTGAGCGTCGGCGGCGCGAACAGGCTTTCATAGTCCGTCACGGACCAGCTGAGCTTGAGCGGGGTGTACGGCTGGGCCTCTTTGAGCAAACGCTGGACATCGGATGGAACGCCCGGATCGTGCACATGCGTCAGACCCTTCTTCAGGCAGCGATCGGCCTCATCCAGGATGAGCCTGCGCCGGTCTTCGATGCTGTAGCGCTCGATGATCTGGCGGTACATGGCAAAGATCATCCGGCCCAAGGCATCCTCCCAGATGACGCCTTTGAGCCGGCCGTCAAAGGTGAGATCGATGTCGGAAGGGAATGTGAGCGCCCGCCGGTTGATACCGGCGCGGACGAGCGCGGCGCTCGAGATCAGCCCGCGGTGACAGGTGGAATCGATCACCAGCACCGGCGTCGAGCCCGCGACCGCGTCGATCTCAGAGAGGCCGGGCAGGGCCGGGTCTTTCCAGACGGCGTTGTTGAGCCCGGAGAACATGACCCAAGGGTTGTCCGCGCCGCCGGCCCGGCAGGCGGCATCGATGGCCGACAGGGCGTCGTCCTTGGACCGCCAGACCCCGGCGTCCCCGTAGAGCGGCAGCAGGGCCGAGACAAAGAAATGCCGGTGGGCATCGATGAGTCCCGGTATGACATGCATGCCTTTCAGGTCCGTGACCGGCTCGTTGGGCATGGCGTCGCGGTTGAAAATCCGCCGGATCCTGCCGTCTCTGATGCACATGCCTCCCGGAAATGTCTGCATGGGGTTCAAGGCCCAGAGCACGGCATTGCCCAGCACCAGATTCGACTGATGATCCATACGCTCCCTCCTATGAAAAAAATGTAATCCAGACAGTGCAAAAAAATATGGCAGCTCGTATGCGCTTTATGTCTTATGGATAGGGGACGCACTCCTTGCCCAGGGACTCGGCCACCTTGGGGTTGACAAGCGACCCTTTCAGGACATTGAGCCCGCGCGCCAAGGCCGGATCTTCCTTCTAGGCCCGTTCCCAGCCCTTGTCCGCGAGCCTGAGCGCGTACGGCAGCGTGGCGTTGGTCAGGGCATGGGTCGATGTGCGGGGAACCGCGCCCGGCATATTGGCCACGCAATAATGGACGATGCCCTCTTCCACATAGCTCGGCGCGTCATGGGTCGTGGGCCTGCTCGTCTCGGCGCAGCCGCCCTGGTCGATGGCGATGTCCACGATGGCCGACCCCGGTTCCATGCGCCTGAGCAGCTCCCTGGTGATGAGGTGCGGCGTCTGGGCCCCGGGCACGAGCACGGACCCGATGACCAGATCCGCATGCATGACGCTCTCCTCCACATTGCCGGCATTGGCCATGAGGGTCATGGCCCGACCGTGGAAGATGTCCTCCAGGTAGTTGAGTCGCTGCTGGTTGATGTCCAGGATAGTGACCTGGGCGCCGAGACCGACGGCCAGGTGGGCCGCATTGAGGCCCGAAACGCCCGCGCCGATGATGGTCACGCGGCCGGGGCGTACCCCGGCGACCCCGGACAGGAGGATCCCCTTGCCGCCGTGAATGGTTTCCAGGCAGGCGCAGCCTACCTGTATGGCCAGTCTCCCGGCCACGGCGCTCATGGGTGCGAGCAGCGGCAATGACCCGTCGCCCAGTTGGATGGTCTCATAGGCGATAGCGACGACCCGGCGGGCCATCAGCTCTTCGGCCAGGCGCGCATTGGCCGCCAGGTGCAGGTAGGTGAACAGGATCTGGTCCGGACGCAGGTACCGGTATTCGGTCTCGATGGGCTCCTTGACCTTGACGATCATCTCACACGCGGCCCAGATATCCTGGGCCTGCTCGAGCATGCGGGCGCCGGCTTGCTCAAAGGCACTGTCCGCAATGCCGGACCCCAGACCGGCCCCTTTTCGACGCTGACCTGATGCCCATGCTGCACCAGGGTTCTGACCCCGGCCGGGGTCATGGCGACTCGCCCTTCACGGGTCTTGATCTCTTTCGGGACACCAATGTGCATGACGGTCTCCTTTTTAGTCGGTTAACTAATGTTAATCCGGCAGCGAGAGACCTGTCAATACCTTTTTTAGTCGTTTAACTAATTTATTGGGAGGCCGTTACAACGGCTGTATCTTCTCGCACCCGACCGCACCGGCCAGGGCGCGCTCGATGCGTACCCGGTCGGCCGCGTCAATACGCAGGCACACGCCGCAGTCAGAGCTGATATGGCGCGGGACCGGGATGAGCTTGTGGGGTATGCCGGCGGCCTTGAGGGTCTTTTCCGCGAGCAGGGCGTGGCTGACGGACTTGAACAGCACGACCTGATATTCGACGGCGTTCATGGAGCGAGGATGCGGGTTGCGGCGGCCATGCCGGTGACGATCTCGTACATGTTGGTGACGCCGCCCACGGCGAGCTTATCCGTGAGCCCGAAGAAGTTCAGGCACGTGCCGCAGACCAGAATCTCCACTCCGGCCTCACTCAGTTGCGTGAGATCGTCGAGCACGGGGGATCCCTGGACCGCCAGCTTGACGCCCGTATTGTAGAACAGCATGCGCGTGGGCAGGTTTTCCATCTGGAGCAGGGTGTGGATGAAGGCCCTGACGAGCACCGCGCCCAGTTCGTCGTTCCCTTTGCCCATGGTTTCTCCGGAGAGCGCCACGATATAGTCGTGGGTATTGACCGGCTGACAGACCGCGACCGTGCCGCCGTCGGCCAAGGGTTTGCCGCCGGAGCGCGAAAGGTGCACATGAAAGACGCCGCCCGGCCGCCGGTCGATCGTGACCTCGCAGCCAAGCTTGGCGCCCATGCGGCGCACGTTCTCGCGCGCGGCGTCGTTGTCCACGTACACCACGATGCGGCTGTGTTCGGCCAAGGCCTGCCTGGCCATGATCACCGGTTGCGGACAGGCCTGCCCGCGGGCGTCGACGACATGTTCCATGCTTACCTCCTGATGAGGCGATCGAGCGCTTGCAGCGCCAGATCGATCTGGTCGGGCGTGTTGAAAAACCCCAGGCTGAAACGGATGGTGCCTTCCGGAAAGGTGCCGATGCTCTTGTGCGCCGCCGGGGCGCAATGCAGCCCGGGTCGGCAGAGGATGCCATGTTCATCGCCCAGGATCAGGGCCGCCTCGGACGGGCTCATCTTCGCGAGGGTAAAGGACACGAGCGCCGTGCGCTCGTGGGCCGTGTCCGGACCGTAGACCCTGACGCCGTCGAGCGCGGTCAGGCCGTCGAGGAGTTGACCGGTGAGACGTTCCTCGTAGGCGCGGATGGCGCCCAAGCCCGTGTCGAGGATGAACGCGACCCCTGCCCCCAGCCCGGCCAGACCCACGGTATTGGGAGTGCCGGACTCGAACTTGTCGGGCATGAAATCCGGCTGGACCTCGTACTCCGAGCGGCTGCCCGTGCCGCCCAGCATGAGCGGCCGGAGCTGGTCCTCGAATCCGGGACGGATGTAGAGCCCGCCCGTCCCTTGCGGCCCCATCAGGGACTTGTGCCCGGTGAACACCAGGAAATCGACGTCCATCTCCTTCACATCGATCGGCACCGCCCCGGCGGTCTGAGCGGCGTCCACGCACAGGACCAGGCCGTTGTCGCGGGCGATCGTCGCCGCCTCGGCGATCGGCATGATAGTTCCCGTGACGTTCGAGGCATGCGTCAGGAAGACGGCCTTGGTATTGGGCTTGATGAGCGGGATGATTTCGTGCGGGTCGAGCTCGCCCCGCGCCGAACAGGGTATGAGCGAGAGTTCCACCCCCGTGGCCTCGAGCGCGCGCAAGGGCCGCATGACGGAGTTGTGTTCCATGCTCGAGGTGATGCAGTGATCGCCGGGTTCCAGGAGGCCGAAGGCCACAAGGTTAAGGGCCTCGGTGGCGTTTTTCGTGAACACGATGCGCAAGGGGTCGGCCACCCCGAACAACCGGGCCACTGCCTCGCGCGCCCCCAGCACGACCCGGGCCGCATCGAGCGAACGACTGTGACCGGATCGCCCTGGGCTGGCGCCGATGGACCGCTGAAAGCTGTCCATGGAGGCCATGACCTCGGTCGGTTTGGGCCACGAGGTGGCGGCCTGGTCAAAGTAGATCTCTTCCATGCAGATCTCTCTTACAGGGTTTCGAACAAAGCTTCAACCCTGGTGCGAATCTGTTTGACGTCGCTGTCGGCATAGTCGGTCTCCACCTTCAAGAAACCCAGCCCCTTGGCCTTGATGTGTTCGCGGACCCTGTACGATTCCACGTTGTAGCCGTGGCAGGCGTGCAGGATCACGTCGATGACGCAGTCGGGCCGGAAACGGGAGACAAGGGCATCGAGCTGGGCAAGACGCCGCGCATTGGGCGACATGCAGGCGCACGGCAGCTTGAGATAGCGCTCGGCCAAGGCCAAGGCCGGATCGGGCGTATCCTCGGGGATATCGTCCAGGAAGGCCTTCATGCCGGTGCAGTTGTCGATCCCTACGATCACGCCCCCGGCCTCCTCGATGACCTTGAAAACCTTGGTGGCGTCGCCGCCCACCGGGCATCCGGTGATGAGTACGCGCGGAGATCCGGGCCGGCCGAAACCAAGGCCCGCGGCCTTGCGTTCTCCCAGAGCGGCCAGGCAGCCCTCCAGCAGACCCTCCATGTCGGCGCCTGAAGCGGGCTGGGCCAGGAAGGTCAGGTCATACACCTCGGACCAGTGCAGACAGCACGGATCGCAAGCGGCGTAGTCGAAGATACGGTTCATGAGCCGGTTCTTGCGGTTGGTGTCCTTGATGGCCGCCTGAATGTCGGCATCATGGATCGTCACTTGAAAGGTGGATTCCAGGAAACCCTGCAGCCTGCGGATCATGGCCGCCCAGACCGGCTTGGCCTCGCCGTGATCGGGCAGCTGCGGCAGATCCATGACGAACATGGGCTTTTTGTGTGCGATGAGCTCGAACATCTTCTTCTTGCCGTCACAGGTGGTCTCGGCCACCACCGCATCGGAGAGGCCGAAAAAGGGACAGGTATCGGTCATGATATACCCGAAGCTGGACTTGATCAGCGGACAGAGGTTGGCGGGCAGCACGGCCTCGGCCGCCTCGATGGGCTTGTTGGCAAAGGCGCACAACACGGCCGGCACCCCGCCCATGGCGCGGAAGAGCTCCAGGGGCGCATACCCGCAATAGGTGCCGATCACCCGCCGTCCTTTCTCTCGTTCACCCTGCACGTAGGCCAGGGCGCGCTTGCTGGGCTGCCCGGTGAACTCGTCATTCAAAAGTGCCGCGGATGCCTGATTCGACATGTGTTCTCCTTACCTTGGAATCCCAAGACTATACAAAACCGGCTACGGTCCGATCAAATACCTTGAGGGAATACCGCCTGGATATTGATGCAATTCTGGCATGGGACCAGGCCTAAGGGGCTGACAACCGCCTGCCCTCAGGCCGGCATGACTACTTTTTGATGGTATGCAGTTTTCGCCTGGCCATGATATCGGCATGGCCTTTGAGGCCCTTGTTCCTGATCTGCGCGATGCAGGCGGCGCGGTTCGAATGCAGGACAAATCCGATGATCCAGGAAATGAGAGTGTTGTATTTCTTGCACTGCATGGGGTCCGCGAAATCGCCGCAGTCGGCGCACGAAGAATAGCCATGCCCCCGGCAGCAGCCGCGGATCTTGCACCAGGCGGCCTTGGCGTTGTCGTGACAGCCCGCGCAGCGGCCTTTGAGGTACGATCCGCAGGCGCCGCAGTACAGACCGCAATACGCCACCAGCCTTTTATCCGAGACGATGTGCTTTTCCATGGCCGTCTGTCCCCTCCGATCAATCCGTTACGCCGGCCACAATACCATCGAGCTGGCGCAGGGCGTCCTCCATGGTGCCGGTGTTGAGCACATAGGCATCGGCCAGGGCGATCGGAACGGCCGCACCGTACTCGATCTCGCGCCTGTCGCGGCCATCGAAGGCATCGGGCGCGTCGTCGGAGCGGCCGCGCGCGATGACGCGCCCCCTCCTGAGCTCGCGCGGGGCCAGGAAGGC
>Ga0116192_1002704_pt1 | contig 11571 bp, 9 predicted proteins | sample AD_UKC113_MetaG_FD_89876 | JGI IMG/M metagenome (GOLD analysis project Ga0116192, IMG submission 89876) | Active sludge microbial communities of municipal wastewater-treating anaerobic digesters from Hong Kong - AD_UKC113_MetaG | ecosystem: Engineered > Bioreactor > Anaerobic > Digestate | place...
ACAAGGCCATAGACGTGATTGATGAGGCGGGCTCTCGGGTCAATCTAAAGAACCAGGGAAGCCTTGAGCTTGAGGAACTTAAGGGCGCTCTTAAAAATATTCAGGAAAAGAAGGAGCAGGCCGCCCTCAAGGATGACTACCAGAAGGCTGCCGACTATAAGGTAGAGGAATGCAGACTCTTAGATCGCATCCGGGAGCTTGAAACGGCCCTGGGAACCCTGGACGTGACCGTGGAGGATATTGCCAGCGTCATTGAAGGCTGGACAGGGATCCCGGTTCAGCGGGTCACCGAGGGTGAGGCATCCAAGCTTTTAAAGGTTGAGGAAAGGCTTCATATGAGGGTCATCGGCCAGGATAAAGCGGTATCCAGCCTTGCCAGAGCCATTAGGCGTACCCGTTCCGACTTCAGACGCAAGAAGAAGCCTGCTAGCTTTATCTTTGTAGGCCCCACCGGTGTAGGAAAGACAGAACTGGCTAAAGCACTTGCCTTTGAGCTTTTTGGAAGCGATGATGCCATGATCAGGCTGGACATGTCTGAATATATGGAGAAGCATACCGTTTCCAAGCTGATCGGTGCTCCTCCCGGATATATCGGCTTTGATCAGGGTGGGCAGCTCACCGAAAAGGTCAGAAGAAAGCCCTATTCGGTACTGCTTCTGGATGAGATTGAGAAGGCACATCCCGATGTTTTCAACACCCTGCTTCAGATCATGGAGGATGGCCGCCTTACCGACAGCACCGGTCGTACCGTAGGCTTTGAAAATACCATCATCATTATGACCTCCAATGCCGGAACAGGTCTTCGATCCAACGGCATCGGCTTCAACAGGGAGGGCTACGAGGCTTTAGAGAAGAAGGTCAACAATGCCATTCGCGAGATCTTCCGCCCTGAGTTCTTGAACCGCGTGGATGAGATCATCATGTTTGAAGAACTGAGCCGTGACCAGCTGGGGCAAATCGCCGAGATCATGCTCCGGGAAGTGGAAGGCGATGTCCGGGAAAAGGGCATGCATATTACCTTCGATGCCGAGGTTAAGAGCTTCCTGATCGATAAAGGCTTTGATCCCAAGTACGGTGCTCGTCCTTTGAGGAAGACCATTCAGCGTTATGTGGAGGATGAGTTGTCCGAAATGTATCTTTCAGGCCAGATCAAGGAAGGCGCTGCCATCCATGCACGGCTTGAGGGAGATAAGATCGCCTATGATGTAGACTATCTGCCCGAGAATCCATAAGCATTTTTGGCTTCGTTTCAAAGGATGGAGCCATAAACCCGTTATTGCCATAAAAGCTTGAAGCGAATAAAAACCCCGCGCTTTTGAAATTCTATTAAAAGATTTAATAAGCGCGGGGTGTTTTTATGGATACAGCAATCAAAAAGTCAAAGCTCACACGATATCTGGTTTTATCGGCTCTTCTACTGGTGATAGCCGTCGTGGCTGTCCTTTATTTCCTGGTGTGGAGCAAGGAGGAAGAGAAGCCCCTAAGGGGTACGTATGTCATTTCAGAGCACTGTGAGGTAACTCAAATATGAGCAAGGATATAACCAAGCATGAATATCAGCAACTGGTTGATAAGGCAGCTCCGCCCTCAAAGTCTATCAAGAATAGCATCGCCGCCTTTATTACCGGCGGTGTTATCTGTGCCATAGGCCAGATCTTCCTGAACATCCTGTTGAGTCTGGATGTGGATGATGAGACGGCCAAAACGCTGACCACCGTCATCATGATCTTTTTTGGTGCGCTGCTGACCGGACTTAATGTGTATGACAATATCAGCAAATTCGGTGGTTCAGGTGCATCCATTCCGGTAACAGGCTTTTCAAATTCAATTGTTTCGCCGGCCATGGAGTATAAAAAGGAAGGCTATGTGATGGGTGTTGGTTCCAAGATGTTTCTGATCGCAGGTCCTGTTTTGGTTTATGGCATTGTGGCATCGGTAGTGGCAGGGCTGGTCTATTATCTCTGGAACCAGGTCATGTAAGCCTTTTCCGCAAGAAAGGGATCACATTCATGAGACTATGTTTAGGATGGTGTTGGAATGAGTACGAGAACAGGTTCACAAACCGTTATCATAAGCACCCCGCCTTTCATTCTGGGCGGTGCTTCCATTGTAGGCAAAAAAGAGGGGGATGGTCCTTTAGCCCGGTACTTCGACGAGATCATCGATGATGAGTATTATGGTGAAAAGAGCTTCGAGAATGCCGAAAGCCGGTTTTTAAGGGATACCTTCATCAAGTCCCTGGAGAAGTGCGGCAAATCGGCGTCAGATATCCATTTCATTATTTCAGGCGATCTTCAGAACCAATGCACGGCGGCCAGCTATGCCTTCAGGGATGTTGGCGTTCCCTTCATCGGCATCTTCGGTGCCTGTTCAACCATGGCCGAGTCCCTTTCACTGGGAGCCATGCTCATTGACAGCGGTGCCGCTGAGATGACGGCCTGCATTACCTCCAGCCACTTCTGCTCGGCCGAAAAGCAGTTTCGATACCCGCTGGAATTCGGGTCTCTGAGAACCCCTACCTCTCAGTGGACTGTAACGGCAGCAGGCAGTATTTTGCTGGGCAAGCAGGGCCAGGGCCCAAGGATAACCCATGTGACCACAGGCAAGATTGTGGATTTAGGGATCAAGGATGCCAATAATATGGGCGCAGCCATGGCCCCGGCGGCTGCCGATACCATTACAGCCCACCTGAAGGATACGGGACGTACTGTAGACTACTACGACTTGATCCTAACCGGTGACCTTGGCATCTTCGGTAAATCCATGTGCATCAGACTTTTAAAGGATATCGGGATAGATCTGGGTGACCGCTACAACGACTGCGGCTGCATGATTTATGATCTTGAAAAGCAGGATGTGGTTTGCGGCGGGAGCGGCTGTGGCTGCAGCGCCGCAGTTTTATCAACCTATGTGTTGGAGCTTCTGAACCAGAAAAAGATCAACAAGGTTCTCTTTGTAGCCACGGGCGCGCTGTTGAATACCACTCGGACACAGCAGGGCGAAAGCATCCCCAGTGTTGCCCATGGGGTAAGCATTGAAAACTGACCGGCAGGAGAGAAGACGGCTTTTTAATGGCCAGGGTAGGTTCTTTTCTGATATTGGGCATTACTTGAATGATCTATCCAAGATGGACTTAAGGAACTATGAAAATTACGCAAATTCTGATAATATGGAGGGTGATTATGGTCGATATCATTAAGGCATTCATAACCGGAGGCATCATCTGCGTGATAGCGCAGATACTTGTCGATTTCACCAAGATCACGCCGGCGCGAATCATGGTCATCTACGTTGTGGCAGGTGTCATTCTGGGTCTGTTTGGCATCTACCCTCTCATCGTAGAGTTCGGCGGTGCCGGAGCGACCATCCCCCTTTCGGGCTTTGGGAACGTTCTGGCCAAGGGCGTGATGGAGGATGTGGACAAGGAGGGTCTTCTGGGTGCTCTCACCGGTGGTGTCAAGGCAGCCGCAGCGGGTATCGCGTCGGCCATAACCTTTGGTTATATCATGGCCATTGTTTCAAAGCCAAGGCTGAAGAGTTAAAATATGAGGCATAAGCGCAAAAGGGGAAAGCAAAATGAGTAATGAACAAAAGAGAACACAAGAGGCAAAGAAGAAGAGAAAGAGCAAAAAAGCAAGCAATCGCAGCGCCATCATGGCTGCGATGATTTTAACCATCGCTGTGGGAATCGTTCTGATTCTCTCTTACGCAAACAATAACTTCAACATCGGAAAGCAGCTGCCCATACCCGAGACCACGACACCGTCAACCACGGCGACTGCTACCCCTACTCCCGTGGTCTCCGAAACGACCACGCCTGAAGCGACCCCTGTGGTCACCGAAACGCCCACTCCCACTCCCACTCCCACTCCCGAGCCCACGCCTACACCCAATCCAACAGGGGACAGGCGCAGCACCCGTTCTCTGGACACCCCTGTAAGGGCGCTCTACCTCAATCCGGGAAGCGTGCGCAATAATCTGGATCACTACATCGATCTGGCCAACAGAACCGAGATCAATGCATATGTCATCGATATTAAGGGAGATGACGGCAGGATTCTCTATGATTCACAGCTTCCCGATGTGGATGCTGCGAAGGGAGACACACCGGGCTTCGATATCCGGACAGTGACTAAAAAGCTCCATGATAACGGCATTATCGTCATCGCCCGTATGGTAACCTTCAAGGATTCCACCATCACCAAATACAAGCCCGAGCTTGCCATAAAAAATGCCGACGGAAGTATCTTTGAACAGCCCGAATCAGGCGGAGGCAAATCCCGTTGGTTGGATGCCACAAACAAGGACTCCTGGGAGTATGTGGTGAGCGTAGCCAATGAGGCTATTCAATTCGGCTTTGATGAGATACAGTTTGACTACATCCGCTTCCCGGAAACCAGTCTGTATAAGAATTACGTCATCAATCTCGAGGAAGGCCAGGAACGCCATGAGGTCATAGAAGGCTTCATCCGTTATGCCAGAAGCAAGCTGCCACCCGACACCATCATCAGTGCCGATGTCTTTGGTATGCCCCTTATCGCCTCCAAGGACTATGGCGAGATCGGTCAGACACTGGAATCCATCGGCTGGAGCCTGGACTATATCTGCCCTATGGTCTATCCCTCCCATTATGCCAACAATGCTGAAAAGGGATCCATGAGCAACAAGGTGGGACAGACCATCAACGGGATTAAGTTCACCCATCCCGATCTGAAGCCCTATGAGGTGGTTTACAACACCCTTGTGGTGGGATCAAACAGGATTTCAAAGGTAGAAAACTACAACCTCAAGATGAGGCCCTACATCCAGGGCTTTACGGCCAAGTACCTGCCTGAAGGGTATTACATGACCTATGGCGCCGATGCCTATAGAAAGCAGATCCAGGCGGTATATGATGCGGGCTATGACGAATGGATCTTCTGGAACTCCCCCAATACCTATGTGGAGGAGGCCTTCCTTCCTGAATAGGATATTTCCCCCTAAAGATGAATTGTTTGTGATCCTGTGCCTGTATAAGGTATAATAGGGTGAATGCAAGATAAAGTGAGGTTTATTACGTATGAGTATATTGCAGGCCATAATCCTGGGTATTGTTCAGGGCTTGACTGAGTTTCTTCCTGTGAGCAGCTCAGGCCATCTTGTTCTGGTTCAACAGCTGTTTGGCGTGGATAGCGCCATGGTGGTAACCTTCGATGTGGCGCTTCATTTCGGCACATTGATTGCTGTCATGGTCATTTATTGGCAGCGGATCATCGAGATGATCAAAAGGCCTTTTGCCAAGCTTCCCATGTATCTGGTACTGGGAACTATCCCAACGGTGATCATTGCCTTGCTGTTTAAGGATGCCATCGAGAATACATATAGCAGTGCCGCCCTTTTGGGCCCCGGGTTCATTTTCACAGGTGCGGTGCTGATCATTGCTGAGAAAATGGGGAGCGGGCGAAAGGGTCTTGATGAAATGAAGCCCATGGATCCCATCCTCATCGGCGTGGGGCAGGGGATTGCCCTTCTTCCGTCGGTTTCCCGGTCAGGCATGACCATTACAACAGGTCTTGCGCTGGGTTTGGAAAGGGGCTTTGCCGCAGATTTTGCTTTTCTTATAAGCATTCCTGCCATCCTTGGCGGAACCCTGCTGGACGTGGTCAAGGTGGTTAAGGGTGACACCGCCGCCATATCAGCTATCGGCACGGTGCCGCTGATTGTGGGTGTCGCGGTTGCCGCTATAACCGGTTTTCTTTCCATTAAGCTTATGATATCAGCCATAAAAAAGGCCAAATTGAAGTACTTCGCGTATTATGTCGTGATTTTGGGCACCCTCATCATCATCGGGCAGGTCTTCTTCAAGGAGTTTATGGCAAGCATCGGGCTTTAATCCTTGCATGATGAAGGTGAATTCATGAAAGATACATTGATTTTAGGTATTGAGACAAGCTGTGACGAGACATCGGCTTCGGTGGTCATAAATGGCCGAAAAGTACTATCCAATGTCATCGCCTCTCAAATTGATTTACATGCACAGTACGGCGGCGTGGTCCCTGAGATTGCATCCAGAAAGCATGTGGAGCTTATTCTGCCTATTATCGATAAGGCTCTTGAGGAGGCAAAAATCGGTCTCGATCAGGTGGACGGTATCGCTGTAACCTACGGCCCGGGTCTGGTAGGCGCGCTGCTGGTGGGGGTTTCGGCTGCCAAGTCCATAGCCTTTGCGCTCAATAAACCTCTGATAAAGGTGAATCATATCGAGGGCCATATTGCGGCCAACTATATCACCCATGAACAGCTTGAACCCCCTTATATCTGTCTTGTGGCCTCGGGTGGGCACAGTCATATCATCCACGTGACAGGCTACTCAGATTTCGAAATTCTGGGCAAGACCCGCGATGATGCAGCGGGTGAAGCCTTCGATAAGATCTCCAGAGTTCTGGGGCTGGGTTATCCCGGAGGTCCGGCCATCGATCGAATGGCCAGGCAGGGTGATCCCCAGGCCTTCCGATTCCCCAGAGTCAGGTTTGATGAGGATTCCCGTTATGATTTCAGCTTCAGCGGGCTTAAGACGGCGGTGATCAATACCGTTCATCAGTTGGAGCAAAAGGGGGAGCCTATTCCTGTTGCAGACATCTGTGCTTCGTTCCAACAGGCGGTGGTGGATGTGCTGACTGATTATACCGTGAGCGCAGCAAAAAGCCGCAAAATGAAAACCATCTGCATTGCAGGTGGTGTGGCTGCCAATTCTCTGTTAAGAAGCACCATGCAGGAAAGCGCCGGAAAGACCGGCATTGAGGTTCTCTATCCAAGCCTCATCCTGTGCACTGATAATGCTGCCATGATCGCCAGCGCAGGCTATTATGCGCTAATGGCGGGCAAGAGAGCCGACTGGAGGCTTAACGCCACACCATCACTGAGGATTGGACAGGATGGATGATTCTTGGGCTATTTTGATGTGAATTCTGTGGAAATAGTCATGAAAATCGCTGATATTGCCCGTTTACCTGTGGATAACTCTGTGGATGATGTGGAAAAGCGCATTAGGACTCTCCCAACTCCTGATACATTTGATAGTACTGCTTAACCTTCTTCACATAGGTCTGAGTCTGCTCATAGGGCGGAATCCCGCCATATTTCCGCACCGCATTGGGGCCTGCGTTATAGGCCGCCAGAGCCAGGTCCAGGTTTTGGTCAAAGGCATCCAGCTGGTATCTTAAATATTGTGCGCCGCCGCGGATATTCTCTTCAATATTATAGGGATCATCCACACCAAGTCCTTCGGCCGTACCCGGCATCAGCTGCATGAGCCCCATGGCACCCGAGGTGGAAAGGGCAAAGGGCTGGAAAGAGGACTCCTGCTTCATGACCGCCCTGATAAGCTTGGGGTCGAGATTGAACTTTTCAGCATAGGTTTCAATGGCTTTATCAATCCTGGGCATCAGCTCCTGAATCTGCGTCTGGGACAGACGCGGGTAAACCGACTCGTAGGAGCCTGAGACCAGGGGGTATTTGGTTTTTGTAGAGGGTGAATAAGAAACCGTTTCGGTTTTACGGGGCAGAAGGAGCTCCGGATCAATCACAGGCGCAGCTGACTCAAGGGAAGACATGGCATCATCCAATACCGATGAAAAGCTGGCCTGGGTAACAGCAGCACCGTTCATCATGACGGGAATGCGCCCTTGTATCTCATTGATTTTTTGAGCCAATATATCCGATACCTTTATGTTGGGTATGCTGGGTATTTGCATGAGGCTTGTCCTTTCCTTCAATTTCCCTCTAGCATCATTTTCTTTATATCTATTATATCGGATGATATGGCAGCATTCAAAACCGAAATCAGGCAAATTTCGGGACGCTGGCCAGAGCATCCTCCAGTCGGGCAGTATCAATGGCTTTAACGGGCTGCCCCGGCAAGGATGGCAGTAGATATCGCAACTCCTCCAGAATCTCGGTTTTATGCAGGAGATGGGCTGTATAATCCTCGTAGCGCACGTCTTTTTTCAGGCGCTGGGTGGCCTCAAACTCCAGATCACGCTCAAGCTTTTGAATATCCTCCCGGATCAGCCGATTTTTGATCAGCAGGCTTGAGATCTCTTCCTTAAGCGACATGATGGTCCTGGATATCGTTCTTCGCCTGGCTGAGAGCCTTATGGGGAAGTCCAGGCGATGAATTTTTTTGTCATCACGGGTGAAGTCATACCAGGCATTGACTGCCTTTGTCAGCTCCTGATGAATAGCTTTGATGCGCGCTACATTGCTGTTGAAGGCATCCACCTTTTCCCGGATCCTTCCGGCATGATCCTCATAGACCTTGGCGAGGACTAGCTCCGACTCATCGCCGATGTTCTCTGAGATCCGGCGGATATGAGAGACAGTGTTGTGAAGCTCGGTTATCATTGCTCTGGCCAGTTCTACCCGGCTGCTTTCAGGTTCCTTCATTCCTATTCCTCCTTGAGCCATTGGGCGTTAGCCCAGCCTGATGTACCGTCAGACAGCGAGACGCTGTACCAGGTGACGCCGTCGGAGGTTGTCCTTTCATCTTGAAACACCACTTGTGTACCTGCCTGCATGAGAACGATCTTATCCCCATTTGCTTCAGCGGTTTTCCTCAGGTACAAGCCCTTGGGCGCGGTCACCACCAGGGTCTTTTTCTTTTTCGGCACATCCGTTGCCTCCGAAACCGGTTCCCTTTGGGATGAGGCATCGGTAGCGACAGGTGCTGCAAACAGCTTTCCCTCGAAGGCCGATTGGGCGATTTGACCCATATCCTCAAGGAAGGCTGCATTGGCTGAGTAGAACCCGGGATTGATGCGAAAGAGAAAGGCCTTGCCCGGAATAGTAAAGGACAGAATGATATACATGGCCGCAACCGTTCCCAGAATAACCCATTTAAAGCGGTAGATGACCCTCAGCGGCAAGAACAGGTTTCTGAAAAAGCTTCTTATGGCATCCCTGATCCTCAAACCCAATAGTATGGTATAGGTCCTGGGTCGGATGCGCTTTATCCTTTTTGACGGCCTTCTCCTCATCCGATAATCAGCCCTGGGAAGTGATGGATACCCGATGATAGACACTTCCGGTTTTATCTGTCCAGCTGTTATGATGAGGTGTTCCTCTGACATAACGACTGCTTTTTCTTTGCGTTCGTCAGCCAGAGCAGAAGCATTTGCCTTGCGTTCCGCATCCAGAGCTGCCTTAGCCTTTCTTTCCTCAGCCAAAACCGCTGCCCTCACCCTGTGCTTCTCCTTCATGGCAGAAAAGACCTTTTTCATGAGCTTCCAGATCCTTTTAGGCAGGGACAATGCAAACCTGCCACAGGAACGTACTGCCTTCTTCAGCACAGGCAGGCTATGATGAAGCATGAATGTGATGTAGCCCACGAACCAATCCTTAAGGGAGAAGTCCAGGGATATGGCCGTATCACCGGGATCGACCTTGAGAAGGGCCAGATCCAGCTGGAGCTGAGATTCAATTAAGGCGCTTTCGAAGTTGAACCTGATTTCAGGAAGGCCATCGGTCACATCCAGATGAAGAAGTGCCCTATAATCCTCTGGGGGTATAATATCCATGGCATTCTGGGGATGGATATAGAAGCCTAAGCTGAGCTCATCATTCAGCTTCTCCAGAAAGATTAATGCCAGGCTGCGATTGTCGGGAGCTTCAAACCGATCCTCAGCCACGTCCCTCAAAAGGGCATAGGCTTCTCTCGTCTTCACGCTTCCCAGGCGTATGATGGCCAATCTGCGGATATAGGGATCGGCATGACCGATATAAAACCGTATCCCACCGGTATCGGTGAGTCGGCTCAGGATTTGCTCTGTTTCCCTCTCGGTTTGGTACCATTCAGGCAACCCCTTCAAATAGCTTCCCTTATCCACAAATAGCATACTCCTTATAGAAATATTTACATCATTATCTTAGCACCTTGATATAATGCGCTTGAATGCACAATTTTTCTTATTTTCTCTGGGACCTTAGCCCTGCTATCTTATTGACAGAGGAAAAGCAGTTTTATACAATGTTTCTATTAAATATCGGGGGTACCTTTATGCAAGCCAAGTATATCTTTGTAACAGGCGGTGTGGTCTCAGGCATCGGTAAGGGCATTACGGCGGCGTCTTTGGGAAGATTGCTGAAGGCCAGAGGTCTGCGTGTTTCCATGCAGAAATTTGACCCGTACATCAATGTCGATCCGGGTACCATGAGTCCCTACCAGCACGGAGAGGTTTTTGTCACCGATGATGGTGCCGAAACCGATCTGGATCTGGGCCACTATGAACGTTTTGTCGATGAAAGCCTCAGCGCCAACAGCAATGTTACTACCGGCAAAATCTACTGGTCTGTTCTCAACAAGGAACGCAAAGGTGAGTTTCTTGGTGCTACCGTCCAGGTCATTCCGCACATTACCAACGAAATCAAGGATCGCGTCTTCCGCGTAGCCAGAAATGATAACATCGATGTGATCATTACCGAAATCGGCGGCACGGTTGGCGACATCGAAAGTCTGCCCTTCCTGGAAGCCATTCGCCAGGTGGCGGCAGAGGTTGGGCGGCAAAATGTTATCTATATTCATGTGACACTGATACCTTACCTGTCAAAATCAGGCGAGCTTAAAACCAAGCCGACCCAGCACAGTGTCAAAGAGCTATTAAGTATAGGCATACAGCCTGATATCATTGTTCTTAGAACCGAGAAGGAGCTTTCCGATGAGATCAAATCTAAAATCGGTTTGTTCTGCAATGTCAATAAGGAGAGTGTCATTCAGAACCTGGATGCCGACTCTCTCTACGAGGTTCCGCTCATGCTGGAGGAGGAGGGCCTGGCCGATGAAGCCTGCCGCAAGCTTGGGCTTCGCACCAGAAAGAAGGATCTCTCCGATTGGATAGCTATGGTGGAGCGTTGGAAGAAGCTCAGCAAAAAGGTAACCATCGGTTTGGTGGGCAAGTATGTGGAGCTTCATGATGCCTATATCAGCGTGGCCGAGGCCCTGCGTCACGGGGGCATTGCCAATGATTCGGTTGTGGATATCCGGTGGGTCAGCTCAGAGATGATTAAAGACTACAGTGACTGTGAGATCCTGAAGGGCTGTGACGGTATTCTTGTTCCCGGCGGATTCGGTGACAGAGGCATCGAAGGTAAGATTCTGGCGGTACGCTATGCCAGGGAAAACAATGTGCCCTTCTTTGGTATATGCCTGGGCATGCAGATGGCCGTTATCGAATTTGCCAGGAACGTTTTAGGGCTGCCTGACGCAAACAGCACCGAGTTTAATGCTGAGTGCCAGGCACCGGTAATCGACCTTATGCCCGAGCAGCGGGATATCGAGGAGTTGGGCGGAACCATGCGCTTAGGGCTTTATCCCTGCAAGCTGAAGGAGGGTTCCATCTCCAGAAGGGTGTACGGCTCTGAGCTGATATACGAGCGTCACAGACATCGCTATGAGTTCAACAACCACTTCAGAGACAGCGCGCTGAAGGCCGGACTGGTTCTGGCAGGCTTGTCACCCAGTGAGCGGCTGGTGGAGATCGTGGAGCTTGTCAACCATCCCTGGTTTGTGGGTGTTCAGTTCCATCCGGAATTCAAATC
>Ga0116192_1002712_pt1 | contig 11549 bp, 18 predicted proteins | sample AD_UKC113_MetaG_FD_89876 | JGI IMG/M metagenome (GOLD analysis project Ga0116192, IMG submission 89876) | Active sludge microbial communities of municipal wastewater-treating anaerobic digesters from Hong Kong - AD_UKC113_MetaG | ecosystem: Engineered > Bioreactor > Anaerobic > Digestate...
CCGTCGTCTGCTGCGATTCCGTCGAACATGACGAAGTCCGTGGCTGCGACAGGTGTGACGGTGAGCCCATCGCCTGCTGCGGATGGCGTAGTGACCGACACGGCGACGGCCAGCACAACCGTCTCGCCTTCGCCTGCTGCTACTTCGCAAGCAATGTCGAAGTCGGCAAGCGTCAGCCTCACGGTCAGCCCGATTTCGAACGCCGTTCCTGCCCCGATCGTGGATCAGGCCACAGCGGACACGGCCATCACGCCAAGTGTCGCCGCGTCCGCTGGGTTCATGACGAAGACCAGCGATGCCGCTGTCACTGTCTCTCCCAGCGCCACAGCGGATCCCGCTGCAATCGTCGATACGGCAACAGCGGATCTAACGATCAGCCCAACGCCCGCCGCCGCTGGCACCGCGTCGAAGTCTGCAACGGCTGACCTGATCATTTCCCCAACGTCTGCGGCTGCTGCCGCGTTCATGTCGAAGTCGATCACGGCTTCCGGCACGACCATCTCGCCGTCCACGGCTGCCACTGCTGGCGCGGGTTCTCAGTCCGCCAGCGCGAGTATCACCGTCAGCCCAAGCGTTGCCGCGACACCGGACGCGGTGCAGAAGTACGCGACCGTCTCGATCACCGTGTCGCCCACTCCTGCCGCTGCTGGCGTTGTCACGGACAGCGCCACGGCGGACCTCCTTATCAGCCCAACGCCTGCCGCTGCCGCTGGTGGCACTACGAAGACTGCCGTCGCTACCGGGGTCACTGTCACGCCGGTCAGCGACGCGATCCCTGAGCCGATCGTTGATCAGGCCACCGGGGACACGACGGTTAGTTCATCGGTTGCTGCGGCTCCATCCGACATGTCGAAGTCGGCCACCGCTTCGCTCACGGTCAACCCAATTCCTGTCGTGGTCCCAAACCCCATTGTCGACACGGCGACTGTTGGCACTACGGCTTCCTTGTCAACGGCGGCGGCTGGCACTGCGAGTAAGTCCACCACTGCCGACCTCAATGTCACCCCGTCGCCCGCTGCTTCCAGCGCCGCATCAAAGTCGGCTACGGCGGCGACCAGCACGGCCCCGTCGACTGCTGCGACTCCGGACGTTACGAAGCCCGCGACTACGTCACTCACGGTCAACCCGGCTTCCGCTGCGGCTGGAGTCGTCACTGATAGCGGCACTGCGAACCTGACGGTCAGTCCATCCCCAGCGGCGGCACCGTCCCCGATGAGCAAGTCCGCCACCGCAAGCCTGACGGTCTCTCCGTCGACGGACGCTATTCCTGAGCCGATCGCAGATCAGGCAACGGGCGACACGTCGATAACCCCAACAACGTCGGCCTCGCCGAGCGACATGACGAAGACAGCAAGCGCCAGCATCGTTGTCACGCCATCCACGGTTGTCGTCCCCGAAGCCATCGTGGACACGGCGACCGCCGCGACTACCGTCTCTCCGAATACCGCTGCGACCACTGGCGCGTCGAGCAAGTCCGCCACCGCCGACCTGACGGTGACTCCGATCTCCACGGCGGACGCGACCGCGAGCAAGGCCACGACAGCGGCCACCGCCGTTACCCCAGGACCGGACGCGACTCCTTCAGGCGGTGCGACCACTAGCGCGGCATCCCCTGTCACTGTCAGCCCGATTACAACGGCCACTTCAAGCGCGGGTAGCACGACGGCTGCTGCGGCTCTCACGGTCAGCCCGATTTCGAACGCCGTTCCTGCCCCGATCGTTGATCAGGCCACGGGCGATACGACCACATCTCCAACGCCCGCCGCCGCTGGCACCGCGTCGAAGTCAAGCACGGCCAGTGTCACGGTCAGCCCCATCACGGACGCTGTTCCTGAAGCGATCGAGGACAACGCGTCAGGGGACACTGAGGTCACGCCGTCAGTTGACGCGGCTGCGGGCGGGACTGAGAAGTCGACCGCCGCCGCAACGACGGTCACCCCAAGTGTCGCCGCTGCTGCTGATGGATCAACGAAGTCCTCCGCCGTTAGCGTGACGGTGGCCCCATCGGTAGCCGCCTCTTCAAGCGCGATAACCAAGTCGACGACCGTGGCGACTTCCGTGACGCCGATGTCGGCGGCCGACGGCGAAATCCTCGGTACGTCGTCGGCCGACACGCTCACCTCTCCGGCTTCTTCCGCAAATGGACAGGCATCCAAGTCCGCGACAGCGTCGATTACGGTTTCACCGAGTACAGATGCGACGGCCGAGCCTATTGTCGACAGCGCCGACGGCGACACACAGATCGATCCGACCACCGATGCTTCAGCAACGAAGTCGATCACCGTCGCTGCCCTCGGCACGACGGTCAACCCGACCAGCGCTGCGGCCCCTGACGGATCCACGAAGGTGTCGGTGGCCTCCGTTGGAACCGCGCCGATCTCCGACGCTATCGGCGACGTCGAACACATCGCCTCAGTGGCACTCACGGTCAACCCGGCTTCCGCTGCGGCTGGGGGCATCGCGGGTCAGACGTCGGCAGCCACAAGCGCCACTCCATCGCCCGCCGCCTCAGGGGTGGCATCGAAGTCCTCTGACGCAAGTCTCGTTGTCACCCCGATCCCCGTCGTGGTGCCGCAGCCCATCGTCGACACGGGATCCGCTTCCTCTGAGACGTCACCAGAGACGAGTGCCGCAGGCTTCGTGACGAAGGCCGCCTCCGTGTCGACCCCCGTCGACCCTGAGAGCGCAAGTGACGGGGCAACGTCGACTCAGTCGTCGGCTATCGCGAGCACGGTGGTTGGGCTGAGCACGGCCGCATCCGGATCGGTCTCCAAGAGCAGCAGTGCGTCTACCACAGTCACCCCGACAACGAGTACGTCGTCCGTGGCGGAGCGGATCGCCACCGCGAACATCACCATCACGATCCTCGTCGAGGCGATCCCGGAGGACGTCGCAGATCAGGCGACTGGCGACACCCTTGTGGAACTTGCGACGGCGGCCGAGGCTGTCGTCTTCAGGGCGGCAGTCGCGGCTGGAATCATCACACCGATCACCTTTGCTGACGCTGACCGCATCGAAGGTGTCGCGACTGAGTCGTGGGGCGTGCTCGCTCTTTGAGCCGAACTATGTGCGTAGGCTGTTCGAGTCAAAGTCCGGATCTTCGTCCTCTGTAGGGTCCGTCGACCGTCGGTCAAGGATCGCCGTTGGGCTCTTCATCATCGTGGTCGCATTCGCTACAGCATCGTCAATGACGGTCTGCGTCATGCTTTCCTTCGAAACGAGTTCCTTCGCGAGGAGAAGCGCCTGGAGAAGTTCCATGGTCGCCGCGCGATACCGGTCCACAACCACAAGATGCTGCTTGCGTTCCTTCGAGTTGAGTTCACGTTCTGACTTGAGAAGATCGACAACGGCCTGGTTCTGCTCACTGAGCCGTTGTATCTCTCGTACGTGCATCGCGTTCACTCGTTCGTAGGCGTCAAGGGCCTGAGCCGTTTCTTCCAGGTGGACCTTGTCGTCCGCGATCCGGTTGGCGATCTTCTCCTGCGCTTCTCGGTCGCTCAGACCACGCTTAGCAAGCCACCAAGTGGTGAAGGCGGCGAAGGCCCCAGTCATCGCAACGACCAAACCAATTGGGTCGATAGTCATACCGAAGAGATCGAGAGCGACCCATGTGAGCGGCCCCACGGTTTACGCGCCGTAAGTCTTGGAGTATGCCTTCAGAAGACTTTCGAATGGCGACGACATTGGCTCACGCGCTTGGATGAAGTCCTTTGCCACCAGGGCCCACCAGAGAAGCGCGGAAAGAGTTACGTACTGGGGGCTGTCGAAGAACGAAAGTGTGACACCCATGGCCCAGATCGCAGTGGTTGAAGCGATTGCCACTAGGCCGATTAGACCGAGGGTCTCGGACCCTCGAAGCGTAGCGGCCAGGATGAAAAGCCCGATTCCCATCCAGATGGCTACCCACAAAAGGGGCGGCAACGGGTTCATGACGTACGGATAGAGATGGTCTGCTCGTTCACCGCCAAGCAGCATGAGCACGATGGCGGTAGCCAGGGCGCGTACACCCGCGATGAGCAGGTAAGCGCGCGCGCGGATACTCATCCGTCATTCCTCCCGTCGTTACTTTGTCTTCGGCGTCTGCGCTTTCGTGTTGGAGCATGAAGAAGGCCGGTGGAGTGGTTCCACCGGCCTTCTTCATGCTCGCTACTCGGTTTGGGGATCGTCAGGGTCTACGGCGTCAGGATCCGCAGCCTTCTCGGGCTTGCTGGTGATGACATGTACACCGTCGATGGTCGCCGCGTCGATCGGATTCGACGGAGAGCCATTCAGACCTGTCACGTTAGACAGCGAAATGAAGGCGACTACAGCGGCCACGATGGATAGCCACGAACTGATCTGCTCGTCGTTGATCAATCCGTAAGTGCCCGCGACTAGGAACAGGGCGGCCATGACGCTGTAGAGCGTCCCTCGGAGAATGGCGGCCAAACCGCCCTTGCTCCACTGGGTGCAAACTGCCGCCAGCACGAGGACGACGGCCTGAGCCAGCGTCACCCACGCATCTGTTTCCTTGGTCGTGGCGCCGATCGCAGTTGAAACTGCCACGACGAGCGCGTACACCGCCGCTCTGAACCTTGCGGCCGAGTCGACGTCCGCGAACTGAGCCTTAAGCCAGGCCATGTGCCCTCCAGGTGGTTGTCCTTACACACTCGATCGGTGTTCCAGAGGTGAAGATTGGGGTCATTTCAACCGAGTGTTCGGATTTAGCGCTAGGATTGCTGTCGTAATCGACCATGGATGGGTGGGATGGGCCGCAGATCTGGATACCCGTCTAATCGGGGCAAGGTACTGGCGATGGTCGCTGATGCGCCCCGCATGGGTAAGTCTCCGTCTGTCCGCTGGATCGCGGAGGAACTTGGCGTTGGCGTCGCGACCGCTCACTCCTATCTGGAGAAGTTGGCCGAAGAGGGGATGATCGAATGGTCGCCGCGCTCCCACCGATCACTCCGGCTGACCTATCTCGGCTCACGGGCCTTGCAGTCGCAGGTAAGTTCGTAAGCCTCCGATTCTTCGTCCCGGGGGAGCCAGTCGCTAAGGGCCGACCGCGCACCAAGGTCGTCACCCCGAAAGAGGAAGACGCGAAGCCATACGCCCAGATCTACACGGACGAGGACACGAAGACCTGGGAAGAGACGATCGCCTGGATCGTGCGGGGCCAGGTGATGAAGTTCCCTCAGACCGATGACGATGTCCAGATCGTCCTGCCGTTTGAGAAAAGGATCCTGGTCGCGCTCCGGTTCAACCTGGAAAAGGGGCCTTCCGTGGATAACGACTATCCGATTACTTCACGTAAGGATGTCGATAACCTGGCGAAGGCCGTACTGGACGCCTTGCAGAAAGCCCGGATCATCAAGAACGACAATCGGGTCACGGATTTGTCGACGTCGAAGCGTTACGCCTCTGCCGAACACCCCGTCGGCGTGGAAATCGAGGTTCTCGCCTTGTGGTGACACGCCGTAATGAACACGTGCCCGAAATTGGGGCAGATCGTGTTCAATAGGGGTCGTGACAGTTCCAGCGGCAGCGGCCAACCCCTACGGGATCCAACTTTTCACAGTCCAGAGCCCCTCCGGGGCTGAACAGCACCTCCAGACCCAGGAGGAGGCCGACTGGTACGAAGACCGTCGCGATCGGTACCTCAAGGACAACGCCTGGCCGAACGTCTCTGATCTCATGGACCTCGACCGGTTGCTGATGCTGGAGTTGATGATCTACCGCTGGAGCCTGTGGCTTGGGCAGGGCTTCGACTACTTGTTCGCCCGCGTTGAAGAGAACCAACTGAAGACCGCGATCCGCGACTACTCCGTCGAGGCGCGACAGGTGAAGTCCTCGCTAGGAATGGACAAGGTCACCCGCGACAAGGAAAAGGGCGAAAGCCTCGCCGACTACACGGAGAAGTTGCTTAGTCGCGCGAAGGCTTTCGGATATCACCGCAACGAGCAGTACGCGACGGCCGTCACCAAGATCTACCAACTCCGGTCCATGGTCCTGACATACGATCGCTGCGACGAAGAAGAGCGACGCCTGCTGGACTTGTCATACGAGTCGATCCTCGAATGGATTCGGAAGGATCTCATCGCGGACTGGGATGAGCAGCAAGCCAAGTTCCGAGAAACACAGGCCATGTGGATTCAGGAAGATCTCTGAATTGGCCGGGCGACGCAGGGTAAAGGTCCCCCTCGACGAGATCAGGTCGAGGTACCCATCGCTTTCCGCACTCGCCGCGCCCGTAAACGAGGGCGACCCCTGGGCAGTTGCTTTCAAGGCTCGCCCAGACGCGATGCACGCACTCCTTGCAGACTTCATCAAGCAGGCTTACGCCACCCCCGGGAGAATCGGTCAACGGCCGATGCCCAAGGAAGAGCAAGTCGATTTCAAGACCTTGATTTACGGGGAAGAAAACGACGAGCCCCTAACGTCGGTATTGAAGCGTTTGGTCAAAACCGACATGGGATCCTTCGCCCGAAGCGTGCACATGTCCAGGACCCAATGCCAGCGCATGTTTAGCGGCCAATACCACCCGACTGTGGCCGAATTGCGCTTGATCGCGAGCGCGGTTAACAAACCAGTGACTTACTTTGTCGAATATCGGAACGCCATGGTTCTTCGCGCGTTGATCGAGATGTTCGAACAACGTCCCGGAATGGCGACGTCTCTGTACCGCCGGTATTTGGAAGTACGAATGGAGGGCTGATGGCCGCCATCGCCGACCTCACAGAAGAAGAGAAGTACCTCGTCGCGATCCTTCAGGACCAATCGGGCATCGATCCCGCTGAAATGCTGTGGATCGATGAGACCGCTTCGGACAACGTGTTTCGGTGCTGGGACTTTCAGTACGCGTGGTATCGGTCCGACGACAAGTTCCAGATCGATCAATGCGCTCGTGCTATCGGTAAGTCCTGGGGAATGCAGATGCGTTCATGGGCTTTTCCATTCACGCACGCCGGGCAGGAGATGCTCCTCACGGCGCCCGAGATGATCCACCTTGACCCCGTCACCTCTGCTGTTGAGTCCCGGATCCTTTCCACCAGGATCTCGCGGGAGTTCCTCAAGTCGACTTCTACGACCACAGGCTTCACTCATCGCCCATTCGAGGCCCGCTTCCGAAACGGCGCTCGCATCATCGGGCGCATCCCTCAGAAGGACGGCAAGGGCGTCAAGGGCCAGCACCCCTTGAAACTGGAGATGGATGAGGCGCAGGACTACCCGGAACCCGGCTGGGTGGAACTTGGTGAGACGCTCAAGTACGGAAATGACGACGCCACCTGGCGTACCCATGGCGTTTCCCGTGGCGTTCGCGACCGCTACTACAAGCAGACTCAGCCCGAGTCCGACTGGAAGGTGCATCGCTACACCGCGATGCACCGACCCGACTGGACCCCGGAGGAGCGGGCAGCCAAGGCGGAACTGTACGGATCCCGCGATCACCCCGACTATCGCCGCAACATCCTCGGACTGCACGGTGACGCCCAGTCCAGCCTCTTCGTGCTCGCCCGGCTCATGCAGTGTGTCGACCAGGACCAGGGGTCGTCCTACAACACGTCGGAGTACATGCACTACCGAGTCAGCGACGAGATGCTGAAGGACCTCGGCTTGCCGATTGAGACGCTGTTCGAGTTCCCTGGCGCCCACAAGGCATACAAGCGGACCTGGGCGGGGATGGACGTCGGCATGACGAACCACCCGTCGGAGATCCTCGTGTTCGGTGAGGAGCCAGTGAAGAGGAACCAGGCGACTATCCGATTGAAACTTCTAACGCGTATCCATTTGGAGCGCATCTCTTCGCCTGACCAGCGGGCCGTGATGGAAGCGGTCTACGACTTCTACCGTCCTCAGGCTTTCGCGATGGACCGCACCGGCCTGGGTCTCCCGATCATCTCCGAGATCGTCACGAAGAGCACCAACAAGCCGTTTGCCCAGGCGATGGTGGGATACAACTTCTCCGAGAAGATCGAAGTCGGCTTCCTTGAGGTCGAAGAGGGCAGCGACGAGGGCGTCGGGGAGCCGATCATGGCGAACGTCCTGGAGTACAGCAGCGACATGTTGCGTCTCCTCGTCGACCAGCAGCGGATCCGTCTCCCCTGGGATGTCGACCTCATTCGTGAGTTCCAGGGCCAGACCTACACGATCAGCAAGTCGAACACCGATGCGTACGGGAAGAAGCAGTTCAACAAGGGGAAGTTCCACGCCTTGGACGCCGCCCGTATGGCAGGGCTGGCTTTCTCGCTGGATGGGTTCAACAAGACGCGTAGGGCAATCGCAGATGAACCCATCTTCGACTCATTTCTGACAATCTAGAGCCTTCATCTCCCCCATAAAGGGGTCGAAAGAAGGAATAACATGACCATTCCACTGTCACCCAGTGCGCCGGAGAAGGTCGTTGTCCCCCGAGGGGCGGGCATCGACACCTCCGTAGTCATCCCTGCCATCGGCACGTCAATCGATGGTGTCCGCAGCGAGATCGACGACGCTTTCACCGACATGAAGCAGTTCCACAACATGGAACCGGACGAGGTCATGCGGCTGTGCTCGGGGCATTCGGCGCGGCTGTCCGAGTTGAAGGTGCGGATCTCCCGCATTGAAGACTTCAACAGGCAGTGGCTACCCATCCGGACACGTGAACTAGAACCGACGCTGGCTGAACTCACCAACCAGTTCGCCAACGCCTCGCGGCTGGTCAGCGTCCGCGAACTGGACTATCGGATGGAGCGAGGGGCCCCATGACCAACATCAGCGCGGATGACGCGGCCATGGGCGAGTCCGAGAAGTACGGGGCGACTGAATCGGCGACGTCGGCTCCGTCCTTCACGTACATCAACGAGGCTGGTGTCCCGGAAAGCGTCATCGCTGAACTCAGGAACAGCAGTGAGATCGCGTCAGCCGTGGAGCAGTGGAGCCAGCAGTTGCGGGCGAAGGCGAACGGCGCGTCGTCAGTGGACGTCTTCGGCCGAGAGAAGTGGAACAACGAACGGCACGCCTTCTCCCAGATGAGCCTGTGCGCGTGGGCTGTGGAGAACGATGACATTCTCTCCACTCTGGCCGACGTCACCGAAGGCTTGATGTTCAACCGGTGTGGCTTCAACCTGAATGACGACGACCAGCAGGACGTCTGGAATCAGTGGGCCGCGACAATCGACCTGGATTCCCGGCTCCGGGAAATGGCCCGCGAGTTGTACAAGGTGTCGCAGGTTTACGTCGGGATCTGGTGGAGCACTCAGACCTACACGGTTCGGGATCAGCCGATCCGCGAAGCCGCCCGGCAGATGGAAGCGATCAACGAAGCCCGTAAGACAGCGGGGCAGAAGGGCGGAATCCCGAAGTTGACGGACCTTCCGGGCCCCGGAAGAGGGAACCGGGCCCGCCGGAAGACCTTCGAGTTGACGGTACCCACTGGTCTCACCATCTTCGACCCGACAAAGGTGTTCCCTGTTCAGACGCTCATGTTCAGCCGGGAGCGTTTCGCCTACATCGCGACCAAGAGTGAGGACGACGCGTTCGGGCCGATCCTGGAGGGGCGCGTCTCGGATCCGATGGTCATGCGGCTCATCGAGAAGAAGTATGACCCGACTCCGGAAGAGAAGACCGAATGCGAGAAGTTGGGCATTGACCCGACAAAGTTGTGGCTGTTCCGCCAGGACGCCATGTTCCGTCACACGTTGACCAGGGCTCAGTACGAGCGGTTCGCTGCCGTACGCCTTCGACCAGCGCTAGCCCTTCTCGACATGAAGGATCACCTGCGAGCCGCTGACCGTGCCGCCCTGATGGGCAACGCGAACTTCATCGTCGTGATCACTAAGGGCAGCGACAAACTCCCCGCGAAGCCTGCGGAGATCGAGAACCTTCAGGAGCAGGCTCGGGTCGTCGCTCGGCTTCCCGTCCTGGTCGGTGACCACCGTCTCAACGTTGAGATCGTCTCTCCTCCACTGGAGAACACTCTGCAAGATACCCGGTGGCAGACTTTGGACAGCCGTCTGGTTTTTGTCGCGCTTCGGACGTTCGCCCCTGTCATGCAGGGCGGCAACGCCAGTGGAGCGGGCGTGTCCGAGATGAGTCGGGTGGTTTCTCAGGGCCTGGAGAACCGCCGCCACCAGTTGGTCCGGTCCCTGGAACAGCACGTGTTCGACCTCATCATGAACCGGAACCCAGAGTTGACGGAGTTCCCGGCGCTGGAGTTCCGGCCGAAGCGGATCAGCCTTGAGGTGCTGATCGACGAGTTGAACGCCTTGCTGAAGGTCCGAGACCGAGGCGACATCTCCCGTGAAACCATGCTGGAAGAACTCGGCTTCGACGAGGACGTGGAGGCCCTGCGCCGCGTCCGGGAGAAGGCCCTGTACGACGGCATCTTCGATTCCGGTGTTCCCTACGCGTCGCCAGACACCCAGCCGAACGCAGCGCCAGGCGCCCCGAAGGAGGCTGGACGCCCAGCCGGGTCGAAGGACACCAAGCCTCGAACAAGCAAAGACGCACCGAGCGCGTGAATCGAACAAGTGAGGGAGCCGACATCATGACTATGACGACGACGCACATCTGCAATGAGGTGGGCTGCCGCCGGGAGTTCGTTGACGCTTCGGCGCTCAGCGACCACGCCCAGGTAGTCCACTACGGCGACATCGCTGCGGTGGTCAGCGAAGCATTGAAGACCCTGTACTACAGGGCCTACATCCTGGACCTGTCCGCCGACGTGGTCGTGTTCGAAGCGATCGAAGACGAAGGCGAGTGGACCTACATCCTGCTTCGCTGCCCGTACTCGATCGATGCTTCGAACGTGGTCACTCTTGGCGAGCGGAAGCCCGTGATCCGAGTCGTGACCTACGAAGACAAGGTCCTCCCGGGCGTCGTGGGCTAGACCATGGAGACCATGGTCCTCGACCGTGGGAGCAGCACCTTCCTGGTCAACACTGCCCACGTGGTGCGCTCCTCTGCCGATCTCGACATGGCCCTACTCGACCATGCCGAAGGGTGGGACATCGACCAGTCGAACCCCTTCATCCAGTGGGGTGCCGGGGACTTCGTTGAAGGTGACAAGGCGAACTCGAACAAGCAGTTCTGGACGGCTGGCGATCTTGAACTCGCCGAGTACACCATCAAGTACGCGCCGTTGAACATGATCCACAAGTTCCGGACACCTGTCGGTTTCTACGCGCAGACCCGAACGATCAGCCTTGCCAACGAGGAGGGCGACAACTCTCCGAAGAGTGCGCTGGACGAGCCCTCTGGATCCATGAAGATCCAGGCGTTGTCTGGGCTCTGGTCCCACATCTTCCCCTTCGAGGCGCAACAGGTAGAAGCGGCCAGCGAAGAAGGCACCCTCTTCTTCTCCATGGAGTGCCGTGGCACTCATCTGATCTGCGCGGGCCCGTTCGGCTGCGGCGGGAAGTTCCCTTACGCGGCCGTCGAGGACCACTGCGACCACCTTCTGTCCCGGACATCGATCCGCCACATCGTCTCCCCCACCTTCCGGGGTGGCGCCTACATCGTCCCGCCCGTGAAGCCGGGCTGGAAGAACGCAAACGCTTCCGTCCTAGGACGCTGTCATGGCTGAGGCGGCG
>Ga0116192_1002716_pt1 | contig 11538 bp, 6 predicted proteins | sample AD_UKC113_MetaG_FD_89876 | JGI IMG/M metagenome (GOLD analysis project Ga0116192, IMG submission 89876) | Active sludge microbial communities of municipal wastewater-treating anaerobic digesters from Hong Kong - AD_UKC113_MetaG | ecosystem: Engineered > Bioreactor > Anaerobic > Digestate | place...
CTCTGTTTCAGAATTGGCTCTTTCCCTTTTCAGAATTGTTGGAAAATCGATACCAACTATTTAAAATGGCGAAAACCTGCCAATTTCTGGGATTTGCTTAACTGAGTGCAACCCCTACATAAACTGCTTTCTGATTAAAAAAACCGGCGGGACGGATGATTTCCGCCAGCTCATTCGTCTCTGTTTTTGCGATCATCTCAGGCGAGAGGTCTCCGTTGAAATTCGCCAAAGCTTTTTCCACATTTCCCCATGCCGTGTTTTGCGTCAAAACCGCTCCGACAATAACCTCAAAAGGTGTCTTCGCCGGCCACCAATGAAGCTCGCCGTAACAGGCAAGCAGAGATTCATAAATGTAGTACATCATTTAACGAATTATGATTTATTCTCACCATATAAATCTATCTGATGATAAATTTGTTATTATAATTTCTTTACTCAGAATACTTCCACCTGCATTGTGTACAATATTGTATTCCCTTATATGAAATTGCTTATATAAATCTCTTATAAGAATACAATCGTCATATGTTATTATCCAAGGATATTTTTCCCCTAGATAATTAACAATTGCCGTCTTAAGGTTCAAATGGTCATCTTCGATAAAATAGTTTGTATAAAGCTTACTTCCTTTAATAACATAAGGAGGATCAATATTTATAAACATAGGAACTTTTATTTTTGGCAAACTCATCCTTATTAAGTAACTTGCATCTTTGTTATAAAGCCTTATCTTATTCTTATACCCTGCGATAGTTACAATTTTTCTCTTTATTTCATCCTTATTAAATCTACAGTCAATTCGATATTGACCTAACTGGTCAATTCCACCAATAGGACCCCCTTTAATAATGCCTGAGAAATTAACACGATTCAAAAACAAAGTTGCAAATCCATCATATAATGGGTCACCTTCTTCATTTTTATAATTCATTTTTTGTCGTTCTCGTTCTTCAATTGTTATAGGTGTGTCTGTAATTAAGCGAAGCAATCTTTCAGTATCATATAAAACTGAATACCAAAAGTGATAAATATGGGAATCAAAATCATTTAATATAGCAGATTGTACAACACCTTCAGATAATAAACCTATACCAATGCCAAACCCACCAGCAAAAGGTTCAACGTAAATCCTATCATTATAGTTGTTAGCCATAATCAGATTTTTAACTTTTTTATAGATTTTTGATTTACCGCCTGGATAGCGAAGCGGTGAAAATGACTTAGGCATATATTTATTTTATTTTTATAAATTCTTATTCTTATATGCAATAAATGTATTTGGTAACCAATCACTCAAATCATAGGGATTTAAAAACATTTTTGATTTAATCTCGTCTGGTTTTTTTAAAAGCGTTGGAATAACTTCAAATTCTATTGACTTTGGTATGGAATCTTTATCTTCACAAATAATTTTTTTCAATGGCTTAAGTAATTCGTTTTGTTGTATTTCATCATATGGTTTAGGTAATTGGTCTAATTGAGCGTAATCAAGCAATTGCAATCCCAAATATCGATCAAATAATTGATGATTTTTTTGATTCCAATAATTATCAAGACAATTCTTACAAGATCGTGAACATTCACAACTGTTTAAAATTTTTCTAACTCTTTCGAGGACTTCTTCAAGAAATGAACCAATCAATGAAGAATACCCCGCTCCACTGGTAAGATTATCATAAAAAAACATTTCTATATGTGAATTTCCATCATCCTTTATTCTTGGTCGCCAACCTCCATTAATTTCGTTATAATCAATATCCAAAATTAGTGAAATTGCTTTCTTAAATGCTTCATGTAATGTCAATACTGCCGCTCTCAATATACTTTTTTCCTCTGGATTGCTATTGCCTACTAATCTCTTAGTATCATATGAAATATCCATCATAAACATATCTGTTAAAAACTCATACCCTAAAAATATTTTGTTTGCAACCGTTCCTTCATGGCGACATAAATAATTATCATGATATGGTTGAGAAAAAATAAATTTATTGTTATCATTTGATTCCACCACTTCTGCACCACCGCATTTTTTGCAAACGTTAAAACCATTTTTATTTTTCCCCATGTTGACTGTTATAACTTTCCTATTAGGCAGATTAGCAAAACGAATATTACTAGCACCAAATTTATTCATTTGTGTATCTTCGGGAACATATGAATAATAAGGAGCCTCTGCAAAGGTATATTGTTCATTTTCATCTTCGAATTTAACTTCTTCACCTTTAACGGGAGAGAAACCCCAAGGGCGTAGCATTTTATTATTAATAATATGCCCACCGCAATATGGACAATTTACACGTTGTTTATCCTCATCTTCAAGACCGAACCAATTACATTCTGAACATATAGTAATATCCTTATAATAATCAGAATTATTGAAGTAAAACTCTGCTTGATTTCTTTCAAATCCTTTTGGACGAGGATTAGCATAAATACCACCACTTTTAAAAATTTTCTTATCGATTGTCACGAATCTACCAGGAGCATATTCACTCAATGCAATAGCCATATCACGTTCTGGTGCATATTGAATTTCGTGTTTATAGTTTTTTCCACTTCCTGATTCTTTTTCAACAAAAAATCTTATAACGTTCTTTGGAAAAGAATAAGAAGGAATAAAACCTTCTCGATAGAATATATCAAATGCAGGTGTCTCTTTATCATTGTTGATATATTCTGCCCTTTTTCCTTCAGTTAGCACCATTCGGCTAATTTCATGAAAATGATTTATAGTTGCAACAGTTGATAAACCAGATTTATTGGTAAATGACTCTGCATATGTAACGAATTCATCCCCAAAATTTTTACAAAATGTAACAATTCCTATATCAACAATACTATCATATTGCTTGCTCATCATTGGAGTAGACATAAATCCATTTAAGGTAAGCATATTAATATGACGTTGCTTTATCTTTTCATTATCGCGGTCTATCCATGGCTTCCGTAACGGACCTGAAATCATTTCGCCCGGATTTAAAAAGTAGTAACTATCATGTGTCCCTCCAGATGCATATGTTACGATTGTAGAAATACCTGCATTTTTGCGTCCAGCGCGACCTGCTCTTTGCTGGTAATTTTCACGCATAGGCGGCACATTACGAAGCCCTATAGCGGTTAAGGATCCTATATCAATACCTACCTCCATCGTTGTTGTACAACTTAATACATCAATAGAATTTTCTCCATTTTCGCCAACATCTATATCCTGAAAGCGCATTTCATATTTTTCAGTACGACTCCAAATATCATTACGGACTTCTTTATGTGAAAGCTGTGCCGTATGCTCTTCAGTATTAATAGTATGAATAGAATCATTATTAGTATAAGCACTCAATAGGGGGATTCTCCAAAAATCAAAGCGAGATAAATCAGTTTTACTAATTGACTTTATCTCATTCGAAACAAAACAACAGCCACAATATTTTCCGATTTTATATGGTGAAAGTTTTCCACATTTAATACATCGATACCAGGTAAAATCATTATTTATCAACTCTAATTTAACTGCACGTAATTTAATATAATAACGATTATTATTCGTTGAAGACGCAAAAAAATCATCTCGTATTCTTTCTAAAACTTTTACTAATTTATTTTCATCAAGGTTATATTCTTCTTTAATTCGATCTAGGAATTTCTTATCTATAGCATTTGAAAAATTATTTTCTAATCCAAAGTCCTGAGCTTTAGTTCGGCCAGGTAAACCTTTTCTTATATCATCGGGGATGATTTCACCAAGAGCAGCGGAATCATCCATAACATCACAAAAGAGCAAAACTAATAGTTGAAAAAATTCGTCTTCAGGAATATTTATATCGTCATCTTGTAAGTCATCTAAGCAATTTTTAAGATTTTCGGATAATGGTGCCAAAAAGCCTATCCCTATATCCTTAAATGAACGAGGACTCTCAGTAAAAATAGTCAGTAATTGCTCATAATAACCATCAGGTAACGACATATAATCTCCTGCAATATTTGAAAAATTTAAAAGATTATGCCGTTTTTCAGCTCTCCTTTTTTTATCCGTAAAAGTACTTAAATCTTGATCAAATTTATCCTTGCTTTTACCATGAAAAAAAGAAAGTCTATTTTGGATACAAATATCTAAGAATGCTGGATAAAGATCTACTAACGAATGTTCGTTGTTGTCTTCTTTCAAGAGAATTGAAGCGCGAATTATTGCTTGACGAAACGCATCTGAATCAGATGACTTTGATAGATCTAATGCTAACTTAGCAGCATTTTGTCGAGAATCGGAGAATAATAGAACTTTTTTACCTTGATTTTTCAAAGTAGATTTAGGAGGTTGCAATTCAAATTGTGCTTTTGTGAGATTATAAAACGGGATATTCCCTTTTGTAGATAAGTCAACCGGGCTTTTCAATGGCATTTGTTTCCCGCATTTTGGGCATACACTAAAATTAAATGATTGATTTTTAGTATCAAATTTCTCATTATAGATAACGGAAAGGAGCGAGTCATCATCTTGAGGTGATAAATAAAGCTTTCCAATATAAGGATCAAGTGCCCCTATTTTATCATTTTTCTTTTTTTGATAATTTTTGGGAATTATATAAAGCAACATCGTTTGTAAAGAACTTTGGTCTCCATCTAGCCCGGGATTTGGAAAAATATACCAAAAAGGCTGCCCATCCTTTTTCTGAACATATACACGAAAAAATAATGCGCCACATTTAATATGATTAACAATCTCATAAATCTTGCCACCACATTCACATTTATCCTTTGGAACCGAAATTATTTTTCCTAGTGGCAACTGCTCGCTATCTGAATATCTTGCATAATTACATTTTGGATTTGAACAAGCATATAATCCTTGTAACCCACGTAAAAACATATGGAGGCGCACAGGAAATAAGATATTTCCTTTCTTAACTGCAAGAGAAACTAAAACCAACAACGTATTAAGTGCCTTTTCCGAATTGATTGAATTGCCAAATAAAACTTCCATTAATTCACTGTATGACATTGCACTTTCAGAACATAATCGATTCAATGATATAAATGCTTCATATTTTGGCAAATTATCATATAACCATTCTTGTGTCTCTTCAACAGTATAGTTATCGGGGAGTTCATATTGAAATACTTTATTTGCGAAAGATTTAATTATTCTAATTATGCTTTCTTCATTCATTTGATCTATATTAATTGAAGCTAATGAATCAATATCTGTTTTTATCATTAAGTCTTGCAATAAAGGTTCTTTCGAACCATATATAAATTCACAAACTGAAGAATCTTTTTTCCCTGTTAAGCCCTTATAAAAATTATTTATCGCTTCTTGTTCACCTTGCGGCATACTTGCGGTCGTTATAATAAATTGAGCTCTGTCACATGAAATATCTAAACGATAAAACAATCTCTCCAATAAAAGTGCAATTTCACCGCCGGCAGAACCTCGATACATATGCGCTTCATCTAGCACAATCAATAACTTATTCTCTTTTGACTTCCCAAGCCATTCTTTGGTCTTGTCCCAGATATTAGCTTCTAACTGTCGCATCAACATGTACTCAAGCATTGAGTAATTTGTAATCAAAATATCAGGAGGAGAATTTTGCATCTCAAACCTCGTTATAAATTCAGCGTCATAAGGAGATGGCTTATGAATATTCTGTTCCAAGTTATTGATAAAGACTTGGAGTCCATCTTCTCCAAATCTAGCAGGATATTTATAAATACTTTTTAATCCATTTATGTTATTGAATTGTCTTTGTTGAGTTTCTTTACTCTCCCCCTCATCAACAAGATAATTCTCACGAAAAGTTTTTGCCAATTCGCGATTACTTATAGGATCAGGTTTACCTGAATATGGGGTTCTTCCAGTATACATGCCAAAATGAGGGATGCGGTTCGCATGAGTCTCATTTGTAAATACTTCCATAAATTTTTCGTTACCAATTATCCTTCTAAAACGAGAGAGTTGATCAGAAACGAGAGCATTCATCGGATATATGATAAGCGTCCTTACAGCTTCCATTTCAAATAACTTAGGTGAATTTTTAGCTTCCTTAAAACACTTCGCTATAATTGGCCATAAGAAGCATTCAGTCTTACCAGAACCAGTGCCTGTAGATACAAATAAATCTCGACCTATTGTAAAGTTTTCTAATGCTAAAAGTTGATGTTCAAATGGATCAGGGAAAATACCAATATTTTCTCGATTAAGTTTAAAAAAAGATTCCTTAATTTCCTTTTCAATAAAATTAGATTTATTAATTCCATCAATAATTTTCTTATACGATGCAGAAGTCTCAATAAATGGTTCTCTGGCAATATTTGAATATTTAGAACATTGTTCGCCCAATATATCATCTACATATAATAACAAAGTTTCACTATTTGCCAAATAATCGGACTTTATATAGTTTTTCAATCTATCACGTATTGTCTGATAATATTTCTGAACATCATTTATATTATTCATGCCTATCTACTCCTCTGACTTCTATCCCAATATTCTTGAGAATTCTGGATACTTCTAAAATTAAATTATTTCGAATAATAAAATTAGCTTTATCAAAAGCATTATGTTCAGGCCAAGAAACTAGTAATAAAAAATAATATTCACGATTTGGCAAATGGCCTTTTAATTGAATCTTTGAATAAGCGTCATCATACCTTTTGATATATGCTTCTAGTGGTTTAGAATAATGTGATTTCATCGCAAAATAAAGTCGTCTAAATTCATACGAAACAAAACTATCATCTTGCATTTCAATTGGTTCTTCTGCAAATTGAAGTTTATTTGATACTTTCATTACTCTATAGAATGGCCCTGTTTCAGTTTTACGCGCTACTGAATGGTCAGTAATCATTTTTTTATCCCAGGACTTAGAAGGGATCTTATTTAATTTAGGGTTGAAAAACTCAAGTTCACTAATATCGATATCTCTATCAGAAAAGTCAATTGGATCAAAACGTGATTGAAAATACTCTTCACAAGTTAGGTCATCTCTTATAAGAAATTCTTTCGGCAAAATTTGATACGTTGTAGGCGAAGAAAAAATGCCTAAGCCATTAACAGTATATGCTTCATTTGGAATTCCAAAAAAAAGTGTTTCTGTCGCAATTTGAATACTGCGCCCATAATTTGCCAAATGATTATAATTTTTTTCATCAGTTAAAAGATATCCTGTTTCCTCATATGCTCTTCGGATAAAAACTGAAAAATTATTTTTCTGATTGCTAATATCAATAAATTTATTAGAAATAATCGGAAACAACTCGGAATATCTAGCTAATAATTCATTTAGTATATTAGTCTGATTATATTTTGATGTTCCTACTGATCCATTATTCAAGTTTTGTGCTATCCGCAGACACCATTGTCCTAAAGCTGAATAACACAATCTATATACAAAAGACTCTTCAGTCTCTCCACAAAAAATATTAATCCCCATGTCTTTTGACATGAATTCTAGTAACTCATTCAATTGCAAACCATTCCTGTAAAAATTCTTTATAAATGCATTTCCCATTTTGACCAGAAAATTTAACCAGATATTCAGAGGTATTGAACGGTTTGATACTAAGTACATCTGCACAAAATGGGAGAATCTCAAAAGCTAACATCAGACATAAATTTTTTTCATCAAAAACAAGAGAGCTTTTGTTATGTGAAAACTCATTACTAAATCCTAGTTCCTTAAGTATTTTTTCCATCAATTCTGAGTTCTTTGGTTCTCTATATGGTTTTTTATTAATCAATTCAATTTCATCGAAAACTGATGGATCCTCGGTCAAAATTATATTATCTGAGAAACATTTTATACGATTAACATTGAGATAATAAGAATAATTTAATATCTCTTCTGGCAAAAAGCGGAGTGTTTTGTCATAAAAAACTGTTAAGAAAATGATCTTATCCTTATGGTTATTACATATCGTAATTAGGACTGTTTCATTAAAGTTACCAATGAAATTATCTAAACAAAGGACTCGTCCTTCCATCGATAAAAAATCATCTACATTTTTTTCGGAAATTTTCGGGTCATATGATAAGATTGCTACATTTGATGAACCGATTAGAGCATTAGCAACACATTTCATTAAGGCTATACCAGTATATCTATTTATAATAATAGGTTTCCCTTGGAAAAGAATATCGCACATATGCTCTTTTAACAGATGGAGATATTCACGATTTTTAGGAATTCCAATATTCTCGAAGTTATAACCTAAATATTCGGAGAATTCACTCATATCTTTAGGGCACTTAAGAATAACAGTGCTATCTTTTTTTTCTAAAAATCTTACCGCTTGTTGCTTCTCATATTCTTCTAAAATTTGAATTTCATTTGACTTTTTATCATTCTCCATTTTTACAAATTTTTCATTCATTTGTGCTATGTAATTCTTCTGCTCCTGTACGATTTTCTTCAGATTATCAATTTGTTGTTCATTTGATTGAATAGTATTTTTTAATTCTCTACTATCTAGTAAAGAGCATTTAAGTTCCTTAATTTCAGCAATTGCATCTTGTTGTTCTTTCTTTAGAGTATCAATTTGGTGTTCATTTGATTGAATAATATCTTTCAATTTCCCAATATCTTTTAAAGTACATTTAATGTCTTTATTTTCAGCAATTACTTCTTGTTGTTTTTTCTTCGCCATTTTTAATTCATTCTTAGCTTGAGTAAGTTCTTCCAATTTGAGTTCAATTTCACGATTTTTTTCTTTCAAATCTCTTTCTAATTTATTTACTTTTATTTTTAAATCATTAACTATTTTTACACTTTCTTTGAGTAAGTAAATATATTCGTTTGGATATTCTTCATCATTGAGTTTAAAATATAATTCAACGTTATCTGCAAAAAAACTATATGGTAAAACTCTTAATAGTGCACTTTTTTTATTCAAAGATTCGTCATTTATGATTTCCTTGACTTTCTTATTAACTTCATCTAGCCAACAATTAATGTTCTCATCAATAAATGAGGAAATAAAAGGTTTTTTACGGTTTATAAATAAAAAGTCACAAACTTGTTTTTGGTTTGATAGGCTTGTTGGTCGAAAGCCAGGTTTGATTTTTGCAAAACTTTTCGGATGTCTCTGAAAATATTTCTTCGATATTTCTAGCGGAATACCCGAACATATATACTTAATATCGTCATCAGCAAGTCTGTCGATAAAATTCATATTCGGCCTTCCTTTATAAAACGCTTTATTACAGAATTGATCAGACCATCTTTTTCACATTTTTTCAAATATTGAAAAGCGGTATTACTTATTTCATTTAAATCAAAATCCTTCCAATAAAATGGTTCCATTCTTTTATAATATGCAAGTATCTCCTTAATTAGAGGCTCGCCAGTAAATTCGGTGTGCTTAAATGGTTCAATATAATAATCAAGATATCCAGATATATAATGCCTTATTTTTGCCCTGGGAGTCAAATAAATCATCATTCCTTTTTTTAAAGGAGAAACGCCAAATCGATTGAATAAAAAAAACCCATTGTCATCTGTTACCTTAAAAATATCTTTAGTTTCTTTCTTTATAGATAATTTATCATAATTATTATTCTTTTGTATATATTTTTCAAATACTAAATCAGTATTTTTATTATGAACTTTTGTTTTTGAATTAATATCTACTTTCGAAATCTTTTCCGAAATCTTTTTTATATTTCTTGCATTGACATTTATATTACCGTGTGCTTGTAAATCAAACGTCAAATATAAAAATATATAATCAGTATTTATATAGACCTGCTCATCTTTGATTGACGAAGGAGGCCACATTACCGTTAGCACTTCTGAAGTTTCTAAATGATATCCATAAGATGATAAATAAGATTCAACACTATTATTTTTTTCTTTTATAGATAAAATTTGGCCAAAAAATTTTTTATTCATTGTTTCAAATTCAAAACATTTATCAATCGCAATTCCGTCTGGTAATTTTTTATCGTTTACATTTGAATTTTGATAGACGGCAAAATATAGCACATTAGTATATAAAGTTGAGCTACGAACTAATTTCGCCTTGAATTTGCAATCATTGCCTAATATTTTAAAAAAAGTTGGCGCGTTCTTATCATTTTTAAATACTTCATATTTTCTCTTTTTTTTGCTGAATGTATTAGACAAAAAATAATTGTTTGAAAACTTATTAATTGAAATCATAAATAGATCATCAGGGCTAAATTTATTTCTATCAATTTTTATTTTATAAAATGGTTCTTCATTATAATTTGCTCTTAATTCAAAATAAATTGAATGTTTCTCATAATCTTCAATTTCAGTATTATTAAAACGTAAACCTAAATAAAATATATTTATATTATTATCAAAATAAAACTCTGCTCTTTCATTCTTACTTTTTCTATCATTTTCATTTGTATTGATACTCTCATGTTGACCGATATAATATTCACAATCAATATTATTATTTCCACTGCGATGTCGAAAGTACGGGGTCTTGAATAATACAAGGCACACTTCTTCGCCACAATTAGAACATTCATAACGATATGGTTCATTGCTACCAGCACGATCTACCTTAGCAGCTAATTCTGCATACACCTCGGAATCTAGAAAATTATCAAATGCTTTTCTCACTTTATAATTCTCCAATATAAAAATTATTTTCTTTTTATTACTTTATTTATTATATATAATTTATATTTTTTATATGTCACGAAATCCAAAATTTTAATAAATATTTTCTAATAAAAATAAAATTCATATTTCCAAAACGATACTTCAAGAATTACAACTATGAAATATCTTTACTTTAAAAAATTCGGAATTCTTCACGAATTTCTGCATTGCTACAATTCACATTATCGATATCCAAAAGTGCTTTTTCGTTTAAAATATCCACTGGTAATTATTTCCAGTTTGCAATCAAAATATCCTACTTGTTTATAGAGATTCTTTCCAAAACTATATCAAAAAAAACAAGCAGATAATATCTACCTCTGTTCTGATTTAGTCTAAATTTTTGTTTTAATTTTTCAGAAATGTTTATCATTTTTTAGAAATAATTTATTACAAAAAGTCAAACTATTTACACTATATTATTTTATTAAATCGCAAATGATATATCCAAAATATAAAATGAAAAAATTAATTATTAATATATGCTACATCATTGATGCAATTTTGTTAAGAGGAAAATCGCTAAAATTTCCTACTTAAATAAACCATTCAAGTCTCTATTTTTCGGTGAATATTATCATATATTAATTATTTATAAAACAATATTAATATTCAGGACAGAAAAATAATAACAACCAGCTTTCGTATATAACCGACGCCAATGAAAATTTGTTTCTGCTGGCAAATAACATAATATGAATATACGCTCAATCATGCCGCATAGTTTTAGGATCGTCATACTTGACTAACGACTCTGCGGTAGTCCTACTCATGTAAAAATACCTTAATATTGATTTTCAGCCAATTCCCTTGGGTCTCCTTGGCGGTTATTCTCCCGAAGAGCAATTTTCCCGCATCCATTAAGCGAGAAAAAATCACATTATCCGATCGCGGGACATAA
>Ga0116192_1002717_pt1 | contig 11537 bp, 7 predicted proteins | sample AD_UKC113_MetaG_FD_89876 | JGI IMG/M metagenome (GOLD analysis project Ga0116192, IMG submission 89876) | Active sludge microbial communities of municipal wastewater-treating anaerobic digesters from Hong Kong - AD_UKC113_MetaG | ecosystem: Engineered > Bioreactor > Anaerobic > Digestate | place...
ATGCTGGACCACGCATATGTTTAGGTAAAAACTTTGCTATTTTAGAAGCGAAAGTTATTGTTTCAAAATTGTTAGCAAATTTTAAATTTACAGCAGAAGACAACAAAATTTTTACTGATGCAGAATATTCTCTTGGAGTAACTACAGCACCAAAAGGAAAAATTATGGTATATGCAGAACGTAAATAATTTACATAAATGATAATTAAAATTGAAGTTTTAATTTATAATATAATATGTAAATCATATTGTTTTATTATGAACAGTAGTGTAAAAAAGCTATTTATCAAATGAATTTAGACATTGATGATATAATTGGGATAAAAACCAACGATAATAAAAAATATGATGAAAGTGTCATAATTAGTAATTTTATGGCTCTTAATATTGCAACACGAAGATTTAGTAGAGTAATATTAGAAGATGCAAAAATGAAAGATAATGATAAACAGGAGAATTTTCATAGTGAATGCGTAATTATTAAAAATATTGAGTTACTACCAGAAAAAAACACTGATTTTGAACTTGCCGAAAAATTTGATTATGGAACTTCTGGATATTTAACCCCTGAAACAAAAAAATGGAATGAACCAACTAAAATTTTTAAAATAAAAACTGTTGAAAAACTTGAAAATTTTTTAAATAATTTAAAGTTTTTACATCCAAACAAAGAAACTAATGCATATTTTGCAAGAAGTGGTTATATTCCTAGTGGGGAAAAAATGAGCGTAAAACATTCAAACGGTTGCAGTTATATTTGCCTTAATTTTAGTACAGGTTTCGGTCATCAAACAGGTTTATTCATGTCAAGTGATATGTTTTATTTGGCACTTAAAGGCTTTATCCTTGCATTGGCATCTAATAATTTTCCAGAAGGGACAGATAAAGAAGTTTACAAATCTATTTGTTGTGTTGAATCATTATGTAAAGTGCATCGTTCTTCTAAAAATAGAAAATCATTTTCGTTAAAAATTTGGAAGTTGAATGAGTTTGATAATTTAACAGTTCTTGATCATATTATTAAAATTTTCCAAAATAAAGAGTTTTTACATTGTAAACATATACAATATTTTGTACGGACCATTAGTAAATTACTTGTTTTTACTAATGATCTTAAAAACATTTTAAAAGATACTTTTGAAAGACATATTCAACGCAACAAATTTAATAAAATGAATCCAGAAGAATTGCAAACATTCAAAAATGCTTGCGATCAAAATATGTATGAAGAATATGTCAAGTTAATCAATAATCCTCTTATTGGGATTAAAATTAAGAATTATTTTAGTTCTTAATTTTAATTTCAAAAAGGCCTTTTATAATTTTTTGTGTTAAAATATATATGCATTTGTTTATCTATTTTTATATGTATTTGTTATTATATTTTTAATATTATTTAAAATGTTTAATTTTACTTTTTTTATAATTTCATCTAAATTGTTCAATATCATTTAAAAAATGAAAATTTTCTTAAATAGCAATTCCTTGATATTTAACATTAAAATATCATAATAATGCATCCAGAAACTAATGATCCATCGTTACTACATCAACTAGGTTTAAAATACGTTTCAAGTAATCCTGAATTATCAAAACAATATTTTGAACAAGCTGCAGTACTTAACTATCAACCTAGTCTTAATAATCTTGCTATTTACTACTTGAAGTTAAATCAGTTGGATATTGCATACAAATATCTTATAATGGCAGCAAACATTACAGTTGATAAGTATCTACTTAATAATTTTGGCATTTATTATTGTTTAAAAGCTGAATATAATAAAGCAATTAGTTATCTTGAAGCTGCTTTAATAAAATACAAATCTAATTTTAATATTATTTTACACTATTCGAGCATCAAAAAAATCTATTATTTGATCGCTATGTGCTATATTAAATTAGGGCATGAGAAAGAAGCAAAAATATATTACAAAAACGCTTCACAATACGGTCATGTTGAAGCATCAATTAAATTAGTTGATTATTATGCACGGAAACGTAATTTGATAAAAACAATAAAATATTATGTTGTAGTTTTGAACATTATTTTTGATAAAGCAAAATTCTCAAAAAGTTTTACTTCCAAATCAAAATACTATGAATTTTATATATCATGTTCCCTCAATATAAATATTTTCTTAACATTTCCGTATGTATTAAATCACATGCATTATATTGATATGTTAATTATTGCTCAAGAGCATCTTAATGCTGAAAACCTTGAACGTTTAAAAATGTTAATCAATAATTCAAAAAGAATGAAATCCATGAGAATTGGTTCTTAGGTTTTATGTATTAGTTGTTTGTTTATGTTGTTTGTTTATGTTGTTTGTTGTTAAAATTGAAAAATGTAAATTCTAGTGTGCCCATATTACTTGTTGTATTTTACTACAAACAAACAATGCAAAAAGACAACAATAAAATAAACATAACAATAAATGATGTAGAAGAACTTTATAATTTAGGAAGAGAACTTTCCAAACAGGGAAAAAAAAAGGAAGCTTTAGAAAAAATAAAAAGTGCTGCTAAACAAAATCATTTATCATCAATTAATTATATGGCAATACACTATTTGGTTATTGAAAAAAACTTGAATAAGGCAAAAACATATGTTTTCAAAGCAATAAAAATATCCAATACCAATAGATTTGCAATAGCAAATTTAGGTATTTATTATTTTAACATAAACGAAATAAATTTATCATTAGAGTTGCTACTAAAAGCAAAAAATAATAGTCCTAGCCATCTGGATTTTTATATTGGTAATTGTTATTTGTATCTTGAACAATATCAAGCAGCTATTAATATCTTTGAGTCAATTCTTCAAACTTTATCTTTTAAGACGAGTCATTATTGTGGTTATGAATGCTGCACAGAACATTATTGTATATGTCTGGAACCACCTTGCGTATGTCTGGAATGTTGCAGTTTTGATTTATTGCAAGACAATAACATAGAACTTCAAAAATCAAAAATGATATTTAAAAGCGAACGTAGACGCAGGATTAATTTGTATAAGAACTTGGGAATTTGTTACTTCAAAATCGAAAATTATGTTTTAGCGAGTAGCTATTTTGATAAAGCATGTAATGATGGATGTAAAGAAACAATAGTGTTACTATTAGGATTACAAAATTTTTTAGGTAATAAGTATTTGAGAAATACTTATTTATTAAAAATTATAGAATCAAAAAATGTGAAAACTCTTTCTTTTTTGATAACTCGTGAAAACATTGAACCTTTATCAGTTATCCAAATCCATTTGTTAATCATTGATATACTTCGAGAAAAGTATGAAACAAGCGTAAAAAATGAAAAAAAAGTAAAATATAATCTTGCTATCAAAGAGAGACAACTAAAACTTTTTTATTTTTACGAAGGATTGCCTTATGTAACACGTGAAGACAAACTTTTAAAGGATAATGCAACGAAATTTATAGAGGAAAAATTCCCTAGTAAATAAAAATATTAATCAACTTATTTCCAAAATATTTTTTTTATTTTTCATTTTTTTTCATCATTTTCCCTCATTTTTTTTATTTTCCCTCATTTTTTACCATTGCATCAAAAATGTAAAACATAATAATAACTTTGCATCTTGATTTTCTAATTTTTTGTTATGCTTTAATATAATGGAACAAGAACATAAAACTAAACACAAACTTATCTTCAGATATACTGAAGGCAAGTATAAAGATGGTATTACTACAATTATTGATAAAAAAATATATGATACAAATGAAGGACTTGTTATTCGTTTTCATAAAAAGCAAAATGACGACAAAAGTACATTAATTTTCAGATCCCAAGGACCAAATAAGTATGCTTTTATAAAACAAGAAAATGGAAACACAATTATTGAAAAAAAAGATCTTACTTTTGATCAACTAATTAACATAATCAGAGAATTCAACACAAATAACATGCTAAAATTTGCGATTGACTATTTTACTGAACTCAAACAAATTGGAGGCTCTGAACAATGTAACACATTACATGGAGGTGCTACTTATTGTAAAAATACTAAGAACAAACAGAAATGTATATATCTTAATATTGAAGACGATATTAATGATAATATCTATGTTACTAAAAAATCAGTATCAAAAATGCAACAACATAACAAATCTCATAGTCGCAAATTATCAAAAAAACTATCTAAAAAATTATCTAGAAAATTATCGAAACATAATAGAACATCAAGGATTAATTATAATTTACCAAAATCAAAATAATTATGATTTGTTAAAAAAAACACATGTTAACTGTTATTATTAAAAATGCAATAATCATCAAATATGCAATATATTTGTAAAATAATTTAAGAAATGCTTCCCATTCATGTTTTTTTAATATATTATTAATTAATTTAAATTTATTTGGTCCATTAAATCCTTGAATCTTAGTAAATTTTGGGTAATTTATTATTTTTATTTTTTTATTATTTTCTAATTCCCATACTACTGACCCTGGAAATACTGCATTACCAAAATCTCTACATACAAGTTTATTAACTAATATTATAGAACATGTACACCCTACTTGTTCTTTAAATGCGTTATCTTGTTTACATGATGCAACATATGTAATTACCATATGATATTTTTTAATAATATTAGCATAATCATTTAGTAATATTTCTTTATTATTACCAATAACACGAACGTTAATATTAAGACTAGAAGCCAACAATACAATTGTAATTACAAATCTCATTTTATTTGGATCATTGATTATATCTTTGGAAAGATCAACAAATAATGTATCATATTTTAAAAGATTAATTTTATAATATTTTATTAAATCATTAGTATATTTAGGGTAATTATTGCGCCATACTCTATCTAATGCTATTTTACAAAATTCATCCAAAGTATAATTGTAACGAAATAATGTAATTATTTTAAACATATTATATGATGAATATTTTTCTACTAAATATTCGACATATTGGTTTGATAATTCTTGTTTTTGACGAATTTCTTTAATATGTTTACTTACAGAAAGTCTAGATAATTTATTAAAATTTATAATTGATTGTTTAGAATCATCAAACTTGTATTCATTAAATACCTTATTAGTAATTCCCAAAACGTTTTTAAGTTGTTTGATATTTACTGAAATCTCATACATACTTTGAGAATAATTTTTGCTTGATACAAGAGGAACAAAACGTTTATAAAAATTTATTTTTTTATTTATTGTTGATCTCTTACTTGGTAACCATTTTGCAAGTGTTGAAATGTACTTTTTATTTTGTTCATTGGGTTTATATTCATCAACATTTATAACATCACTAACATTTATAACATCGTCATTATTGATAATTTCGTGATAATTTCCTGATTTATAAAGTTCAACATCACTTAAATACTGAGTTGCAAGCAAATTATAAATTCTAGTTTCAATTATATTTAATGAATTTATATTGTATGTATTATTCGCATTACGCTTTTGATTATAAATGTTTAATAATAGTAAAAAATAAGATTTCCAAGATGTTAGTTTTTGTAAGTTATCAATTATATCATTAATAATTTGTGGATGATAATTGTTAATAAGTATTAATTGCCATAACAATTTTGATCTTTTTTTAATATATATTTTTTTATTGAATTTAGTTTTTAAGAATGCAATAGCCTGTCTTGGATCTTCAAAATCATATTTATATTTTACAATGCTTGTATTGTTCATAATACTTGTTAACTTATTACTAATATCAATACTAATATTGTATTTAATATAAAAAATTATTTGATCAATTTTTTTATGCCTCGTCCTGTATTTACATGTTTATTTTTCGTACTTTTAAGACTACATATTGAGGTTGTTTTAGGATTGTTCGTCATATGTATCTTTTATACTTCAATCATTGATAACATTTTTTGGTTTTTTATTACTTTTTTCATTATCTTTTTTATTTATTTTTTAGTTTATCGTTGCTAAGACTAAATCAACGTTATCTTTTTATTTAAATCTAATTTTAATTTTTCTGTTACATTTTTCTTTTACATAGCTTAATTTCAATATATTTTTTTCATTTGTTGATACGTATCAATTATTTGATTTTGATAAATAAACTATTATAAGAAGAATACTTTTAGATAATTTACAACTTTTTAGTAACAAGAAATTCTTTTTATTGTAATTCCTATTTAAAGCTCTTATTATGCATTAAATTTGTTTTTTTATAATCATAGTAAAAAGTATCACTGCTAAAACTATAAAAAATAAGTAGACATCTAAATGCTTGATAAGCTAATAACTAAATTATTCTTTTAATTTTTCTTCTTCTTCTTCTTTGCCATATTTGAAGTTAACACTACCATTATACACATATGGTGAAATATCAAAGAGATCTGAATTTGGAGTGATTGTAGCATTAACTGCATCATAAACATTTAAATCAATATTACGTAAAATTAAATCATCTTCTTTTGAAGAAGAAAGAGTTGCTTTTAATGTTGGAAAGATTTGTAATTCTTCTGTATAACCCCATTTATCTAAATAAGTTTTAATTAAAGTAACAAGTTTTATTTTATTACCAACTGGCATATCATACAGTTTCAAAACTCTTCTTCTAATTTCAGGTTGTACATATTCAGTAAACTCTGCAACTTTTTGCTCATTAGTAGGCTTTTTAACATCTAAATTCATTAACCATTCATGTATTTTATTATAATGATCACTGAATACTTCTTCAAGTGAAGCGTCACATCTTATTGCACAACCTAAATACATAAACTTGTCAACAACACAAATGTCATCAATTTTTATGGCATGTTTTTCTGGTTCCGTGAAACCAGGTAAAATAATATTAGTTTTTTGAGTATTTAATTTCATTCCTAATAGGCTTAATAATTCTACAATTTTTCTATAGGAAAATTCTAAACTTTCGACATCTTTACAAATGAGAACTATGTCGTCCATATAAGCACATAATGATAATTTAATACCTTTAAAATTATATCCTACAGTTTCAGTATATTGTTCATCGAAATACTTAAGTATATAATTAAGTGCTACGACAAACAATAGAGGAGAAAGAGAACAACCTTGTATTAATCCATTAGTCCAATTTACATTATTAACTCTAGTTTCGTTAATAGTTGTACAATATGTGAAATTCTTATAATATTGTCTAACATATTCAATAAATTTTGGATCAAATTTATACTTTTCTAATATGATAAAAAGTGCTTCTCTATCTAGCGAACCAAAAGCATCCTTTATATCTAAAAACATTAAAGCCGCTTTTCCTTGAGTTTCATTTACATCTTTAATTATTTCTTTAATTTTAATAATTTGTTGCAAAATAGGTGATTTTTGACCTGTTAAACCTGCTTTTTGAATTGTCATGTCTACAAGATTATTAGCACGTAAATAAATATCGCTTTGTAACATTAAATTTCTATGGAACAAATTAACAATTACTGGGATACTAGTAATTTTACGATAATTATTAATCATTGTTTTGTCTCCTTTTTTGTAAATAAAGGTTACGCGACCAAAATTAAACTCAATATTTTCTGGATTATTAAATCCGTCATTAAAAGAATTAATACATCTTAATTTAACATAATCAGACACAAAGTAAATAATTTTTTTACTTAATCCCAACATATCACTTGATGTTGTTAATAATTTGAAAGTATTATTTAAACTATCCAATCCTATTTGTTCAATAGTAAGACTAACTTGTTCAGGTGGGGCATCATAAAGATCTCCTAAATTTTTATATGCTTGATTAGAATTAACGAATAATTCTGGTACTTTTAGAACATCGCGTGGATCAAACTCAAGTTTTTCTTGTTTAAATTTTTTATGTGCTGTTACAAAATCAGGTAATTCTTTCTCAATTTTTTGATACAATTCCAAACACATGGGTACTAATTTTGTGGATTCTAATTCAATATGTCTTAATCTGTTGGCAAAGTTTTTATTAATTGTTAGTTTTTTGGTTCTAATAGACTGAATATAATTAATCAATTCTTGTTTTGTTAAATTGTCTAATTTGAGAGGATTTGGTGCTTGATTAGTTATTTCTACAATGTTTGATACTGAGTTTCCCATTGTGGTATTTGTAAATAGTATTGTATTGTGTTATGAAAATTGTAACTTACCCATAGTTTATATATATTTTTATTGCGTAATCAATAAAAATTTCATTTTTTAAATTCCATCAATTTTATATTAAGGCTTATCCCAAGTCCATATGTGTACTTGTAGGAATTTTGCTATTATATCACTTTTTTACGACTTCAGTACATTTGACACCTCATTATTGTCTACTTAAGTAATGGTCGGTTGTTGCTAATTTTGATCATCCTAAGTGCTTACCATAATAGAACAAGTGATGAACAATTTTCTCATATTTTTTATTAAATTTATATCTCTATTTATGCATCCTAACCTTTTATTGGACATCTTATATATTAATATTGAATGTATCTCCTTTGACATTAATTTTTTTATTACTTTACCTTTTTCATATCTTATTTTTTGGTGTCAAAAATCAAATCTTCTTTTACTTTTAAAAGTTCTCGTTTGAGAATTCTTTTAATTTCAATATTTTCTTTTTTAGAAAGTTTATCATCATAATTAACATAAAATACACCATCAACATAACATTTGATATAATTTATGCATAATTTGAAGAATCGATTTTAGGATAATCATATAATTTACAATATTCTTCATTATAAAATTTCTACATATCATCAAAACTAAAAATGAAAATCCAAATTACAAAATAGTTCCATATATAATGTGTATAATTAATATTCTAAACAACAACATGTCAAACACTACTACAACTATGGATAGCTATGAGAAAGTTTCAAATATTTGCGAACTTTTGGATGAAATTAAAGTGGAAAATGAACAAAAATCATATTATGAACACCTTATTAAACAAGAAATGATTGGACTTCCAAACAATTACAAACTTTTGTTAGATAAAGAGACCATAAAAGCTGCAGTTAAAAAATGTGCTTTCTCGATCTACAATCATTTTATTAAACAAGCGATAGATAGTGATACAACTGTTGAAATTGTATTGCTAAGAATTTTAAAAGGTGCAACATATTTCGCTAACGATTTAGCGAGATCATTGCGTGATATCATCCAAGTGGAAGGTACATATAATAAAATAGTTTTAAGGGATGAATTTGTTACTGCCTCTTCATATTTTGATGATATAAAACCTCGATCTGTGACAATTGGAAGCTATAATTTTCACTTGGGACAACTTGTTGGGAAAAAAATAATTTTAGTCGATGAGTTGTTAGATAAGGGAGAAACTATTAAAGAACTCAGAAATTGGGCGATTATGTCAGGTTGCGACGAAAAAAATATTTATTCGTGCGTTGCTTTCATGAAAGACAAACCAAGAGTCATTGAACCTAATTGGTTTGGTTTCATTGTTCCTGATATTTGGCTCATCGGTTATGGACTTGATGATAAGCAATATTACAGAGAACTTGAAATTGTTTGTTACATTGACAAACCATCAAGTATCGAACAAACTGATGATGATAAAAAGTTTTGTGTCGAAGATTATCATAAAACAGTGGACGAATACATCACAAATGTTAAAAAATCCCTCATAATGTGATTAAATTTTTTAATTTACATTAACTAAATATTTTATTTTACAAATATAACATTTTTTTGTTTATCTAATTCGTTTTTGAACGCAAATTTATATCGTATTATCAGTATTTTTGATATATTATAATTAATTATTATTTTTTGTTTATTTTTTATAAATATATGAATTTATAACTTTTTGCGCATATTTTTTATCATATAATTAGATTTTAACTATGTTTTTTGATCATTTGAAACTTTATTTCAAATTACGAATAAAATAAAAATGATGCCTCTTTTTCAATGAAAAGAATACATATAACTAAAAATCAAGATAAAAAAGGCACTATTTTTAAATCATAGCCTTAAAATAGCATAAAAGAATATATGCAGACGAAATAGGATGAAAAAATGGCTGCATTTTTGGTTATAAAAAATTCATAGCCTTTTTTTAGTATAAAAGTAAACATACATATAATTTAAGAGGAAAAAAAGGCTATGAAAAAAAAAAGTAAATACATTAATAAAAATATTTTTTTGGTACCTTAAAAAGGTAATATATGGCATAAATATAAGACTTTTATGAAAAAATGTAATATTTATTAAAAAAAATAACATATTTTTAAAACTTTTTGGTCATAAATATAATTGAAAAAAATAAAAAAAGTATTAATACATATAAAATATGTAAAAATATTTTTACTTTAAAAACAAGAAAAAAAATGAATTTTTACAAAAAATCCTGGTTTTTGAAGTCTCTACACACAAATTTTGTGTGTAAAAAAACTGAAAAAAACCTATTTTTAGATTTTGAATAAATTAAAAAATTTCAAATAAATTTAAAAATTTCAAATAAATTTAAAAATTTCAAAAAAAATCAAATAAATTTAAAAATTAAATTTGTATTAGTTGTAAATGCTAATTTAAATAGACATATTGTGAATAGTAATATTTTGGGATAATAATATATAATTATGAATAATATTACTAATAAACAAATAATTAATAAAATAAATAAAAAATTTTATTGTGTTGTTTGCGATCAAACATTACCAACAAACGCAAATTTAAATACACATTATAAAACAAAAAAACATTTAGATAATATTAAATGTAGAGGTGATAATTATGATATAATCCAAATAAAAATAAAAGATATCGATGAAGAAATTATAAAATTTATTAAAACACTTGGGAATTCTGTGTTAAGTACAAATATAAATATAAATAATGTCTTAAAAAAAAATTATAAAATTTTTGCGAATACAGATACAATTGACGAAATAGATTTTGTTACAAAAACACCTGATGAATCCCATTATGTATGTACTGGATGTTATAAATGTTACGAATTAAAAGTAAATTATATTAAACATGCAGATACATGTCAACAAATACGAACAAAATATAAATTAATTAAACAATCACATGTTAAAACTACTATTCAAACGAAACAATTAAAAGATGTATGTACAACAATTATTGATTCAAATGATGTATTAATAAAAAAATATGATAAATTAAAGAATAAATACGAACAACTAAAAAAAAAATATGAGAAATTAGAAACTAGTATAAAAAATCAAAATATTGATAAAAAAATTAAAGATGCACTAAAAGATTTTCAAGATAGTCAAATTAAAAGCCAAATATATGCTAATACTGTTAACAATGGTATTGTTAACAATAACAAGTTTGAATTTAATATAATTCTTGGCGAAACACAACCTTTTAAATACGTTAATCCATTTATAGATCCTTTAACAAAAATGCCACACAATTATAATTGTCCTCAAGAATATGCAATATTAGCAGATAATCCTAACGCAACAGTTGAAATAAAAAGTAGTTTATGTAATGCAATTGCATTTCATGAATCACATCTCCAGAACGAATTAGTAGATTTTGTTGCAAAGTGTATCATTCACACTTACCAAAATGAAGATC
>Ga0116192_1002721_pt1 | contig 11522 bp, 6 predicted proteins | sample AD_UKC113_MetaG_FD_89876 | JGI IMG/M metagenome (GOLD analysis project Ga0116192, IMG submission 89876) | Active sludge microbial communities of municipal wastewater-treating anaerobic digesters from Hong Kong - AD_UKC113_MetaG | ecosystem: Engineered > Bioreactor > Anaerobic > Digestate | place...
AGCCCCATCCCGTGTGCCCGGCCTTGGGCATAGTATGTGCCGTGGAAGTTGTAGCGTAGGCCCCGCACACATGTCACGGAGAAGCACCTAACCGCTACTGCTGCAATGTCGTCTCCGCCCATCTGGGGGACGATGTCACGCACACAAAGGGTGGTTAGACGTTCCCCGTCTTCGTCAACCATGTGGTAGTTTTCGTTGGCTTGGGAATGGGAGAGTGTCCAGGCCTCTCCGCTGTTGGTGATCGGCCATCCCCCAAGGGAATAGGACGAACTCATGTCCAGTCCGGTCTTAGCTCCAATAAGGACGTTGATTGTATCGAAGCACCGTTCGACGGTGCATGGTCTCGCGTTATCGGGGACGAAGAGGGCCATGTTGCAGAAGCCGTTATGATGAGCAGAAACGACGCCTTGGGCATACCGCCATGACTCGTCAATCTTGATGGATGTGCCCGGCGTTGTCGGCGCAACCCGATAGAAGGGCGCGGTTGTGGTTACTTCCTGCCGGTCGCCCTTATCACTGACAAGTTCCGGTTCCCAAAGGCGATACCGACCCGCTGTATCGAAGTGCAGGGTAAGACTTTCAGCCATTGCGACTGGCTGCCCGCCATTCTGTTCGTCGTATAGATCGCAGAGTGACTCTGCGACTTTTTCTCCAGCCGAGGTCACATAGTAGGTAACCGGCAGCGACCGTTCCAGGGTGAACAGGTCTCCAGCCGAATAGGAATACTCCGTCTGCCGCGTACTGTCAGTGCAGTGGTTGTCACTGCATCCCAGCAGGTCCATGTAATACTTGACGGTTACGCCGAGTGTAGCTGGGTAAGAGGGGAAGACCAGACGGTTTCTAAGATAGCGTCCCCGCCAGTCCCAAACCGCTTCATGTTCCTCTGGTGTCGCACCGGAACCGAGTTGGCTGTCATGGCGGCGGGAGATGTAGGCAGTCGGTACAGGGATTTCGTCAATGCCACCCACCTTCGCCTGTCGGTCACGATAGTTGCACTTGAGCGTGAGGGTGAGGCTGCCCGTACCCTCCGTCTCTTCCTCGATTGTCAGTTTGGCTGGTAGCGTGTCCGTCCCGCCGGTCAACGTCACCGCGACGGAGGCGGTCTCATCGATGCCGTCACCTTGGACGTGAAGTCGTAGTTCATACTCACCATTAGGGATGTCCAAGGCCGTACCATACTGCTTACACGGCGTCAACAGAACTAGACTGCCAATGCCAACATTGAGCGTTTCCGTGAATCGATCCGACTCATAGTGCGTGAGGTCGGGTAGATACCACTCCAACGAGAAGCTATACGAGCCGGGTAGGAAGTCGTCAAAGTCTGCCGTCACTGTAAGTCTTCGATTCACGTCCCCGGCAACGGGGGCCGTCAGAGTAATGGTTGGGTTCACACCCGAACCGGCACCGACCGTGAAGTACCCGTTCACATCTGGAACCGTGGCCGCACCCTCGGCTACCCAATCGGCATGGGTATGTGCCTCCCCGTAGATGCCTTTGTCGTCGTCCACTGAGACTGAAACGATGTCCGTCATGTACGGGTTAGTCTCACGGTCAGGAGAGGAAAGAGGGTAATGGTCAAAGATGACTGTGGCATTGTGAGTGAACGCCGGAGTGCGGCACTGGCTGTCAACGGTGATCGCGTTCCCGCTCTCCTCGGTGACGACTGGGCCGATACCGTAGCCCGAAAAGCCAGAGAAGATTCTCTGGCCCTCAGTCGTGGTATCGTATTCGTCGTCTTCGGGGTCCTCGGTGGAACCAACCAGCATGTCCTTGTAGCCAGTAGGGTTGCTTTCTTTATCCCAGAGGTTGACGACATAGACGCCCGGTGGACCTGACAGGTCCTGTATGTAGTACGGGACCGCACCCGCCCAAGGACCGATACCCCACGAACCGTCTTCCTCACCGAGGCAATACATCCAGTAATGACCATTGGTGTACGAGGGGTTCCCATTCCAGGTTCCGCCCGCCGCGTAGTACCCGTCTACCGGGCCGGGGATCGGCGCATTTTCCGTGCCGGTGACGCCGTAGCCCGCACCCTCTACCTTGTACTTACCAGCGGGGCCGCGGATTTCGATGCCCGCTGCCTCCGCGCTGGTAAGGTCAAGGTACACCTGCACAGTGGGCAGCATGTCCGCGTCCCAAGTGTCCCACGAGTGCAGCCCATACTTCTGCGTCCAAAGACCATGCGCCTTGAGTTCCGCAATGGTCCCATGCCAGTCCCCCGCGAAGCCTCCGGGGTCTACCCCGTCAATGAGTTTGCGCAGGCCGGTGCAGTAGACATAGACGCTATCGGGAATGTCCGTCCCGTCCATCCACTTGAAGACGAGGCGGGAGAAGTCGAACTGGTAGGGGGCGTATACGGTCGCGCCAGTCCAGATGTCTTCATCGATAGTCGTGGGCACATTACGCCAGTAAAACTCAAACCCACTGCTGCCGTCGCTGCGGACCCAGGAGTTCTCGGCTGCCTTCCCGGTCATGGTCTGCGTAGGATACGAGGTGGTGTCTATAGGTACACCGCAGAACTTGATGTCCCGAATGGCGATGTAGGCGCGGTCTTCAACCGGGAAGTCGCCAGGGCTGGTCAGGGTCATGCTGAAGAAGCCCATTGATAGGCCGCCGGTTCGCGAACGGCTAATGCTCAGGTCCACCCCCAAGTCGCCAGTCACTGAGGCATTGAGCGTAGCATCCTCGGGAACGGTCCATTCCTCGGCGACCACTATTTCCTTGGAATGCGTCGCGCCCTTATTGCCGATTGGGTTGCTGCTTACCGTCTCATCGAGCACAGCCCCACTGAAGTCCCAGGCGAATGTCCATGAATAGACTGCCTCTTCGCCCGCATCCGGTATGGGGATGTCAACGTTCGCGGCTGACATCGGCGGGCCTGCGCCGTCCCACAACATGAAGTAGTAGCGATAACAGCCGCCAACTATCCCGGCATAGCTAATGTCCCAGATCGCACCAGGCCCCACGTAGCGGACACTCTGAAGCGGCGTCTGGCTATCCCAAACGCGAATCTCCAAACCCGCGCTCCCGCCGTAGGTCCCGGTTGTGATTGGGCACTTCGCCATCGGCTTGACCGTCAACCCTTCCCAAACCGGCCCGTGCTTCGTCGGCGGCCCCACCAGCGCCGCATTCGCCTTCTCCCGCGCCGCCGCGTTCACCGCGCCGACACGCTCGCCCAGTCCGTCGAACGCCCCATACTCCCGCCCCAACTCCAGGACAAATCCGGTGACTAACGCCAGTACAACTACTAACGCCTTGTTCACACGAAAACGGACCATTACGAAAACACCTCCCTTATGCTATTGCCCTACATTATAGCACAAAAGAGGTGTGTTTCCTACACTTACTTGACCCCGCTAACTACCTTTCACCTTGCCCAAAGCATAGACCGACGCCTCGATCTCGTGTTCATCCAACTCGATCCCGTAGAGTTCTTTAGCCTTCTGAGCCACCCAGGCGTACTTCGTGGTCCCCACGCTCGGCTCCGTGAACTTCTTCTCCGCTGCCTCCACCAGACGCAGGATTGCCTCCCGCATGATCTGGTTCTGAATCGTGGCGACCTTGGCCTTAGCCAACAGCACCAGGGCATTCAGTAGCATGATAAACAGGGCCGCTGCCACCGTGCCTGCCGCCGGAACCACACACTGAATGAAGAAAGGCACTACGTAGTCTGCCCAGAGGTTATGCAGCACCGGCATCCAGTCCATAACACCCTCCGTTAGTTCGCCAGTTTGCCCTCGATACGAGCCAGGGCTTCCGAGATTTTGTCCAACCGTTCGTGGACACGGTTGAAGTCCTGCTTGACCTCGCCGTGCTTGATGATACAGTCCGACTTAGCAGCGTACTTCTCAGCCAACTTCTCTCCCTGGTGGTGGATACTCTCGTCGGCGATATGCGACTTGCTGGCCGAGATTGCCGTTATGGCACTGACAATGATCGCCCCGAGTAGTACCACGGCTCCCCAGGAGAAGAGAGTAGTGTCCGAACCGATAACCTGTTTGCTGTCACTTTCCAAAACCGCAGTTTTCGTTTGGGCATACACAATTACCGTCAGCATTAACCAGCAAACGATGGCCGTGGCAACTCTCAGGACGATGAATCTCCGCATGGCAAACACCCAACCTTGACACTATCATCGGAGCGAACTCTTCCTCGGCTTGGCGATATAGGCTTGGGCCACCTTCACGCCACACACGCCCGCTTCGATGTAAGACCGGCCCTGCCCCAAGGCCATTGTCACACCGGCTGCGAAAGCATCCCCGGCACCCACGCAGTACACGTTGGGGATGTTGTCTTCAACGGAGATTTCAGTCATGCCCTGGTCACAACCCATGAGGACGCTATCTTTACCACGGGTCACGTAGACGACCTTGCAGCCGACCAACCGTCTGATCTCACACGGGTCGTCCGTCCCGAATATCCTCATGCTATCCGGTTGGTTCGGCGTGATTGCCGTGGCGTGGGCATATAGTGCATAGTCCTGCCCCTTGAGGTCAACCACACTACAACTGGCCGCCTTCAATATCTCACTGACGACCACCTCGTTCTGTTTGCCAAGACAGCCCTTGCGATAGTCCGAGACCAGCACGGCATCCCACTTGCCCTCCCGTACTTCGTCCAGCAAGGCTTCGAGAGCGGCAAATACGTGCTTCCGTTCCGTGTTCGTGTCACAATCCAATCGGGAAATGACCTGATTAGCCCGGTCAATCCCTCGTACCTTGAGCGAAATGAAGCCTTCGTTGGACCAGCAGATACGGTTGGCCCGGCACACCTGCTTGGTCAACTCGGCGATCCAGTGGCGGTCCCCCCGGCCAGGGCCGTCACAGTAGAGGTGGACGGTGGCCTTCAACTCCCGCAGGATATTGGCGGCGTTCCCCGCCCCCCCGGCAGCTACGACCACGTTGCTCGACTTGTAGACGGGCAGGCCCGTTCGTTCGGGGCAGTCACCGTTGGCAGCGGCGTTGCCGAACTCCAAATCCAACATCAGGTCGCCAATGACGGCTACCTTCATTCGTCGGCTCCTTCTTGTCGTACCAGATGGAAACTGACATGGGGGATAGTCGTGCTACCATTGAGCAGCCGCACATAGAGGTCGGCCACCGCGAACTGTCCAGTGCGGCCACCAGACTGTCTAACGAAGACTGGCCCCGACACAAACTCGTAGGGGGCGAGGGCCTGCTTCAGCAGGTACAGGGCGTCACCCCACAACTCGTCATTGAGCGAGAGGGCAGGCAACGCCGCACTGGCCACGAGGTAGCCGTCAACCACTTCGAGGTGTTCAACAAACCACTTCATCAGGACCATGAGTTTGTCGTAGCAGTTGCTATCACTACGGGTGACAACGCATGGCAATAGCCCTTGGGGAATCGAGACCGAACCGGGGGCCACGAGAGCGTCAACCGGGACCAAGCACTCGGGGACGCAGTACAACTGGACGGACTTCTTTAGGATTTTCATGCCGGATAGATTATCCAATCGTCGAGAGCTGTGAAGCCATTCTCACCGGGCATGAAGTAGCGACAACCCCGATAGTAGGGCTTCAGCCGTGCCCGATAGACTCGGACCCGATCTACGGTAATGGCACCGTAAGTGGTGCCCGACTTGGCAAGGTAGAGTGGTACGGCAGGCATCACGGCGGTCCCCGTACAGGCGATCTCACCAAACTTCTGCCCATTCACCCATAACTCTTTGTAGCCGTCACCGTAGACGATACAGAGATTGTACCAAGCCCCGACGGTTGGTGTCAACTGGCCAATAACTGTACTGGGGTTGGTTACCCCCCCTAAGGCCGCGACAATGCCCCCCGCCCCGTCGTAACTCAGGTTGAGTCCACCGGCCTGCGTTAGTATGGGTACGGTCACATCGTTGGCCGCGAACTTCACGCCCACTTCCACACTGAGGGTGCGACCCGTGAACGTCTCCGCGACCGGAATGCAGTAGCCATAGTCATCGAACCCGTCAAACTGCACGGCATACCGCGTCTGCCCGGCCACCCAAGTCCCGCCACTCAGGGTCAAGGTGTCGCCCAACAGCCGAGGGGAGGCCACGCTGGTCCCTGAGTTTTCCTTGAAGGGCCACATAATGACATCGTTGCTACCCATGATCCGGCTGACGGGTGGCACGTCGTCCATGACCCGCACACTAGCGTCCACCACCAACTCATCGATGTCGCCCGCAAAGAAGTTGGTGCCGTCATAGCCGACGGTCAAGGCCAGCCCCTCTGCCGGGAACTCCGACGCATAGGTCGTGCAGGCAATCGTGGTCTTGTACACCAAGTCCCCGACCCCGAGGAACACCTGTCCGTCCAGAAACTGCAATGTCACGAACTGCCACGTCCCCGCCGTGAGGTTACGGCCCGAGGACACGGTGTAGGTCGTCACGCCGTCAATGATCTGGCACTTCAGCATCCCCGCGTCGAGATAGAGCAGGACCCGATTGGTAAGTTTGCAGATAGGTCGTGTCCCCGTTACCGAAGAGGGGTTGACCCAGGCCGAAACATAGAGGTAGTTCCTGAGTGGTTCCGCCGACAAGGCCGTCACCGAGGCATAGTCACTGGTGCCGTTGAGGGTCAGACACGCCCCCCATTTCCCGGTCCCCCAGGTGCAACCCGTCAAGGTGAGGTCGTTACCGTTCTGCGAGGTGTCGTCAACCGTCGTGCCGGTGGCTTCGTCAAAGTGGTAGTGAGCGATGTCCGTGCAGCGGTCCTGAAGGGGGGAAGCCGGTTCGACGATGGACCAAGTGTGGCTCTCGGCAATGGCCACCGACACCCCACCTGCCACGGCCCTTTCGGCCACGGCCATGATCTCTTCCGACTTCGAGAACACATTGTCGGCGTCAACCTTCGCCCCGTAGATACTACGGATGCGACTCTCCCGCAGGGCACGGCTGAGGTCAGAAATGACATGGGCGTCGAGCATCATGCACCCCAAAACTCGGTTGACCGAGTGGCTGATTGTGCTATAATAGAAGGCGAGAGGGGCTACCGCCCTCGTCTCTCTGTGGCTTCCCTCCACGCAGGGAGGCCCCTGCTGTTACCACAGGACCGGCCACTGGATTGCCGTTACCTTCATGCCACGGATCGGCGGCGTCGTGCTGTTGATGGCACTATTGGTCATGGCCTGCAACGTCAGTCCATAGTCAATATCAGTGACCCGCCAGACCGCCGCCACGCCGCTAACCTCGATGAAATCGTCCTTCTTGAGCTGCGTATCCAGCCGCGTGTTGAAGGTCAGCCGCACACCCCAGTCCCCGTAGAAGGTAGATAGCCGCGTGCATATCCCTGCCACGGCTTCCTGCGTGTTACACCGCGTCAGCACGATCATCAGCAGCCTGCGGCCCACGTAGCGAGGGGAGTCTTTGTTGGTCTGGCTGTCCTTGTCCTGCCAGACCGCGATGAGCGGCTGATTGTTTCTCGGGTCTTCCCCCACCACCCAAATCTCGTTGTAATACTGGTCCATCAGCAACTCGACCTGGGCGTCACGATAGACCACATGGTCATCGGCAGTGGGCTTCGAGTCACTGTCGGCATAGTAGATACGCGAGATGGTCGGGTTCTCGAAGCCATCCCCATCAAGGGGGATGGACTTGAACTCAAACTTGTCTTCCGCCGTAAACCGACAGGTGAACGTCCCCGCGAACCACTCTTTCCACTTCTTGATTACGTCCACAGCAGGCGTCCCGTCCTCGGGCTTGAACTGTGGCTTCTCGTTCGCCTTCTTCTTCGGGAGCCTGACGGTGGTAGCCTCAATGTCGAGCCGAGCCGCTTCGTAACCCAACCGCCCCATGAAGTCAGTCAGGGCGTCACTCAGCAGCATCCCGTCGTAGGCAGGCATCCTGGCACAGAGTTCCCGTTCCAGGTAGACCATGCCGTCCCCGCACTCCCACTGCAACTCCAAGGCCCCCTCCGTGGGGGTCTTCCACCAGTCATAGCCGGGGTTGAGCGTGTACAAAGTAGCGAAGTGCTGGTCCTCCACATCGAGGTCAATCTGGTTGTTCATGCGTTCAGCGATGGTGTTGTAGATACCGTCTTGGTTCCGCAGCCGCATGTTGAAACGGACACTGCCGTCGTTTGACGACTGCCCCGTAATCTCCACAATGTCAGCGGCCACATCCGTCCCGGTGTCTACTACCGTGGCCGTGTCCTGGGCGAAGTCCACTACCAAGTCATTGACCACGGGTGACACGTTACTGGTCGGCGTCAGGATCAACTCGACCTTGAAGTCCTTAAACTCCGTTGGGGCGGTGGGGTCCACCAGGGTCTCTACATCCTGGCCGAGAATGTCCTTAGTCACCGCGTAGATGTTGTACTTGAAGCCCCCCGTCCCCGTGGCCCCCGAAGCAATCGTCTGGTTAGTTAGGAAGCCCCGGTCGGTAGCAATCATTGCCGGGTCCCACCCGAACACCTTCAGGGCCGGGTAGACGGCATCGGTGCCCGACTTGGACAAAGTGGTACTCTTCAACGTCCCCGTGGCCGCCGTCTGCAAGGGCGTGACCTGCACCTGCGACAAGCCCCCGACGTTGCTCTGTATCCCCGCGACGCCTTCCGGCATCGTGAAGATGTTGTTGCGGTCAAGGGCACTGCGATAGAGGAAACCGCCGTCACGCAGAATGTCCGAAGTGACCAGCAAATCATCATCTGACATTGACATTATGGTGACGCTATGCCACTTGGCGGCCAAGTCCTCAGGTGACACCACCAACGGGTACGAACCCTGTTTCTGGAAGCAGTTTATAGGGGCTGCCGTGAACTGCTCATAGGTATCGTAGGGATACTCGTAGACCGTCAGCATCATCTGCTCGTCAATCGTCAGCCGCAGCGGCACGAAGTAGTAACGGATGCTGCCCACGTCACTGTAGCGGGTCGGGTCCAGACGCGGATACAGGTGGAGCAAAGGGTAGGTGGCGTCGGCAGGCCGATACCACAGGAAACTCAGCACGACGCCCCGGCAGCGACCAATGGCGTTGCCACTGGTCAGGAAAGCCGACCACGGCGTTGACGCCGCGTTGGTGCTGTTGCCCGCCCAACCGATTGCCTTGTCCCCCCGGCCCAAGGCCCCGCCCGACTCAATCCACAGCGACTTGTCCACCGGGAAGGTCTGGTAGTCGTTCTTCCCATAGGGATAGGTGGCCGGTGACCAGACTGGTTTGAGGTAGACGGACCCGCTGCGGGGGTCACACTCACAGTCGTTGAGGGTCCAGCCCCGTGCCCACTTGGCCGGGGTCGAACAGAAGGCCTCGGCCTGCCGGGCGATCTGGGCCGAAGGTATCTTGACGGTTGCCGCGATTGCTGCCTTAGCCATTTATGCTCCCGACAGTGCGGCCTTGAAGTCCCGCACGAAGCCGTTTATGCCCGTCTGCACCGCCGAGTTCAACTTAGAATCGATGGCGTTGATTCCTTCCCAAGTCAGCCGAATGGTCATCTCGGAGTTCCGCTGGCTCACAATGTCGGCCTGAATACCCTGGCTCAACCCGAAGCGATTGGCTGCGTCCCCAAACTGCCGGGAAATCCACCCCTCCGACAGGACGCTATTCAGCATGGACTGCGGGGCACCGATGATCTTGCCGATGATCGTGTCCCACTTGTCCTCGGTTTCACCACCGAGCATCTGCAAGGCCTTCTGCATGTACTGGTAGTATTCCGCCGACCCGTAAGCCGCCTGCTTGGCCCGTTCCTGGTAGAGTTGGGCCATCCGCTGCTTCTCGGCCCGCACCGCCTCGTCACTAATCAGCCCCTGCGAAGCCTGCGTCTCCATGTAGGAGAGTTTGGCCTCCTCGGTGCCGAGAAGGTCGTCCTGTAACGTCTTCTGGAGTTGGGCGTACTGCACTTGCAGGGCCATCTGCTCGGCGATGTCGTTGTTGGCCTTGGCTTCCGCCAACTTCGTTGCCAGTATCTGAGCGTCAAGTGTCGCCAGTTGCTGCGGCGAGGCACCCAACGTGGTTGCATAGTCACGGGCCGACTGCATCCGCTTCAACTTGTCCTCGGCCTCGATCTCTCGGGCACGCTTCTCCGCCTCCGCTGCCCTCCGTTCCGACGCCCGCTGTTCCGTGGCAATCTGCGTCTGTGCCCGCTGCTGCTGTTCCGGCGTCAGGTTGCCATGCTGGATCGCCACGTTGTAGTCAGAGACGGCCTTGGCCATCCGTTCCCGTTCCTTGGTGGCCCGGTAGCGTTCATAGGCGGCTTGTTCCTGGGCACCAGCATTGGGACCAGGGGCGTAGAAATCCAAGGCCTGCTTCGTTTCATCCTCACGACGCGACCGTGAGGTCTTGAAGGCGTTCTGGACCCGTTCCCGACGCTTCTTCGGGTCCGTCTCCGCCAAAGCCGCTACCCATTCACCAGTAGCGATTTCTTGCCCGAAAATGGCCCCCATATTGCCCATTCCCGACGCATCAAGCAACGCCTCGGCGTTCTGGTTAGCACCGAGCCGCCTGACGGCATCGGCGTACTTATATTGGGCTTCTGCCGCCGCCAGCCGTTGCTTAGCCACAGCCAAGTCCTTCTCCCGTTCGGCCCGGCCCTTCACGTCTACATTCAACAAAGCCTGACTCGTTGCCAGCATTCCCTCGTAGGCAATCCGCGCCGTGTTCGCCTGCTTCGCCAACTCCGCATTGATCTGGGCGTCCGACAGCAGCGTCTCATTCTGTTCGTCGAGGTAGTCGTTAGCCGACTTGATGTCCACGCCCATGTCCTTGTAGGTCTGGTAGGAGTTCTGGATTTCCTCGTTGAAGACGCCCACCTTGTCGGTACTCTCGTCAATGGTCTTCAGGAACTCCTGGGCGGCAGCCAGCGACCCGAAGCCATACTGCGACTTCAGGCCCGCTTCGTCCCCACCCGTTGCCAAGGCCCTGATCTTCTCCACCTCGGCGTTGACGGCCTCGGCCTGCTGGCGTAGCAACTGCGTTGACGGCAGACCCTGCTGTTCGGCGTTGACGGTGGCCCCCATCCTACCGAGACGGCCCCGCCACTCGGCGGCACTTCCCGTGCCAACGGCAATACCAAACGTCCCACCAGTCATTGCCTTTTCGATCTGCTTCATCTGTTCCGGCGTGACATTTTTCCAGCCGCCCGCGTCAGACACAATCTGCGAGATCGTCTTGCCCACGCCCGACTTACCATAGTCAGCGACCGTCCGCCTCATGTCGGCGTCCCACAACTCCCAGAAGCGACGGGCAAAGTTGGCCGCTGCCTCGTCATCCATGCCAAGTTTGTTCTTGGCGAAATCAACGGGCCTGATGGCCTCCCCCAATTGGTAGTTCGACACCTCTTTGCCGTACTTAGACAGATCTTCCAGAAACTTCTTACTCTCTTCGGCCCCGGCAGCAGCCGATGGCGGAAGACCCAACATGGCCGTGGCCCGGTTCATCTTCTCCGCGAAACTCCCTGCCGACTTGGCCGCCCGGTCGAGACCCTGCTGTGCCTTATTGGCGGGTTCGATCAACAACTTCCAGGCCCCGATCAGCACCCCCGCTGCCACGGCCACCGCCGCCAAGCCACCCGTCACCATGCCCAGGACCGCCATAAA
>Ga0116192_1002723_pt1 | contig 11519 bp, 10 predicted proteins | sample AD_UKC113_MetaG_FD_89876 | JGI IMG/M metagenome (GOLD analysis project Ga0116192, IMG submission 89876) | Active sludge microbial communities of municipal wastewater-treating anaerobic digesters from Hong Kong - AD_UKC113_MetaG | ecosystem: Engineered > Bioreactor > Anaerobic > Digestate...
ACATCCCTTCAAGAAGAGCATGTCAGCTATTTATTTAAAAATGTTTCTGATATTAAACGTGGAAATTCAAAGATCATGAGCACAAAGTGCGGAATGCAGGTTCTACCTCCTCCGTGATCATTTATGCTCTCTGTGGTGGCCGTCAGCAACCAATATGGCCAGTGGCTGACGGCGTTTTCACCACAGAGCTAACAACTGAGAATATAGATTTATAGTGCTGCACCAATGGATTAATTGCCGATATCCAGAGACCGATCGACCTGCCAAGTATGTAATTTCATAGGTTCTGCACTATAATTAAACCTTTTCTTGGCAGGCTCCTCACCCTCCAGCCCGTACCTGCCAGCAGGCCGATTGCCCGGCCGGGCCATCTCATCTCGCAATTATCTTCTTACATTGATCCCCCTGCTCGCCAGATAATCCTTCACCTCTCCCACTGTGTACTCGCCCCTGTGAAACATGCCCGCAGCTAAAGCAGCGTCAGCCCTGCCCACTGTGAAGCCCTCCAGGATATGCTGGGGGGTGGAGGCGCCGCCGCTGGCTGTAACCGGTATGCTCACAGCATCGCATATGGCGCGGGTGAGGGGCAGATCGTATCCCGTGTTGGTCCCGTCCCGGTCCATGCTGGTTGGCAGAAGCTCTCCGGCCCCCAGCCTCTCCATGCGCCGGCACCAGTCGATTGCATCGATTCCAGCAGGCGTCCTGCCACCGTATATCACCACCTCAAACCACGCCTTCGAGCCGTCCTCCATCTGGTAGACGTTCACGCCCGGGACGATTTTGCTGTTTCTGCGGGCGTCCACTGCCACCACGATCCTCTCCGAGCCGAAGGCGCCGGCAGCCTGCTTGACGAAGTCTGGATTTTTGACTGCTGCGGTGTTGATTCCCACCTTGTCAGCTCCCGCATCCAGGATCTGCTTTGCTCCATCGAGTGTGGCGATGCCTCCGCCCACCGTGAAAGGTATATCCACCACATCCGCCACCCTGCGGGCCACATCCACCATGGTCTTCCTGCCCTCATGAGATGCGGTTATATCCAGAAAGACCAGCTCATCAGCACCCTGCTCCCGATAGCGGCGGGCAAGCTCCACAGGATCGCCCTGCCTCTTCAGATCCACGAACTTGACGCCCTTGACCACGGAGGGCGCTCCGTCCACCACCTTGACATCCAGGCAGGGGACGATCTTGGCATAATCGCTCATGGTGAAGGGATTGAACTGATGAAGTAAAAGATTTGCCCTCGGCTGCCATGGCTGGAAGGGGTTTCCTGTGGGGGCAGCCTGGAAGAAGCGCAAGGATTAATAATGCAAACATATTTGCTAACTTAATCTAAAATAGTAATCTAAACAGCTTACTGAGGTAGTAAGGTGAAAAATAGGAATAACGAAGGAGATTGATGGAATATGAAAGACGAAAAAGAAGAGGTGGTATCTATGATGAGCTGCAAAACTATACTCCTCGCCGCCCTCATTTTCTTTATACCGCAGGGCACCGCTGCCCAGATGGATGAGACGGCCAGCGACGAGATCGTCGTGTTCGCTGCTGCGTCCCTGACAGGGGCCTTCGGCGAGATCGGAGACATTTATGAAAACAGGACGGACATGAAGGTGGCCATCAACTTCGACGGCTCTCAGGCTCTGCGAACTCAGATCGAGAACGGCGCCTATTCTGATGTGGTGGCCTTCGCGAGCACAAAGCACATGAACAAATTGATGGGAGAGGGGCTGATGAATAACAGCAGCGTCTGCATCTTCACGAAGAACAAGATCGCACTGATCGTCCCCAGGGGCAATCCAGCCGGGATAAATAACCTCAGCGACCTGGCCAGGCCGGGGATTAAGATCGTCATAGGCACAAAGGATGTTCCAGTAGGGGACTACGCCCTCCAGATAATCGACAGGCTGGCCAATGACTTTGCATATGGGCCGGACTACAAGAAAAATGTGATGGCCAACATCATATCCCAGGAGACCACTGTCAGCTATGTTGTGACCAAGGCCGCCCTGGGCGAGGCAGATGTGGGATTTGCATATGTCTCAGATGTCACAGAGGATATGGCATCCAAAGTAGACCGGATCGAGATACCTGACGAGTACAATGTGATAGCCGAGTATCCGATGGGACTGTCTGCCGAGTGCAGGAATCCCGGCATGGCTCAGGAGTTCATGGATCTGGTACAGTCCGCCGATGGCAGGGCCGTCCTGGAGAGGTACGGGTTCAGTCCAGCCGCTTGATCGAAGACTTGAGAAGGGAGGAGACCCTAGATGGAGAAATGCAAGATACTGATAATGCTCGTCCTGCTGGCCGGCCTCTCTCCGGCCTTGGCGGAGGAGGGAGAGAGGCTTACTGTGTTTTGCGGTGCAGGCCTCACTGGAGCATTAAGCGAGATCGGCGGGGTTTATGAGAACGCTACCAACATAAGCGTAGAGTTCAATTTTGACGGCGTGCCTGCGCTGCGCTCTCAAATCGAGCAGGGGGCCTATGCCGATATCCTTGTCTCGGCAAACCTAAAGCACATGAACGCCCTGAAATCGGAGGGCTTTATCAATAACAGCACAGTAGAGGTCTTTGCCAGAAATAAAGTGGCAATAATCGTGCCCAATGACAATCCTGCCAGTATAACCGGCCTGAAGGATCTGGCATCTCCTGGGGTCAAGATCTTGATGGGAACCAAAGATCTTCCAGCCGGAGACTATGCCCTCCAGGTTCTGGATAAGCTGGCAGCCGATCCTGAGTATGGACCGGCATACAGGGAATCGGTACTGTCCAATGTAGTCTCTCAGGAGACCACTGTAAATCGCATCGTCTCCAAGATTGCCCTGGGGGAAGCTGATGCGGGATTTGCTTTTATATCCGATGTCAGCCCGCAGATGGTGGGAAAGGTCACCAGGATTCTCATTCCCGAAAAATATAACGTAGTGGGGGACTTTCCTGTGGCTGTGCTTTCGCAATCCAAATACCCTGTGGAGGCGCAAGCCTTTTTAGATATGATAATGTCCACAGAAGGTCAATCCATCCTGGGGAAGTACGGGTTCATTCCCGCGGTGCAATCTGGTGCTTCCAGCGGCACAGCGGAGGCTGCCACAGCCTGAAGGAGGCCGAAATATATAATGCAGGAAAAGAGGGATACGACAGCGGTCAACGCCTTCCGGTATTTCCGCAGGATGATATTCAGACGGGGGCTTTTCAAAAGCATGAGGAGCCGGGCCATGAAGGCAGGCCTCGTGCTTCTCATCTTTCTGACCATATCCTTCATCGCCCTGCCAGTAGCCTCTCTCTTTCTTAGAAGCCCGATGGGTACGGTTTTGCACTCGCTGAAAAGCCCCATGGTGGCCGATGCCCTCAGGCTATCCATATCCACCGCCGCCGTCACCACCATAACCATCGTCATCCTTGGAACGCCCCTGGCCTACGTCAATGCCCGTTTCCGCTATCCCGGAAAGGAGATCGTCGACTCGGTGATCGATCTTCCTGTGATCATGCCCCCGGCCGTGGCCGGCATTGCCCTGCTCATGGCCTTCGGCAGAATGGGAATCGTGGGGCAGCACCTGAATGCCATGGGGATAAGCGTTGCATTCACAACTCTGGCTGTGATCATAGCCCAGATGTTCGTCTCCTCTCCCTTTTACATCAGGCAGGCGAAGACCAGCTTTGAAGATGTGGATCTCTCACTGGAAAACGCCGCCCGCACCCTTGGAGCCTCGCAGGCCTACACATTCTTTCATGTGGTACTGCCCATCGCATATAGGGGCTTGGTCTCGGGGGCCATCATGGCCTTCGCCCGCTCCCTTGGCGAGTTCGGGGCCACCATCATGTTTGCGGGCAACTTTCAGGGAAGGACGCAGACAATGCCCCTGGCCATTTACACAGCCATGCAGGGAGATCTCGATGCGGCTTTATGTCTGGCCATCATACTGGTGATAATCTCCTTCCTGGTCATATTCCTGGTCAGGGCCCTCTCGCGGAGGATGTACGAGAATGCTGGAAATTGATGTCAGAAAGAGGCTGCGGGACTTCTCCCTGGCCGTCCAGATCGATGTGCCAAAGGGGGAGATCCTCATGCTTGTGGGGGACAACGGCTGCGGCAAGACCACCACTCTCAACCTCATCGCCGGCATAAGCAGCCCCGACTGGGGCAGGATTGCCCTGAACGGCAAAACCCTATTCAACTCAGAGATGAATGCCGATGCAGCACCTGAGGAGAGGAACATAGGATACGTCTTCCAGAGCTATGCCCTCTTTCCCCACATGAGCGTCTACGACAATGTGGCCTTCGGCCTGCGGGCCCGGGGGCTCTCCGCAGCAGAGATAGACCTGATGGTCAGGGACAGGCTGGATGAGGCAGGGCTGTGGGAGATCAGGAAGGCAAAGGCCTCCAGCATATCCGGCGGCCAGAAGCAGAGGGTGGCCCTGGCACGCGCTCTGATCATAGAGCCCGAGCTACTGCTGCTGGACGAGCCGTTTGCGGCGCTGGACGTGCGAAGGCAGGAGGCCATGAGAAGAGAGCTGAAGGAGAGGCTTCATGCCTGCAGGGTGCCAAGCATCATCGTCACCCACGACCTGAGGGATGTCTCCTGCATAGGTGACCGGGCCTGCCTTCTGGAGAGGGGAAAGATCGTCCTCTGCGGCAGGCCTGAGGAGGTCGCGAGCTGGGGCAGCGCTTTTCCGCCTGCCAGCCATTCGAGCAGCGGTTTGAGATGCGAGGATTGAACGCGGTGAGAGGAATATGGGGAAGGATATACTGGAAGAGGCAAAGAGGCTTTTCGTCCATGAGCTGAAATCCAGGAGGAGTGAGGAAGGGGAGGCGGAGCTGATGGAAGGAGATGTGTTGATCAGCCGCCCCCTCAGCCCCAGGGAGGCCCTTGGAGATCCCGGGAGGGATGACCTTCCCGTACTGAGAGGAAAGGAGGTCCTGATGCAGGCCGTTTTCAGGGGCTGCTACGGGCAGGCATTCACATCAGCGGCTGGAAGCTTCAAGGGAACTTTGGGCGATGTGCTCGATCTGCCTTTGGAAGGGGGCTTCGAGCGCGCTGTTCTGATATCAACCATGAACGCCACTCTCCGGTACCACGGCCTGATCGAAGGCACTGTGCACTGCAAGGACGACGGCCCGAAGAGATGCGGGCAATGCCTGGCTGAATGGATAAAGGGGCAGGAGGCGGATAAGTTCGGGCTGATAGGCATGCAGCCGGCCCTTCTGGAGGCGATGGTGGCCGCTGCGGGGCCGGAGCGGGTGATGGTCTCGGACCTGGATCTTGCCGGATCTGTCAGCTGCGGCGTTGCTGTCCTGGACGGCATGAACTGCACTGAGATATTTGAGCGATGCCAGATCATATTGATCACCGGCTCGGCTCTGGCCAACGGCACCATGGACGGCCTGATGGAGTGTGCCAGACGACACAAAAATCGAACCATATTCTTTGGAACGACTATATCCGGGCCGGCATATCTCCTGAAGCTGGAGAGATGGTGTCCCTCCTCCACCTAACCAGCCATAATTTCGCAATTGCTGCGGTATGCGATGCAAACCTTCTTAAATTCCCGGCGGAATTAGAATGCGCCCTGGAGGAAGAAAGTGACTGCTAAACTGGCTGCATCCCTCTGCCCCTACTGTGCCGTTGGCTGCGGAATGTATATTGTCGTCGACAAAGGAAAAGCTGTTGGCATTGAGTACATGAAGGATCACCCAGCCAGCGAGGGGGCGCTCTGCCCAAAGGGCAATGCCGTTCTGGAGGTTTTGAACAGTGAGGAGAGGCTTGCCCATCCCCTGAAGAGGAGAGGAGAGGGATTTGTAGAGATATCCTGGGACGAGGCCCTGAATCTGGTGGCGGAGGGCCTCTCCAGGAGCATCAGAAGGCACGGGGCCGGCTCCCTGGGCTTTCTTGCCTCCTCGCGCTGCAACAACGAAGAGAATTACCTGCTGCAGAAGATGGCCCGGATGCTGGGCTCGCCCAACGTGGACAACTGCGCCAGGCTCTGCCACTCGCCGACCGTAGTCGGCCTGGGGGCGGTGCTTGGAACCGGGGCCATGACCAACAACCTGCCGGACCTGGAGAACACCAAATGCATATTTGCCATAGGGACCAACTTCGCCGAGGCCCATCCCGTCGTCTCCCGCTGGGTGCAGAGGGCGAGGGACCGGGGTGCCGCCATCATAGTGGCAGATCCCCGCATCACATCCACATCCTGGACGGCTGACATCCACCTGCGCATCAAACCCGGCTCCGACATAGACCTGCTGCGGGGCATGATGAAGGTGATTGTAGATGAGGGGCTGCTGGACAGGGACTTCATCTCAAAGAGGACTGAGGGCTTCGATGCCCTGAAGGAGAGCCTGAGCGGCTTCATCCTGGAGCAGGCGGCGGAGAGCACCGGCATTCCTGCGGGCGAGATTGCGAGGGCTGCGAGGATATATGCAAAATCGCCTGCCTCGGCGCTGCTCTATTCCATGGGCATCACACAGCATGTCTGCGGCACGGACAACGTCAGGGCCTGCGCCACACTGGCACTCATCTGCGGCCATATGGGCCGGCCGGGGGCTGGCGTCTGGCCCATGCGCGGCCAGAACAATGTTCAGGGAACCTGCGACATGGGCGGCATGGCAGAGTTTTATCCGGGCTACAGGAGGGCCTCTGACCCAAAGTCGGCCGGGCTCTTCCAGAAGGCATGGAATGCCCCCAGCCTGCCGCTGGGGCCGGGCCTCACATCCACGGAGATGACAGAGGCGGCACTGCAGGGCGCAGTGAAGGCCATGTACATCATCGGCGAGGACCCTGTGATGTGCGACGCCAATGTCAGCCGGACAAGAGCTGCTCTGGAGGGCCTGGACTTTCTTGTTGTGCAGGAGATATTCATGACCGCAACTGCGAAGATGGCGGATGTGATTCTGCCTGCGGCCGCCTGGGCGGAGAAGGACGGCAGCTACACCTCCATGGAGAGGCGGGTGCAGTGGATCTACAGGGCTGTGCCTGTCGTGGGAGAGGCGAAGGAGGGGCTTTGGATCATCAATGAGGTAGGCAGGAGGCTTGGCCTGGAGCTTGGAGGCTCGTCTGCTGCAGACGTTCTCAGGGAGATCAACCGCAATGTGCCCCAGTACGGGGGCATGACCCGGGAGAGGATCTCCCGGGTAGGAGGCCTGCTCTGGCCCTGCCCGGATGAGAGTCACCCTGGAACGGACATACTGCACAGGGAGCGCTTCTCATCCGCAAACGGGCGGGCCAGGATTGCAGCCGTCGAGAACCGGCCGGCCGGGGAGGCCGTCAGCCACGAGTATCCCATCCTTCTCAGCACAGGCAGGATTGTGGAGCACTACAACAGCGGCTCCATGACCCGGAGGTGTCCATCGCTAAACGAGATGGACAATGAGCTTTACGTCGAGATCCATCCGGAGGATGCGGAGAGGCTGGGGGTAGGGCACGGTCGCATGGTCAAAGTCAAAACTGTGCGTGGAGAGACTGAGGCACGGGCGCGGATCACAGAGAGGGTAAAGCCGGGAATGGTCTTCATGCCATTCCACTGGCAGGGAACCAACATCATCACATCAGATGCCCTGGATCCGGTGGCCAGGATTCCTGAGTACAAGATCGCAGCATGCCGGATAGAGGCGATGGGGTGAAGTTATGGAAGCGCTGCCCGATAGAAAGATGCCGGAGAAATCCTGGCATCAGCCTTTTTACAGGCTCTTCCAGCTTCCTCCTTCAAAGACCCTGAAAGATGATTTGCTCGCGGCATAACTCATAGTTGATGTCCAGTTCTTCACGAATGGGTCCCATTGCATTGCAGCCAGGGACTGGTTCCTGAACTCCGACTGCGTGGCGTAGAACGGATAAGGGTATGTGGTTATATAGGGCCTATAAAAGCTCAGGGGCTGGGATACGGGAACCCTCGTATAAAATATCGGATCTGTGAAGTACTGCCGGATCTCTCCATAATTCGCAGAGCCCACATATCCTCCTTCCAGCCAGTCCCCTGCGCAAGCAGTCATGCTTAGCAGGGCTATGATCAAAAACAATCGAAGCATATAGATCGCCACCTTATTTTACCGACTCAAGGCTTTAAATCTTATGCTTCGATATATTAATAGTGCTCAAGCCGGGCGTTCACCGCTTCCACTTGATCCTGTCGCCCTTGACCTTTATCACCCCGTTCTTCTCCAGCGACCTGGCGAGCTCCTCCACCGCCTCGCTGCCGTCCAGCTCCAGAAGATTTCCGTTTATATCCATATTCACTATGCTCCTCTCGCAAAAGGCAGCCATGTCCTCTTTGCTTTGAGGGGCCTCCTCTAAAGAATCGATGATCTTTGCGAGTAAGGTGAGCTGGGAGTACTCCCTCGGATACTCATCACGAAAATCCTCATCCAGATCATCTGCCAGCAGGGATGAGAACTCGTCAACCAGTACCTGTGCTCTGGGCTCAACCGAAAAGGTGGTGCTACTTCTGACCAGCTCCGCCCCCCTTTCATCGTCCTCCCTTTCATCATAGACCCGCAGGATGGGATCGTCTGGCAGTGCTGCGCCATCCTCCCCAAAACGAAAATGATTTCTCTCAAGGACCAGCTCGGCAAAATACTTTGCATCGGATACATCCATTATCGCCTTCACCAGCCTGGATTTCTCCTCGGTCCGGGCTTCTTCGGATTGACTCTCTGGTTGATTTGCCTCCACTGCTTGATTCGGCTCATCCGGCAAAGTTGCATCCGGGACCTGATCGGATTCTTCGACATGGCCGGCCTCTTCAGATTTCTTTTCCCTCTCCTGTCGACTATCGGAGATAAGCTGAAGCAGCCTCTCCCTCTTCTCTTCCCTGTGCGGATCGATCTCATCTGCCAGCCTTTCGCTCCAGTCCTCCTCGGATGCACCCTCCGCCAGAACATTGCGCAGGGCTGACAGGTACCTCTCATACTTTTGCCTTTCGTCTTCAGTCAGGACGGCCAGCAGCTCGCTCATCCGGCCTTCCAGGAAATGATCTGTCTCCACCTCGCTGGCTGTGTAGGTTCTGATGTCCACCTTCATTCCGGCATCCTTGAGGCAATCGGCAACAAACCTTGCCTCTTCGTCGCAATACTCTCCAAGCAGGAACATGGGCGAAGGTACACTGTCAGGGCTTATGAAGCTATCTTGAGAGTCAAAATCTGCGCTCTATCTCCAAAATAGCGGCATGGAAAAGGCGGTAGTGTACCTTAATTAAGTTTATATGCCTTCATCTCATAACATAATTTGGGAAATGCAATGAAGGCAGAAGGTGTACCTTTATCGAGTGATTTAACATGAAAACCGCCACAAAAGACCCTATTAACTCAGATGTCACATGTTAAGCGCCTATCAGCTATAATCAACATCTTTATATCAAGATCGAGACATTCCCCTAATTTCTAAACGAAAAGGCTTAATGGCTGGCAGCCCCCACTCAAATACAGATGAGAGAGCAGCCTGAATTTCTGCCCATCTCCCTGGCAGAGGCCGGGGAGCTGGGCATAGACCACTTTGACGTGATCCTCGTCAGCGGAGACGCTTACGTCGACCATTCCAGCTTCGCCGCAGCGGTCATCGGCCGGGTGCTCTGGGATGCCGGCTACAGCGTGGGGATCGTCGCCCAGCCGGACTGGAAAAAGGCCGATGACTTCCGCAGACTGGGGAGCCCCCGCCTCTTCTTCGGCATCACCTCCGGCAACGTCGACTCCATGGTCAATAACTTCACAGCGGCCCTCAAGAGGCGGAGAAGCGACATCTACTCTCCGGGCGGAGCCCTGCTCAGGCCGGACCGGGCTGCCATAGTCTACGCCGACCGGGTGCACAGCCTCTTTCCGGAGGTGCCTGTCATCCTGGGGGGCATCGAGGCCAGCCTGAGGCGCTTTGCCCACTACGACTACTGGTCGGATTCGGTGCGCCGCTCCATCCTGGCCGATGCCCCGGCCGATCTGATCGTCTACGGCATGGGAGAGCGCCCGGTCAAGGAGGTCGCCCGGCGGCTGGAAAACGGGGAGAGGATAGACGAGATCAGGGATGTGGCTGGCACCACTGTGAAGGAGCCGGTCGCCCTCTGGAGAGGCCGGATGAGCGAAGCAGGAGCTGGGGCGAAGGGCAGGCCGGAGGCTGTGGCAGGCGACAGCTGTCTGATCATCCCCGGATTCGACCAGGTCAGCTCAGACAAAAGGGAGTATGCCAGGGCTTTTGCCCTGCACTATGGCGAGCAGGACCCCTTCCGCGGCCGGCCTGTGGTGCAGCCCCACCCAAAGACTGTGATCGTGCAGAACCCACCGGCAAAGCCTCTCTCCACAGAGGAGCTGGACAGGGTCTACGAGCTGGACTACTCCCGCTGGGCCCACCCATCCTACCGCCTGCCTGTTCCGGCAATAGAGCCGGTGCGCTTTTCCATCACCAGCCACAGGGGATGCTTTGGCTCCTGCTCCTTTTGCGCCCTGACCCACCACCAGGGCAGAATCGTGCAAAGCCGGAGCGACTCGTCCATCCTCAGAGAGGCTGCGCGCCTGGCTGGTATGCCGGAATTCAAGGGCATCATTCAGGATGTAGGCGGGCCGACGGCAAATATGTACGGCATGTCCTGCCCCCGCTGGGGAGCGGGAGCCTGTGCAGACAAGTTCTGCCGGGCGGACTGCCCCAGCCTGGATAAGGACCACTTCCGGCAGGTGAAGCTCTTGCGGGCGCTGCTAAACATCCCGGGAGTAAAGCGTGTCTTCATAGGCTCGGGAATCCGGCACGACCTGCTGCTGGCGGACACAGTCTCCGGTCCTGTTTATCTGGAGCAGCTCTGCCGCAATCATGTCTCCGGCCACCTCAAAATTGCCCCTGAGCACATATCCAGATCTGTGACCGACTGCATGAACAAGCCTCCCAGGGAGGCGCTGGACGCCTTCCGGGAGGCCTTCGCCGCCGCCAGCCTGGCAGCTGGAAAGGAGCAGTACATCCTGCCCTATTTCATGTCCGGGCATCCCGGATGCACTGCCGCTCACATGGCGGAGCTGGCCGAGTATATGCGAGAGGGTCACATGTACCCCGAGCAGGTACAGGACTTCACGCCAACGCCCATGACGGTCTCCACGACCATGTACTACACAGGTCTCAATCCCTTCACCCTCCTGCCGGTGCACGTTCCCAGGGGCCGGGAGAAGAGGATTCAGAGGGCCATGCTGCGATACAGGGAGCCCGAGAACTACGAGCTGGTGAGAGAGGGCCTGCTGATGGCCGGGAGGGGCGATCTCATAGGCGGGGGGCGGCAGTGCCTGATCGAAGGAAGACGGACTGGGCAGCGGACGGGCCGTTCGCTATCTGGTTAGGACTAGGCCCAAAACCTGTTTGAGCTTCGACTGCTCTGCGATCCGTCATCGCCAGCGGCTTTGCAGCTAAAGTCGATCCTGCAACTAAAGTCCCAGTCTTGCATCTAACTTGACTTATTCATATTTAGATTTTTTTCGCAATCAATTGCCCACCACTTGATCATCGATCAATCAATTTCACGACAATTGAATCAGGTATTTTCAATATATCGTATATTGATATAAA
>Ga0116192_1002724_pt1 | contig 11519 bp, 13 predicted proteins | sample AD_UKC113_MetaG_FD_89876 | JGI IMG/M metagenome (GOLD analysis project Ga0116192, IMG submission 89876) | Active sludge microbial communities of municipal wastewater-treating anaerobic digesters from Hong Kong - AD_UKC113_MetaG | ecosystem: Engineered > Bioreactor > Anaerobic > Digestate...
CCTTAAGACCTCAATCACTATTTTTGCTTTTTCTTCCGGTGTAAAATTTCTTCTCTTTTCCATAGTTCCATACTAACTTATTTTGGCCGTTTTGTCTGTCTTAATTTCTGGTATCATTATAGAACGCCACCCCCTATGCTCTTCGAAACACTGCTGAACTCAGTATCTTTAGAACCCGAGCTGCAAAAAGAGATAAATAACTTACTGGGAAAAAAGAAGGTGATCAAGGAGCTGAAAAAAGAGCCGAGAATAAATATTATCAGCACATTCTTGGAAGAAAAATTTGCTTACTTTAGTGACTATGTCAGAAAATTGAGCGATAATGAAAAGTGAGATGTGGAGCATCTGGACAGATTGTTCCGGGAAACCTTGCAAGAGGCTTGGAATTAATCCGTCACTTTATGATAATATAGAAAGACTGACACTACTGTGACAGCAAATGAGGAGGAACAATAAAGTGAAAGCGCGAAAACTGATTATGTTCACATTAACTCTTTCTTTATTGCTCGGGGCAAGCAGTTGTTCCAGATTGGAGAATGCAAATGCTTCCGGCAAAGAGATCATAGAGGAAGAAACCAATGAGCCAATCGAAACGTCAATCGTTGTGGAGTCTCCCACAAGTCCGCCTACCCCATCTGCCCCATCAATCATTGAAGAGTCCATGGAGGCTTATGAGAAGTTTCTCAATGATGAGCTGAAGGTTTCCACTGAGCTTTACCTGCCAACCAGTATGGGGGATGCCCTGTTTGAAGCGGGACGCAGTTACACCCTATCGGATATCCTTAAAGCCATTGCGGATGAGTTCTATGATGCATCAGTCAACGGTAAAGTAGATTACATAGATTATAGCTTTATTGATTGCGGCAATGATGGCGTTACTGAACTGGTGATACGCTTTAACGGCTTAAATTTCTATGGTGACAGTACCTTTGGTTATGTCATAAAGTACATGGACGGTAATCTTTATTTTTGCTATGATTTTGCAACCTGGGCCCGAAGCTATTTTATCATGAACCAATATGGATATTATCAAACAGGCGGCAGCGGCGGAGCCAGTAACCACATTGTTGCATATGGCCTTTTAGGTGAAAATGGCTTGACGCAGCACATCGTATCCATTATCACTGAACAGGACATAAATCAGCTTACTTACACCGAGAACCTGAGCATGATCCCCAAAGTGGCTGAGGCCAAGGGAATATCGCCCTTTATGCAGGTTGATACCATTCGTTTTGGTGATGACAATAATCTTTATTATACCTTCTATGTGTTCGACAGTAATATGCAGCTTTTAGAGGACGATACCATCTATATCAACAGTGTGTATAAAGACATCTTTGATGAAGCGCTCATTCCCTTTATTACACCCGACGAGGTTAACGCTCGGATTGCGGAAAGGGAGAGGCAAATCGGAGTCACCCAGGAAATCAAAGATGGTCCCGATATGGAATGGATAACCCTTGACGGGAGTAAATTCTCAGAATATGTTGTAAAATAATTATCACACATACAGGACTTGGCATGAACGAGGAGGGTTCATGAATTGAAAAAGGTTATTGTTTTATTCGGGCTTGTGGTGCTTATCTTAGGCGGTTGCTCAAATCGGTTGCCATCGAATAAATTTCAGGTCAATGACGAGACTGAAAATGTGCAATTATTCGTTCAGGAGTCACAAGTAGACCTTGATTTGCCGGATGAACTGCCCACTCCTTCCCAGGAGTCCTTTATATCTGCTATTCCTGATCCCGGGCCTCAAATTTATCAATATGAAGTTCGCGCCAAAATCCACGAAACCATGCCCGAATACCGTTTTGTGGCATCGGGTGAGGATATCTTCGTATTAAGCCTGGAGATTTACGATGAGAAGGATAACCCCATCCTTTCGGTCTCCTTTGATCCCGAATCCTACGCTGTTTATCCTGAAATGATGGATACCATGGGCCTTCATGTCACCGATGTGAACTTCGACGGCTATAAGGATGTGATTATCCTTAACTGCTTCCATGGCGCCCATAGCAATACCTGGTATGATTGCTGGTTATGGAATGCAGCCAAGTCAACCTTTGAGCCATCCAAATCCTTTGCACAAATCTGCAACCCCGCCCTGGATTCTGAAAACAAACGTATTTACTCCACAGGAGGCTCGGGAGCGGGTTATCATGACTGGTATATCTATCGATTTATCAATGGAGAGTTTGTGGTTTCCAACAGTCTGAGCTTTGAGTATGTGTATGATTATGAGGCCGATGGATACGCTGGACTAAAGATTATTGAGATGGCCTTAAAAAACGGAAAACTGGAAACTGTTAATGAGGAGATGCTTGATCCCAGTACAACAGTGGACGGCACAAAGTATTACAACGATGAATTCTGGCAATTAAGTCATCCGCGCTGGTACGGTGTTGGCGGCCACCACGCGGATCAATGGTTGGAATGAAGGGTTATGAAGTGTGGCATAAAAACATGGCCACACTTCTTTTTTTGAGCGTTTAGTGATAATATTAAGAAAATATTGTATAATTGCTCAAAACAAGGAGTGGTCGCCGTGACAGTCAGATTAGCCAATGGCCAGGATACCGAAAAGCTCATCCAGGTGAGATTTGACTATTTTGCTGAGGAAGGCTGGGAAACAACCCCGACGCAGAAAAGCGCCATGCGCGCCCAGCTTCAGGAATATTACTCAAAGCACTTGAATCAGGATTTCTTTGCTGCATTGGTTGAAGATGAACAGGGAACCGTTTTATCCGCTGCCTTTCTGGTGATATTCGATAAACCTGCCAATCTGTCATGGCCTACCGGAAAAACAGGTCTTATGCTCAATGTGCTTACATATCCCCAGCATCGGAAAAAGGGTTATGCCACAAGTGCTTTGAATTGCCTCATAGATGTGGCCAAAAAGCAAAACGTCTCCTTTATTGAGCTTTCTTCCTCAGAGATGGGAAAGTCCGTCTATAAAAAACTGGGTTTTGAAGAGAAGGAAGCCTCCCATTTCATTCCTATGAAATTAAACCTGCTCTAGCATCCTAAAATAAAAGGTCTCACTTATAACGCGCAATCCAGGAGGATCATATGAAAAAAGAGTTTCCCATCTTGGAGTTTGATTCCAACAGAAATGCCATTATTGAACCCCACAAAGTCATCGAGAAAATAGATATTCCTGAGAATACCGTCATCTGCTTTTTTCAAGACGTTATCGAGAAACTCAAAAACGAGGGCAGATTGAAGCTTGTCCAGAATCTGTATTCAGAGGCCGGCCTTTTTCCCGTCTACGAACTTAACTATGAGGGAAAGAGAATTGCCCTGTTCCACCCAGGCGTAGGGGCGCCCTTTGCAGCAGGCATGCTGGAGGAGGTTATTGCCCTGGGTGCCAGGAAATTTATCGCCTGTGGCGGTGCTGGCGTACTGAATAAGGATATCGCAGTAGGACATGTGATTGTTCCCAACTCGGCTGTCAGAGATGAAGGCACCTCATATCACTATTTAGCACCGAGCCGCGAGGTTCAGCCCAGCAAAGAAGGCATTGAGGCCATTGAAAGAGTGCTGAAACGACATAAATGCAGTTACCTTCTGGCAAAAACCTGGACCACCGACGCTATCTATCGAGAAACCATCGACAAGGTGAAGCTGAGAAGAGAGGAAGGCTGTGTCACTGTGGAAATGGAATGCTCGGCATTATGCGCCGTGGCTCAATTCAGGAATGTGGTTTTTGCTCAGTTGCTTTATGGCGGTGATAATGTGAGTTGCGAAGAATGGGATGCCAGGGGATGGAAGGATCGCAAAGAAATCCGCGAAGGCCTGCTCATGTTCGCTATTGAGGCCTGCGCAGAGTTGTAAAAATCGTTCTTTCATCATGAGGTTCAGGACATACCCCCTGAGTTTCCTCTTTACTGTCAGAGACTTAATAAAATGAAGGAGTGTTAATTTGAGCGTATCGAATATTGAAACTGAGCGATTAATCCTCATGCCCATGACCCACAAAATGATGCATACGTTAATCGAAAACAATACAGATGAAGTCACCAAACTGGGGCTGCAACTCCATGAAAAATGGCCGCGTCAGGATACCCTTGATATTTTATGGTTTCTTAAGGACCTTATCAAAAGCGATGAGGATATCAGCGGGTTCGACATATGGATGGTTATAAAGAAAGACGGGATGCAGATCATTGGCGATGCAGGCTTTAAGGGTAAACCCGATGATGACGGTAAAATCGAAATTGGCTTTGGCCTGGTTGATGATGAGCAAAAGAAGGGTTATGGCCTTGAAGCTGCACGCGGATTAATGGATTGGGCCTCTCAGCAGCAAGGTGTGAAGACTATCCTTGCAGAGTGTCTGCTGGATAATGTCGGCTCCATAAAAGTTTTGACCCGGTGCGGCATGACCGAAACACGAAGGGACCATGAGTATATCTACTGGGAGAAGCATGTCAGATAAGCAATTATGCTTTTTTGAAATTGAACCCTGCATGGGCCAGAATCATGCCCTTTGACGGAGATGCTCAATAGAGTTCCGCATAATGGGAGGTTTAAATGAGCCAGAATCTGTTTGACAACAGTGAGTTTTTTGAGAAGTATAAAGCGCTGAGGGATAAAGCCTACAACTACAATAATCTGGTTGAGCAACCGGCCATTAAAGCACTGCTCCCGGATCTATCCGGTCTAAAGGTTCTTGACCTGGGTTGTGGCTTTGGAAGCAACTGCACAGATTTTATGAAACGGGGAGCCGCCCATGTTGTAGGTGTAGATATTTCAAGCAAGATGATTGATGTGGCAAAAAAAGAAAATGCCGGTTCGGCCATTGAGTACAGCGTCATGGACATGATGGATATCCCTAAGCTTTCTCATACCTTTGACTTAATCTTCAGCTCACTGGCTATTCATTATGTTAAGGACTTTGCGCATTTGGTGAAGATTATCTATGAAAAGCTGAATCCAGGCGGGATATTGTTGTTCTCCCAGGAGCATCCCATAACCACTGCCCCGAAGTTCGGACCTGTCTGGACAAAGGATGATGCCGGCAATAGGCTCTACTATAACCTTGCTGATTACATGGTCAGTGGTGAAAGGCATGTTTACTGGTTTATCGACGGTGTTGAAAAGTATCACCGTCCCCTGTCCGAGATACTCAATACCCTTATTTCAACAGGGTTCAGGATTGAAAAGGTGGTCGAGCCCCTACCCAGCCAGGATGCTTTGGAAAAACGTCCTGAGCTGGCCGATGAATTCCACAAGACCTCGTGCATCATCATAAAAGCTATAAAGGATTAAGCCGTCTACCAGGCTTGTTGGACGATGCACATGAATACTGTCGAAGATTACTAAATTTAAGGAGGGTTGATTTCATGAGACGGAGAAGCATCACCCCAGCCTTGGCAGTCATCTTGTTCGTATTCATTGACCAGATGATTAAAATTATCATATATCAATGGTTCTTTGAAAGCCGATTCAATATAATCGGAGAATTTGTGAGCTTCTCCCCTGTTTTTAATACAAAGCTCTCCTGGTTTAATTCGCTGTTTGACTTTGGAATTGGTTATCTTCCGCATTTTATCTTAAGCATTCTTGCGATTATTCTGGCGGCTTATATCTATAAGTATGGAAAAAGCAAATATCGCGTAAACGCCATTGTTACTCAATCCTATATATTTTTTATGGCAGGTGCATGGTGCAAGCTGATAGATATTGTCTTCTGGCCTGGCAGCCTTGACTATATCAGGCTTAAAGGTCTTTTTATCTTTGATCTGAAGGATGTTTTTCTTACAACCAGCGGTATATTGTTCGTTGTATTCTTTTTTATTCCCTATGCACTGAAACATCCTCCAGTGCTTAAGATGAATGTAAAGCAGGATATCCTGATTATGAAAGACTTCTTCAAATATGTATACCAAGATATTTTTAAACCCAAATCAGGTCAAAACCATACTACAGGGAGATAGAAGTGTTTAATTAAAAAACAGGCTGCGGCGCTGTCAGTGAGGTAATATTATGGATCCATATAAAATACTGGATGTACTCGTAAAGCAATATTCAAACATTCTTAAAGAGAACCTGTCGGGTATTTACCTGCATGGCTCTCTGGCCATGGGTTGTTATACCGAACAGAGCGATATCGATTTCCTGGTGGTTGTAAACCATCCTCTTGATGCTGCCGCAAAACGCGCTCTTGTGGATGAGATCCTAGCCCTGAGGGAGTCCCCCAAAAAAGGGATTGAAATGAGCGTCATCCTGAAGAAGTATGCACAATGCTTCCAATACCCCACCCCCTTTGAACTTCACTATTCCGAGGCATTTCGTGAGGCCTATGCAAAGGATAGGACCTATGTTTGCGATAAGGGTACGGATTATGACTTGGCAGCCCATATGTTCATCATCAGACACAGGGGGCAATGCTTGACGGGAGAAGCCATAGCCGACATGTTTACCGATCTTCCGGAGCAGTATTATATTGACTCAATCCTCAGAGATATTCAAAATACAAGGGAAGACATCATTGACAACCCGGTTTATTGCATCCTTAATCTGTGCCGGGTCCTGTATTATTTAAGAAGCCGTGTCATCTCATCCAAGCTGGAGGGCGGACTTTGGGGCATCAAACATTTTCCTCAAAAATATGCCGAGCTCCTAAAAACTGCTGTTCTTTTCTATCAAAACAAGGCCCATGACAGTCAATGGAATACTGAGCTGATGATTGACTTTGCCAGCACCATGCTTGAGGAAATACATAGTCTGGCTGGCCCTCGGTATGCTCTTCAAAAGACGGTCACCATTTCATCCAGATCGTCCTGAACCTGTTTTTTATTTTGGCCTAGAAAGGACTGGGTATGAAGCGAATCATCATTCTCTACCATTCCGGTGTATGTAATACCAAAATGGTTGCCGAGAAAGCTCTGAATGAACTCTCTCCACATTTTAACACAGATATTTTCTCGGTGGAGGCGCTCCCCGCCTGCCTTGACTTCAACCAATATGACGGAATGATTATAGGCTTCCCAACCATTCATGCCAGTCCGTCTCCCAGAATGGAAGCGTTCATGAAGGGTCTTGAAAGGCTTGAAAAGCCTCTTCCAGCATTGCTTTTTTCCACCTGTGGGTTTTATTCTGCCAATGCGCTGAGAATCTTTGCAAAGATGTGCATTCTTAAGAACATCATCCCCGTGCAGAGCCAGTCTTTCCGCTGTGCTGCAACCGACGGGACACTTTTGTTCCCTCAATGGAACTTCCTGTTTACCCATGAAAAGAAGCTGGACGAAAAAGTGGCCAAAGCGTGTTCAAGCTTTATCAATACATTTAAATTCAATGCCATTAAGGCAAGGATTCCTCGGTTCAAGCTCTATAGTATTCTGAACTATCCCAACAAGTTTATGGGAAAGCATCTGAAGTTCAGGATTTACCTTCATAAAAACAAATGCATAAAATGTGGGCAGTGTATCAAGAACTGTCCTGCCGGGGCTCTGGTACAGGATCAGGAGAACTATCCGGGCTTCACAAAAGAAAAGTGCGAAAACTGTTATCGTTGCATTCATCATTGCCCCAAGCTGGCTTTGTCATTATCAAAAAAGAAATCTCCGTTGAGGGTGCTGGATGACCGGACAATTTAACCTAGTCCTTGAATAGTGTATATTGGTAGTTGTAGTGTCTATCATTGGACAGTCTATAAAGTAAAGGTTGGGTTTGAATATGAATAAAAAGTTATTGCTCGTTTTCATGGTTATCGCCATGCTTATGACTGGTTGCAGCAGAACAGAACCTGCATCGGGAAACACCTCAACTCCTGTTTCCGATGAATCGGTGGTTACTTCAACACCTGATGACGAAACGCCGACGGCCACCCCCTCTGCCTCAACCCCGAATGCGCCTGAAGCAACACCCGAAGCGCAGCCTTCTGAAGCAGATATTGATTTACTGGTCCCTGCCGGATGGCATATCTTTGTGTCGCCCTATGATGATAAACCTCAGGTGATTAAGGGTGACTTAAACGGTGACGGCAGGGATGATGCGGTGATTGTGATTGAGAAAAATGAACCCGAGGTCGATGAGTACGATTTTGAGTTCTACAGAAGGGCCATGCTGATAGCCTTCAATAACGGCAATAATGGTTTCGACCTGTCCATAAAGACCGAAATCCGCAATGCCAATAGCGGCGGTGTCTGGGGCGACCCTTATGACGGCATCACTATCGAAAATGGGGATCTGACCCTCGCTTATTACGGCGGCAGCAATTATCGCTGGTATTATAGGTATGTCTTCAGGTTCATTGATGATGAATGGTACTTAATTGGTTATACTGAAGGCAATTACTTTACCGGCGACACCACCATGGAGGATGCTGATGAATTCTCCTACAATTATCTTACCGGAGACTATACCGAAAGAATAAAGGATGAGAACGGCAATATGGTCATAAACCAGAGCAATATTGGTGTCCAGGAATTGCACAAGATGTCCGAAGTAGACCTTCAATAAGTATTAAGAGCACCGGTGACAGTGTTGATAATGACGATAAATCATAGCAATGAGTCCCTGTTACTTTGAAAAAGGTGCATGTTTACTTTGGGCGTTGGTTGGCTTATAATAACCATAATAATGGCTTATGAGAAACCTTTAATGTACACAAAATTCAATTAGAAGGTGTGTTAACAATATGGAAGAAATGGAAATTCGGCAGAAGAATTTTATTGAAGAAATTGTCGAAGCCGATCTGGAAAGCGGCCGGGTCAAAGAAATTCGTACACGTTTCCCACCCGAACCCAACGGCTATCTGCATATAGGCCATACCAAGGCCATGGTTATCGACTTTGGAATTGCCCAAAAATACGGCGGCAAGTGCAATCTTCGCTTTGATGACACCAATCCCACCAAGGAAGATGTGGAGTATGTGGATGCCATCATAGAGGACATCCGCTGGATGGGCTTTGATTTCGAGGATCGCCTTTTCTATGGTTCCGATTACAGCGAGCAAATCTTTGAATATGCCATCAAGCTCATCAAAAAGGGCTTAGCCTATGTTGACGATCTTGATGTGGATCAGATCCGGGAATACCGCGGCACCCTGACCGAGCCCGGTAAGGAGAGCCCCTGGAGAAACCGCAGCATTGAGGAAAACCTGGACCTGTTTATGAGAATGCGCGCCGGCGAGTTCGAAAGCGGGGAAAAGGTTTTAAGAGCAAAGATTGACATGGCCTCCCCCAATATCAATATGCGGGACCCTGTTATCTATCGTATTAAGAAGGAGCATCACCATCGTACAGGGGACAAGTGGTGCATCTATCCCATGTACGACTTTGCCCATCCTCTGCAGGACGCCATTGAGGGAATCACCCATTCTTTGTGCTCCATTGAGTATGTGGATCATCGTCCCCTCTATGATTGGGTGCTGGAGAATCTGGACATTAAGAATCCGCCCCGTCAGTACGAATTTGCCCGTCTGAACATTAACTACACCGTCATGAGCAAGCGCAAGCTCCGTGAGCTGGTGGAGAAGAATTATGTCTCGGGTTGGGATGACCCCAGAATGCCCACCCTGTGCGGATTAAGGCGCAGAGGCTTCCCTGCCGAATCCATCCGCAACTTTATCGATCTTATCGGGGTTTCCAAGACCAATAGCATCGCCGATTGGGGGCTTTTGGAGCACTGCGTGCGTGAGACGCTGAACAAAACAGCCGATCGTGTCATGGGCGTGCTAAATCCACTGAAGGTGGTTATCGAAAACTATCCTGAGGATCTGGTTGAGGAATTTGATGTGGAGAACAACCCCGAGCAGCCCGACAGAGGTACGCGGAAGGTGCCCTTCTGCAAGGAGATTTATATCGAGCAGGACGACTTCATGATTGATCCTCCGCCCAAATACTTCCGCTTAAAGCCCGATGGCGAGGTTCGCCTGAAGAATGCCTACTTTATCAAATGCACAGGCTATGAGACCGATGAGAACGGAAAGGTGACATTGGTGAAGGCCACCTATGATCCGGCTTCCCGTGGCGGAGAATCCCCGGACGGCCGCAAGGTTAAGGGTACCATTCACTGGGTTTCGGCAAGACATGCTATCGAAGCCGAAGTTCGCCTCTACGACATGCTATTTAACAAAGAAGATCCTGAGGATTATCCCGAGGGAGGGGACTACAAGGACAACTTAAATCCCAATTCCCTCATCGTATTGAAGAACTGCAAGCTTGAGCCCGCCCTGGCCAATGCACAGCCAGGAGATCGGTTCCAGTTCCTGCGTATGGGCTATTTCTGCGTGGACAATAAGGACTCTAAACCCAACGCACCGGTGTTTAACAAGACCGTGGGTCTGAAGGATACCTGGGCTAAGATCGCCAATAAGGGTTAAATTTTATCCTTTTTTATCCTTTTAAGGAAATATGTTTACTTTCACCCCTTTGTGGTAATTCATAAATACGGATATATGCCGTATAGACTGAAGCCCAAAGGGGTGATTTGTTATGATTAAGAAGGATATTCACAAGGTTACAGTCATCGGTGCCGGGTATGTAGGCTCTACCACAGCCTATACCCTCATGCTGAGTGGTCTGTTTTCGGAACTGGTGCTCATTGATATTAACGAAACCAAGGCCAAAGGTGAGGCCATGGATCTCAATCACGGCCTTCCCTTTGCAAAACCCGTCAGAATCTATCAGGGAACCTATAAGGACAGTAAGGACTCAGATCTCATCATCATTACCGCAGGCGCCAACCAAAAGGAAGGCGAAACCCGGATTGATCTGGTCCACAAAAATACCGAGGTCTTCAAGTCCATTGTATCTGAAGTCATAAAATTCAATCAGCCCGAGGATGCTCTTTTGCTGGTGGTCACCAATCCTGTGGACATTCTTACCTATGTGACCTGGAAGCTTTCCGGGTTCCCGGTGTCCCGTGTCCTGGGCTCAGGAACCGTCCTGGATACCGCACGCTTCCGTTACCTCATTGGTGAGCATGTGGGTGTGGATACCCGAAACGTCCATGGCTATATTTTAGGCGAACACGGGGATACCGAGCTGCCGGCATGGAGCCTGACCTCCATTGCCGGAATGCCCATGGACGCTTATTGCAAAAGCTGCCACAAATGTTCGGACAATGCCGAGATGAATGAGATCTTCAACCAGGTCAAGAACTCGGCCTACGAGATCATTAAGGCCAAGGGCGCTACCTATTTTGCCGTGGCCCTGGCTGTCCAAAGGATCAGCGAGGCCATTATGAGGGATGAACACTCCATCCTCACCGTCTCCAGCATCATGCAGGGGGCCTATGGTCTGGAGGATGTGGCCATAAGCGTCCCCACCCTGGTAGACAGAAATGGCGTTAACAAAGTCATTGAGGTGCCCATTACCCCCGAGGAGCACAGCCTCCTGAAAAAATCGGCCGACACCCTGAAAGGGGTTATCAGGCAGCTTAAACTCTGAAAACATCCATAAGAAACAAAAAGAACCTGCTTCTATGCAGGTTCTTACATTTTTCAAGCTCTATTTATTGGTATCCACAAAAACCTTCTCGCCATCCTTGACCATGCCCAGCTTCTCACGGGC
>Ga0116192_1002725_pt1 | contig 11511 bp, 12 predicted proteins | sample AD_UKC113_MetaG_FD_89876 | JGI IMG/M metagenome (GOLD analysis project Ga0116192, IMG submission 89876) | Active sludge microbial communities of municipal wastewater-treating anaerobic digesters from Hong Kong - AD_UKC113_MetaG | ecosystem: Engineered > Bioreactor > Anaerobic > Digestate...
CATATCTGGGAAGCCCTCATGCGGCAGACCAGCTGCATCCAGGCGGACACCTTCGAGCAGCTGATGGACGCGGTCATGCTGGCTACATCCAAGAAGATCCCCATCGGGGGACGCATCGGTTTCCTGGGCGCCGGCGGGGGGACATCCGTGCTCCTGACCGACCTCGCCTATCAGAACGGTATGAGTCTGCCCGAGCTCGACCAGAAGATCCAGGACGGGATCGGCAAGCGTATCCGCAATGTCAACACCTGCACGTTGAATCCCGTGGACCTGGGGGCTTACGGTTTCGACTTCCATATCATGGCGCATACCATGCAGGTCATGGATGAAGCCGAAAATCTCGATATCATCATCCCGTACTTCTCGTTGGATTTCATCAGCACCTTCCAGAACGACCAGATCGAGAGCGGCCCGCATATCATCGTGGACACGGCGCGGCGCATGCACAAACCCGTGATCCCGATCTTCTCGCGCTTCACCGAGGATGACCTGCATATAGAGGAGGTCCGCATCAAGATCTTTTCCATCTTCCGGCAGGCGGGCCTGCCGGTGTTCAGCAACATCCAGGACTGCATCCTCGCCGTCAAGGGGATGCTGGGATGGAGCCGCGGCTCCCATGCGGATCCTGAGAACCTGCTCACGGCGCAGGGAGGCTAGACATGCGCTATCTCGTCATGGGTGCCGGCGCGCTGGGAAGCATTTTCGGCGGGTTTCTGGCCAGGAGCGGTCAGGATGTCACCTTCGTAGGCCTCGACGATCACATCAAGGCCATCCAAGAGGGCGGACTGTCCATTACGGGGCTGTGGGGCGACCACCATCTGAAGGGTCTCAAGGCCTATTACGGCACCGCCGGGCTCACGGGGATCTTCGACATAGTGCTCTTGAGCGTCAAATCGCACATCACGGCCCAGGCATGCGCACAGTGCCTTCCGTTCATGCATGCGGACAGCCTCGTGGTTTCCATCCAGAACGGACTGGGAAACTGGGAGACGATCGCCGCGGCCGTGGGGTGGCCGCGTACCGTCGGCGGACGCATCATTTTCGGGGCCGAGGTCGTGCGTCCGGGCACGGCCAGGGTGACCGTGTACGCCGACAAGGTCCTGCTCGGTTCTCCTTCGGGCGATATCAGTCTCCAGCGTATCCAAACAATCGTCGATGACCTGAATCACGCCGGTATCCCCAGCGCCGTCAGCCATTCCATAACATCGCAGCTGTGGGGCAAGGTGCTGTACAACTGTTCGCTGAACGCCCTGGGCGCGATCCTGGATGTGCCCTACGGAGACCTCGCCCAGAGTCCTGAATCCCTGGGGCTGATGGAGGCCGTCATCCGGGAGATCTTCGCCGTGGCCGTGGCCAAAGGGGTGGCCATGCCCTATGCCGGTCCTGAAGAGTACTACCGTTTCCTGCTTGAGCGACAGCTTCCACCCACGGCCACACACCATTCCTCCATGCATCAGGACATCACGCATGGACGCGCCACCGAGATCGATGCCCTGAACGGCGCCATCAGCCGTTACGGCAAGGAAGAGGGGGTACCCACCCCGGTCAACGATGTCCTGACGGCCCTTATCAAGGGACTCGAGCGGCGCAGAACCGAGTACGCCGGCTAATAAGAAAATCATACGATTTGTCGTCCATAACCGTAAAGATTTCGTTCCCATATGTCGATACTGTTCGCAAAAGATACACCGTAATCTATACGGGAGGAAATAGATGCGAGAGCGAAGACGGTTTCCACGCAAGCAGGTGGAATACCGCGCGCTCTTCAGAGGCGGATACCTGGCGCTGGGCATGGCGCAAGTCCGCGACATCAGCGAACAGGGTCTATTCCTCGAAACCCCCTATCCGGCGGCGCCGGATGATGTGGTTATCGTGAATTTCGACCATGATGACCTGGGCAAGGAGGTGAACCTGCGCTGCCGTGTGGTTCGGTATATCCCACGTTCAGGTATGGGGTTGGAGATCATGCTGAACACCGACGAGGTGCTGCTGAAAGACTGGTTGACACCACGTATCGTAGACTTTTAGCAACCGTCTCTGCATGCCTGTTTCAGTTCCTGATACATCGCCTGAGTAAACCCGGCCCATGCACAGGGCAGTAAGGTATTGTTGTGAAAGAGCGGCTCTTCCGACAAGGGGTACGGACTGGCCTCAACGGCCTGCTCCCAGAGACCGCTCTGTGGGATGGGGGAATACTCGGCCAGTATCGGCCTGGCGCCGCTGGCGTGTACCAGCCGGATCGCCGCGAGGACCTCTGATGCCTCCTGGCGAGGGAGCCCGCAGAGGAGATATACTCCGATGTCCTGTTGTTCAAAGCCTGCCTGCCTGAGATTCTGTACCGCCTGGAGAAATTCCGCGGTGGTCACCTTGTTGCCGGTTGAGACCTGGCGCTGAGCGTCTGCGGTCTCCAGTCCAAGCCGAAGCGTGACGAATCCGGCCAGGCGCATCCAGCGCGCCACGTCCGGGTCTATGAAACGGGCGTGTAAGGCATTTGGACAATGGAAACGAACGTCGAGTTTACGGTTGACGATCTCCTTGAAGAGGGGGACGGCAAAGGCCTCACTCTGCGCCAGCAGGGCGTCGTCATAGAAGGCGAAATCAGTAACCCCCCTGCTCTGCCAGAAAGCGATCTCGTCCGCTACGTTATGGGGATCCCTGCGCCTCAGTCCAACCGACATCATATGGGCGGCGCAATAGGTGCACCGATAGGGACAGCCGCGCGAGGTGAGGATGCATCCGTACCGCAATGACGGCTCAAGGTCCAGACAGGGATACGCGAGCGCATCGAGATCGTCCGAGACCGGTGGACAGACCGGTTCCTCTCCCCACAGACCGCTCAGGAGATTCATGAGTTTCACCTCTGCTTCACCGGTGATGAGATAGTCGGCGCCGGAGTTGGCGGCGGCATGGGCGGGGCAGAGCGTGGCATAGACACCGCCCAAGACCACCGGCGAGTGAGGAAAGGCAGCCTTGATCAGCCGGATGGCCTCGAAAACGCCTGGATACCAGTATGTCATGAGCGAGGTCACCAGCACCACATCGGGTTGCTCAAGCTGTGCGATCCGGTCATGAAAGGACTTCATGGACATGCCGTAACGGGCATAGTGCCGGGGAATATGTGCGAGCTGCGCGGGCTTATCCACCACCTCGCGCCGGAACTTGCCCTGGCCGTATGCCTTTGGCGCAGGTTGATCGAAGGCCAGGCAATCGATCAGATCCACATGGCATCCATTTTGCCTCAACATGGCCCCCAGATACAAAAGGCCCAGAGGTTTGGCCCACAGGTCATAGGCCGCGAAATCATACACCCAGGGGTTCACCAGCAACACCTTTCTGCCATGCATGGACTATCCCTAGCCTGAAAAGACAGTGGAACGAAAGCGCTAATTCATTCCTCTTTCAGGCGAAGACTCTTGCCAGTGGGCACGGCTTGCTTTATAGAGATGGTAGAGATTCCGGCGACATGCGAAGGAGAATTGACGATGGCAACCATAGTCCCTGAACGCGATGAGATAAAAAAGGCGATCAAATGGGTTTCAGAAGCCCTGGAACAGAACCCCGATCAGCCCGCACGTACGATCATCGAAAAGGCGGTCTTTGAGTTCGATCTCTCCCCTCTGGACGCGGAGTTCCTGATGCGTTTCTTCCAGAATCGCTCCAAGGATCGCTAGCGAGGCGATGCCTTGAAAAAGGCCTCGGCCTTGACCACAAACGACCGAGGAGTTGGGATGGAATCCCCCTGGAGATAAAGGCCCAGGTTCTTAAGCGACTCAATCGGCTTCATGAGGTCTTTCTGAGAGCATCCACGCTCACGCGATGCGAAAACGATGCGCATGGTTACGGTTTCGGTCACTATCTCGCGGATCTCGCGATCGTCCTTCAGGGCTTTCACCTCTTTATCAACGGTCTCACGATGGTGTTCCAGAAAACGCCTGTCCATCTCCTGAGCCGGAAGTGAAAACAGAATGTTGGTAACCGCCATGGCATATCGGGCGGCATGTCCTTCACCGTGCGTGGCATGGTAGCGTGACAGCAAACGCGCAAAGACACCCGTGATGGCGTGACGTTCCGCCTGCATGAACTGGTCGGCCGTTACCGGCTGGTTTACCGTTGTCATGGTATGCTCCTTGGACGTATCCGATTGCATCGTTCAGTCGTGAACAAACGCGAAACCGACGAGTAGTGTGCTTCGTTGATCCACGCATACCATATCGGCCATGGGTACTTCGGGGTTGAGCAAAACCGTCAACTTCCGCTGGATGCGGCGACGTCCCGGACAGAGCGCGGCGACATACACCGAGGCCAGACGCGGGGTTCGGCTCTGGGCTATGAATTGCCCTTCTTTTCGAGACCGTAGCGTGTCATCTGTCTGGCGTTCATGCGGGCTACGAAACGATAGCAGATACCGCCCAGGGAGATGCCACCGATGGCGATGAATACCATGCTCATGAAGAACCTCTTCTTTCAGCCAGGAGCTCCTGCACGAAGCCCCGGAAACCGAACACGATCCCGGCCACCAGGCACAGGAGTGTGAAATTGGGGGCCATGTTCGTCAAGCGATCAAGATACAAACCGAGATAGAGGCCGCAGAAAGTCACCGCCACCAGGACCAGGCCATGGGCGCTGATCCTGGTTATTTTGGCAAGGAGCGGTTTTGGCAGCCTCTGAAGCCTCATACGAAAGATCTCGTGTTAGAACAGTTGAGCGATCATCTGCCGTGCCGGCGCGGTGTTCACGCCAACCAGGAGGATGATGAAAACATAGACCGCAGCGGCCTCTACCGGGGTGAGACCCAAAACCCTGTACATGAACCTGATCCCGATTCCGGTGAGGAACAAACAACCGATCACGATCCAAAGCATCAACATGGCGATTACCTCCGTTTCAGTTTTTCCTGCCATGATAAAGCAACATGCATGCCAGGCGTTGAGACATTGCAACATATTGAAATTAAACATCATATTGATCGTCCAGCTTGCCTTTGTGCCATCCTGACCACCTCAAGGAGCCTGGTCATTCCCGGCATGGTACAAATTGTCAAAAATTTCACAATCACGGTTCCCGGCGCATGCCAATTTGTCAAAAGGCATGTAACCCTTGAAAAAGACCTTGCTCTCCTGCGCCTCTTTGGTCTATGAAACAGGCCATGTTGGCCATTGATGTGGGGAATACCCACATAAAATCCGCCGTCTTCGATGGCCCCGTCATCCGGGACGTTTTTATCGTGTCCACGAATCAATGTCAGCGCCAGAGTTCCTTCCTGGAACTCATGCCATCCATCCGGACCCCCGCCATGGACGGGGTGGTCATCGCGAGCGTACGCACGCCAATCACCCGCATTCTGCAGACCGAATTCAGAGCCAGGTTCAGTGTCGAACCCTTGATCGTTGACATCCATACCGATATGGGCATCCAGAATCTCTATCTGAGCGCCGCCACCTTGGGAATCGACCGGCTGGTGAACGCCGCGGCCGCCTATCACCTCTATCACAGACCCGACCGGGCGCTGATCGTCGTCGACATGGGGACGGCCACGACCATCGACTATATCGATGTAAAGGGTGCCTTTATCGGAGGCGCCATTGCGCCGGGGCTCATGAGCGGCTATACGGGGTTGCGATCTCTGGCGCCGGCCCTGCCTGAAATCTCGATCGAGAACACCCAGCGTCCGATCGGCCGGTCCACCTCGGAATGTATGGCCTCCGGAATCGTGATCGGTCATGCCGCCATGATCAGGGGAATGGCCCGTCTGATGGTCACCGAAGGCGATCCCGTGGTGATCGTGACAGGGGGGCTCGCGGCCGTCCTCGACGGCTGGTTCCCAAAGGAGTATATCGTTGACCGCGATCTGACGCTCAAAGGCCTGAGGATCATTTATGAACGCGCCCGACGGTGATCGCATTCCTTCTCCGGCCGATGGTATAACCGATTGCGGCCGTATTCATGGAGGCGGCACGACGCCTCGGTTCAGCCTGTTTCCCTGCCCCCATGGACCGTACTCATGGTTGTCTCGTCACCGGTTTTCGGATACAATAAAAGGCATGCAGAAACAGTTCGCCCGGGTTCTCCCTGCGGTCGTTTTGACGCTGCTGATGCTCGCAGCGATCTCACCGTTCAGGCTCTACGCCGCGGGTGGTGGCGACAGCTTGAAGGCCTTCCAGCAGGCCAACCAGGCCTATATCGAGCTGGGCCGCGATGCCGACCTGCGCAAGAACAAGGCCGCATGGCTCGATGTCGTGAAGGCCTACGAGAGCGTGGAACTCCGTTTTCCCCATACACCGTGGGCACCCAAGGCGGTCTATATGCAGGCCAAGCTTTATGAGCAGATTTACGGCTATTTCGGAAAGAAGGACGACCTCGATGCCGCGATTCAGGCCTACCAGAAAGTGACGCAACGCTATCCCGATAATTCCCTGGCCGACGATGCCCTCTTCAAAGAGGCCCGTGTGTATGAGCTTCGTCTGAAGGATAAGGAACGCGCCATCAACACATATCGCGATATCGTGACCAGGTTTCCCAAAGGCGATATGGTGCAGCAAGCGCGCGAGGCTCTCAACTCCATCAATGTGGCCAGCGCCGAAAGGCTCACCGACCAGACTGTGCCGGGCATGGATAAGGATCAGAAAACCGATGAGTCGATTACGCCCTCGTCCGGACTCGTGCAAGTCAAAGAGGTCAGGCATTGGTCGGACAACGACTATACCCGCATCGTCATCCATCTCACGCGCGGCGTGGCCTTCGAGACCTTTACCGTCCCGGCCGACGAACAGGCCGGGCGTAGCGAGCGCCTGGTGGTGGATCTGAACAACACATGCATCGCCAAGGGCCTGCCGTACAGGATGGAGGTGAAGAACGGCCTGCTTGAGGATATCCGCATCTCGCAGAACAAAAAGGACATGGTGCGCATGGTGGTGGACTTGAGCGCCAAGACCACCTACAAGGCCTTTCCCATGGAGAACCCGGCGCGTATCATCCTGGATGTGAACACCAAGGCGTCGGGGGGCAACAACACCGCCGTCACGGAGAAACGAGGCTCGAAAGGGAAGGTCGCACGCTATGATAGCGGTATAAAGCGCGTTCGCAAAGGCGCGCCTTCCCAGGTGGCGGACGATATGCCGTCCATCGCCCGACAACTCTCGCTCAAGGTTTCGCGCATCGTTATTGATCCTGGCCACGGCGGCAAAGACCCTGGGGCCATCGGACCCGATGGCCGGAAAGAGAAGGACATCACCCTGGAGGTCTCCAAGCTGCTGGCCAAACGCTTGCAGGCCGAGGGACTGGAGGTCTTTCTGACCCGTGAAAAGGACAGATTCATCCCCTTGGAGGAACGCACGGCCTTTGCCAATAAACACAAGGCCGATCTTTTCGTGTCGGTGCATGTCAATGCCCACGCCGATGAGGCAATCCGGGGTGTGGAGACCTATATCCTCAACCTGACCTCGGATGCCTCGGCCATCCAGGTGGCGGCACGTGAAAACGCCACGACCTCCAAATCGCTCTCCGATCTGCAGTTCATCATCAACGACCTCATGCTGACCTCCAAGATCAACGAATCCTCGCGGTTCGCCACTTCAACCCAGAAATCGATCATCTCATCGCTGGAGAAATCGGGACATGTCTGCAAGAATCTGGGGGTAAAGCAAGCCCCCTTCTATGTCCTCATGGGAGCGCAGATGCCCTCCATTCTGGTTGAAATCGGTTTCATCACCAACACCGCCGAATGCGCGCTGATTCAGGACAGAGAGTATCAAAACAGCATCATCGAGGGCATTCGATCGGGCATCAACAGTTATATCGACAATACCAGTTATGCCTACAACAACGGGAGGAATTCATGAAACGGATGCTAATGCCCGCCGTGGTGATCGTATTGCTGCCGCTCTGTCTCTGGGCAAGTTACGGGAAGAGCAATGTCCTGCAGAAGGAGATCAAGCGCTCGCCTCTGATCACGGCCCCTCTCCCCATGACCACCCCCGCGCCGCAAGCTTCGCCCGTCGTGCCGCAGACATCGCCCGTCACGCCGTCCATCACACCGGCCACGCCATCCAAGGGCTGCGTCAAGAACACGTTCTATCCATTCACGATCCATATCCTGTCCTCACAGAGCTATGACGACGCCAAACGGAGCATGGAGCGTTTCAACTCCACACTGGGCACGGTCTTCATCACCAAGACCGATCTTGGCCCCACGGGTATCTGGTACCGGGTGGATTATGGACTCTTCTCCATGGCCAAGGACGCGGTGCTCAAGATGCGCGAATTGCAGCGTCAAGGCCTTATCGAAAGCGGCTCCTTTCTTGGCAGCCCAACCCCCTATACCCTCGAACTGGCCTCGTTCGATGCCCCGTCAAAAAAACAGGCCCTGCAGGAGATCGGACGATTGAAAGGCCTCGGTGTGGCGAGCTATCTGATTGAGGAAAGCGGTGGGTGTGTGCGCGTGGTCGTCGGGGCCTTTCCGGATATAAAGAGCGCCAAGATGGTCCTCGCCGATCTGAACCAGCTGGGTCTCAAGCCCATGATCACCAAGCGATGAACGAGGACTTGATCGACGCCTTCATTGAATACCTTGTCTCGGAACGATCGTCCCCTGAGAACACAATAGCCGCCTATGCCAATGACCTGCGCTCCTTTTCGACCTGGACGTCCGAGAAGAACCTCGAATACCGGACCATCACAGCGGCAGACCTGCGGGAATTCGCCTCCCAAAGCAAACGCTCCGGCCTCAAAACCTCGAGCATCAACCGCCGGTTGACGGCCATCCGACAGTTCTACCGCTTTCTGCTCCATGAGGAACTCGTGGACAACGACCCGACGCGCGACCTCATGCGTGCTAAAAACGCGGTCTTTCTGCCCGAGGTTCTCAGTATCGAGGAGGTCAACCGATTACTCGATGCACCCGACTGTTCCACCCCGTTGGGCTTGCGTGACAAGGCCATGCTCGAAGTCCTGTACGCCACTGGCTTGCGGGTTTCCGAACTTGTGGGTCTCAAGCTCCAGAATCTCAACCTGCACGTGGGGTATCTCATGACGCGAGGCAAGGGGGGCAAGGAACGGCTTGTGCCCCTGGGGGAGAGCGCGCTGGCGCGGGTACGGGAGTATCTTGGAAACGGCCGGCCTCGGCTGGTTCATAAGACCGTCGACGTGCTCTTCTGCTCAAACCGGGGTGCGGCCATGACGCGTCAGAACTTTTGGCACATCATCAAACGCTATGCCGAGGCGTGCGGCATCTTCAAACCGATCTCCCCCCATACCCTCAGGCATTCCTTCGCCACCCATCTGCTTTCGGGCGGCGCGGACCTGCGGTCGGTGCAGATGATGCTGGGCCATGCCGATATCTCGACCACCCAGATCTACACACACATCACCTCGCAGCGCTTGAAAGATGTCCATACGCGCTTCCACCCCCGGAGCTAGGCATGGAAGTAATCACCACCCACATCCAGGCCGATTTCGACGCCACGGCTTCCATGCTGGCCGCCAAGCTTCTGCATCCCGATGCCATCCTGGTTTTCTCAGGCTCGCAGGAAAAGGGCGTGCGAGACTACCTGATGACCGCGCCCAAGAGCGTTGTGGCCGACATCGTCAAGCTCAAAACCGTTGATCTGGAGGCCGTGGATCGGCTGGTCATCGTGGATACGCGCCAGGTCTCACGCATTGGAGCCTTTGCCGAGATCATCGGGCGCGACAACCTGGAAATCGTGATCTATGATCACCATCCGCCCTCGCCGGATGATATCAAGGGCCATCAGGAGATCTGCCGCGAGCTGGGATCCAACGTGGCGCTCATGGTGGAGGTGCTCTCTTCCCGCGGGGTCGTCCCCAGCCCACCCGTGGCTACGCTCATGGCCATGGGCATTTACGAAGACACCGGCAGTCTGCTTTTCCCTTCCACCACACCCGAGGACTGCACTGCCTTGGCCAAGCTGCTTGGGTGGGGCGCGGACCTCAACATGGTGGCGCGCATGGTCTCGCGCGAACTGAGCCCGGAGCAGGTCGACGTTCTGGATCAACTCATCAAGAACGGCCGCAGCCTTCAGATCCACGGCATCAACATTCTGTTCACGCGTTCGGTGTCGAGTGCCTATGTGGAAGACTTCGCCATGCTGGTGCACAAGCTGAGGACCATGTTCGTGACGGACGCCATGTTCGCCCTGGGCCAGATGGGCGAGCGTATCTACCTGGTGGCTCGCAGCGCCCTGCCTCAGGTCAATGCCGCGGACGTGGCGCTCTTTTTCGGCGGCGGCGGCCACGCCTCGGCGGCGGCCGCCTCGATCAAGGACATGTCCCTGGATCAGGCCGAGCATGCCTTGATCAAGTATGTCAAACAGGAGGTCAAGCCGCGCCTGAGAGCGCGCGACATCATGTCCTTCCCGGTCAAGGGGGTGCGGCTCGACGCCACCATCGACGAAACGAGCGATACGCTCAATAAGTACAATATCAACGCCGTGATCGTGAAATCCAAGGATGAGCGCCTCTTGGGCTATGTCACCCGCCAGATCGTCACCCGGGCCCAGGGACACAATCTCGGCGCATCCAAAGTCAAGGACTACATGGTGCGGGACATCAAGACCGTGAAGCCGGACTCTCCGATGGGCGAGATCCGCGCCGTGATCATCGACGGCAACCAGCGGCTCCTGCCGGTCACGGAGGAACGAAAGGTCGTGGGCGTGATCACCCGCACCGACCTCATGCGCGCCATGCACGCCAAGATGGAGAAGATCGAAGGGATCTCCCGTGGGACGCCTCCCAAGAAGACCGTGCAGAGTCTCATGGAAGAGCGGTTTCCTCGCGGTATGTACGAACTCCTGATCCAGGCCGGTGAACTGGCGGCCTCCCTGAACTTCAACATCTTTCTGGTGGGCGGCATCGTCAGGGACATGCTCCTGCGCATCGATAACCTGGATGTGGATCTGGTAGTGGAGGGCGACGGCATCACCTTTGCCAAGGAATTCGCCCGCCACACCGGAGCGCGGCTGGCCTCGCATGATAAATATAAGACCGCAGTCCTGAGCCTTCCCGATGGCGCACATATCGACGTGGCCACGGCACGCCTCGAATACTACAAGATCCCGGGCGGTTTTCCCGTGGTTGAGGAATCCACCCTCAAGCTTGACCTCTACCGCCGGGACTTCACGATCAACACCATGGCCGTGGCCCTCAACCCACAGCGTTTCGGCGAACTGATCGACTTTTTCGGAGCCCAGCGCGACATCAAGGAGAAACGCATCCGCGTGCTGCATTCGCTGAGCTTCGTGGAGGACCCGTCTCGCATTTTAAGGGCCGTCCGCTTCGAGAAACGCTACGGCTTCACCTTGGGCAAACAGACCCTCTCTCTGGTGCATTCGGCCGTGAACGCTGGCTTCCTGCGGGGGATTCCCGGCAAGCGTATCTTCCACGAGATCCGCCAGATCCTCTCTGAAGAAGACCCGGTGGCCTGCATGGAGCGGCTCAAGGAACTGGGCGTGCTGGAGGCCATCCACCCGGCCCTGATCTTCAACCCACAGGCTGCGG
>Ga0116192_1002727_pt1 | contig 11509 bp, 7 predicted proteins | sample AD_UKC113_MetaG_FD_89876 | JGI IMG/M metagenome (GOLD analysis project Ga0116192, IMG submission 89876) | Active sludge microbial communities of municipal wastewater-treating anaerobic digesters from Hong Kong - AD_UKC113_MetaG | ecosystem: Engineered > Bioreactor > Anaerobic > Digestate | place...
ATTTTCGGTGTCCTGATTACCGCTTTGCTGTTTGCTACGGCCAATTGGTCGGTAACCTGCCTGATGGACGGAGAAGGACGCTTCAAAGACATTCTTACCGTTATAGGTTATTCGCTGCTGCCCCTTGTCTTGACCTTCCTGCCGGCAACAGCCATTTCCTGGTTTATCGCTGCAGACGAGGAAAGCATCTATTACCTGATAAAGGGTATTGCCATCCTGTTTACAGTTGTTCTGCTATTAATCGGTATCATGACGGTTCACGGCTACAGCTTTGGAAAGACCATTGTAACGTTATTCTTGACCTTTGTCGCATTAATACTGATTGTTTTTATCATCCTGCTCATGGTGTACTTGATTAATCAGGTTTGGGAATTTTTTGACAGTATCTATACGGAACTGATTCTGAGAGCTTAGAGGAGGCCCCCTTCGTGAAAAAAGGCAAGAAAATTCGCTTTATCATAATATTGACCCTGATTGTAGCGGTGCTTGGATATGCTGCTTTCATGTGCTTTTATTACTTCTTCTATTATGAATATAAGCAGTATCTGACACAGGACTACACCTATGAGGTCGGAACGGAGTTCAAGCCTCTTGAAGACAGCGATCCTAAGGTCAAGGGGATGGTGTTGGCGGCCGAGAACGATATTCTCAAGCTCTACACCAATACTAAAACTACCGAGATTGCCGTTTATGATAAGAGAACAGGGGTAATCACCTATTCCAACCCTGTTGATCGCGCAGAAGACACCATAGCAACCGGTAAAAACAAGATCGCACTGAATTCTCAATTCATGGTTACTTATTATGACAGCTCAAGATCAGAGGCTACCATGTACAACTACGACCTCAGTGTAGAGCGAGAGCAGTATGAAATCGAGAAGATTGAAAATGGTATTCGCTATATTTACCTTTTGGGAGATTTAACTAACCCCACCGGTCTGGTGCCGCCCCTGCTGACACCCGAGCGCTTGAATGAGTTGCAGTCCAGGCTGGATGAAAAGGATGCAAGAACCTTAAGAAACGCATATAAGGACTCAGATGATCATCCGGGCTTCAAGGAACTGACCGCTGTTGGCAGCTCCAGTAAGGTAGGTCTTCAGAAGCTCAATGCCATTATGGAGAAAATGGGTTATACCCAAGAGGATTATGATGCCGATGCTGCTGTAGCAGCAGGCGGAGAGGTGCAAATACCCACAACCTTCAGTATACCTTTGGAATACAGGTTGGTGGATGATAAGCTGGAGGTCAGCATCCCCACCGGCAATATCAAGGAAACTGGTGTCGGGAAAATAGGCAAGATCGATCTTCTGTGCTATTTCGGTGCAGGCGGTCTTAATGAACAGGGCTATCTTCTGGTGCCAAATGGTTCGGGCTCACTGATTTATTTTAATAACGGCAAAAAGAACGATCGCTACAATCAGTTTGTATATGGCCAGGACGAAACCACGCTGGGTCCAACGGTGGTGGAAAAGAGCATAAGGGCCCGCATGCCCGTGTTCGGCATCAAGAGAGAAAACAGTGCAATCTTTGCAGAAATCACCAATGGCGATACCCTTGCCAATATTATGGCCATGGTATCGGGAAGCATAAACAGCTATAACTATGCCTATCCTTCCTTCACCATACGGGGTTCGGAAAAGGTTTCCATGTTTGATGCTACCGGTGCCGGTGCTGATGTTCCCACAGTAGAGAAGGATATCTATAAGATGAATCTTACGGTTGACTATGCCTTCCTGAATAATGAAGACGCAAGCTATTCGGGCATGGCCAACTATTATAGAAACAAGCTGATCAGTAAGGGTGTGTTAAAGCGCCTGGAACCATCAGATTCCATTCCGTTTTATCTGGATATCCTGGGCGGTGTGAAGCGCCAGGAAAGCTTCGTTGGTGTGGCTTATATGGATGTATTCCCCATGACCAAGTTCAAGGAAGCATCGACCATTGTGGATGCCTTCACCAACGCCGGCGTAAGCAATATCAGGCTCAATTATCTGGGATGGTTTAACGGTGGCTACTATCATGATGTTGCCAAACGCATTAAGGTGGATAAAGAGCTGGGCAGCAAGAAGGATCTTATTGAATTGAGCAGTAAGCTCGAGTCTGCAGGCAATAGATTCTATGGAGACGTAGCTTTGAACGGTGTATCCTTTGAGGCAGAAGGTATTGGCTATAACTGGCGCATCGAAAACTCTCAGTATTATTCAGGATTAGCAGCAGGCTTTGCTCCTGCAAATCCTGCCACCATGCGCATGAACACCATGGGCTATTTTGAGACTGGCATCAATGTTCTTTCTCCTAAGTTCTTGGTGCGCCATGTGAACGGATTCCTGAACGCATCGAAGAAAGTGGATATTTATGGTATTTCCCTCAGAGACCTAGGCGACTTTGTTGCCTCCGATAAACGCCGCAGCAATGTTATCAACCGTCAGGAATCCAAGCAGATTGTGGTTGCTCAGATGGATCGCATCGATAAGCAGATAGGGAACCTCATGATCAGTGGCGGCAATGCCTATGCATGGGCTTTTGCCGATGATCTTGTGAATGTACCTGCCAGCCACAATGCCATCAGAATTGTTGACGAGGAAATCCCGTTCTATGAGATGGTAATCCACGGCTGCATCGATTATGCCGCCTCGGCCATCAATCTCAATGGAAGCTATGATAAGCGGGATGCAATTTTACGGATGCTTGAATATGGCTTTGCGCCTCACTTTGTATTAAGCTATCAGAATTCCAGTGAAATCAAGTATACGGGTATGAACAGCTACTTTTCAACCCAATATGAGATCTGGCTGGATGAGGCCGTTGACATGTACAATCAGTTGAATGATGTCTTAAAGCATGTTAACGGAAGCACAATCAAGGAGCACGCCATTATTGAGGAAGGCATCAAGAGAATAACCTATGACAACGGCTGTGTTATCTATATCAACAGCACTGATGAAGATGCTCAATGTGATGGGATAACCATACCGGCAAGGAACTATGTGCTGGAGGGGGTTTAGAATGAGGCATAAACGATTAACGCTCAAACAGAAAGGCGCAATTTCAGGGTTGCTTTTCATAACTCCCTGGCTCATTGGTTTTTTGGTGTACTATCTGGGCAGTCTGGTCTTAACCACCAAATTCGCATTGAGTGATGTCAGCTTTGCCGAAACCGGTGGTGTGGTCACAAAATTTGCCGGCTTGAAGAACTTTAAGTATGCCTTGCTGGAGCATGGTACATTCAATCAGATCTTTGTCAATTCAATTACAGATATTCTGATTGATGTTCCGTTCATTATCTTCTTCAGCTTGTTTATCGCCATCCTGCTGAACTCCAGGTTCAAGGGCAGAGGTTTGGTTCGTGTTATCTTCTTCATTCCCATACTTCTGGGTTCAGGAGCCATCACCGATACCCTAAATCTGGCCACGCAGAACATTCAGGCCGGTGCGGCCGGTATGATGACTGACCTTGTGCCTACTGCAGGCGTAAACGTGGACTTCATCGTAGATGTCATGATGGATCTCGGTCTGCCTGATAAGCTTGTGGACTATGTTGTTGAGCTTGTGGGCCGTATCTTTGACATTGTCAGGGCATCAAGCGTTCAGATTATCATCTTCCTGGCAGCCCTGCAGTCCATACCACCGGCTCTTTATGAGGTATCCAAGATCGAAGGCGCGACCTCCTACGAAACGTTTTGGAAAATAACTTTTCCGATGGTTTCGCCATTAATCGTCACAAACGTGGTATATACAATAGTAGATTCATTTGTAAACAGTGAAGTTGTTGAAACAGCCTACGATACGGCATTTACCATGTATAATTATGGTTTGAGTTCTGCCATGAGCTTAATCAGCACCATTGCAGTGAGCCTGATTCTCGTGGCGATATGCTGGCTGATATCCAAGATAACCTTCTATCACAATTAAGGGAGGATATGACGTGAAGATTCAAAATGCAAGGCTTCGCTGGAATGAATTCATGAGTGACAGCGTAAACCGGAATAAGATATCCAAATACTCACATAAAGCGAAATCATGGCTGTTGACCATATTCAAGATGCTGATCCTGATCGGTATATCCTTTATTATCCTGGGTCCAATCATTAATATGATCAGTGAGTCATTCTTTTCGCCGGCCGATGCTTATAATCCCTCGGTATTTCTATTCCCTTATGAGCCCACAGTAAGCAACTATTCATTGGCGGCGGCACGCTTGAATTACTGGAAGACTCTGGGTTCTACAGGCATTTATATCGTAACCCTTTCCATCATTCAGATTCTCATTACCGCAATGGCCGGATATGGTTTTGCACGATTTGATTTCCCATTTAAGAAGCTCCTGTTTGCCTGCGTGATCATCACCATTGTCCTGCCGACCCACACCATCATGCTGCCGCTTTATCAGAGCTTCCGAAACTTTGATGTTTTCGGTCTTATCAAGCTCTTTACCGGTGAGCATGCTAATCTCCTTCAAACTACAACACCGGTTTACATATTAACCATGTTTGGTACTGGCTTGCGTTCGGGCTTATATATCTATATCTTCCGACAATTTTTCCGTGGTTTGCCTAAGGAAATTGAAGAAGCAGCCTTTATCGATGGGGCCTCTACATGGTATACTTTTTCTAGAATCATGCTGGTGAACGCCATGCCGTCAGTCCTGACTGTTTTCGTGTTCTCCATGGTATGGCAGTATAATGATATGTTCTATGTTCGCCTGTTTTCGATTCCCTCAAGCCAGAATATGAGCTTAAGTTTGCAGAGCTTGCCGGCAAACGTACAATTTCTGGATCAGATCCGAGATCCGATTATTGCCCAGATATACACCTATGCAGGCGTTATTTTGACAATCGTTCCAATTTTGTTGTTCTATTTAATTGTTCAAAGGTATTTTATGGAGAGTCTCGAGCGAAGCGGTATCGTTGGATAACGCCTTGCTTGGACCTTCTAAAATAAGAGAGGAGATGTCACTATGAAGAAAGTGAACAAAAAACTGTGGTCTATCCTTCTGCTGGTGTGCATGCTCGTAACACTCACAGCATGTGGAACCACAACAACAGGTGGAACAGAGACCACAAGCCCGTCGGCAAGCGCATCGGCTAGCGCTAGTGCCAGTGCAACACCAAAACAGGAGGAACCCTCAGCCACCCCAGAACCCGTAGTAGAGAAGTACGAAGGATTTGACTTTGGTGGAAGAACCATCAAGGTTGGAATCTGGTGGGACTACTACTACACCAGCATTCACACCAGCATCAATGATGACCCCGGTTTGCTGAATGCTGAAACAGCTCAGTTGAGACTCGACAACGTCAGAAGAATCGAGAAGAAGTACAACTGCCGCATCGAGTTCGTTAACCTCGGATGGAATGGTATCATCGAAAGTATCAATACCTCCATCGCAGCAGGTACCCCTGAGTGCGACATTTATCTGACCGACCTTCAGTTTGGTGTTCCTGCAGTTCTGAACGGACTTGCTCAGGATCTCTCCAAGATTGCTCCCGCTAACTGTGACCTGTTCGGCGAGCAGATCGTTGTAAGGCCTCTTGAAGCTCTGGGCGGTACATACTTGTTCACAGAACAGGGTCTTCCCCAGTCTGGTATCTTCCTTGGCTACAACTCCACCATGATCGAAGAGCTTGGTCTTGAGGATCCTGCTGCTCTGTATAACAAGGGTCAGTGGACATGGGATAAGTTTGCTGAATATGCCAAGGCTGGTACAAGAGACCTCGATAACGACGGTACTATCGACGTTTATGGCTTCGGCGGTATCTGGACCAACCTCCTTGACGGTCTTCTTATGAACAACGGCGCATCCATTGCTGCCTCCAAGACCGAAGGTCTCAGCTCTGAAGCTACCATTGAGGTTCTTGAGTTCATCGATCGTCTTTTCAATGTTGACAAGTCTGCAAGACCTTGGAACGCAGACGACTGGAACGACAACCTCCTTGCATGGTCCTCTCAGAAGGCTATGTTCTTCACCGGTATGGCATGGGTAACCAAGCAGGAAATGGACAACGCTGCAAATCAGGGTGCTGCACTGCCCTTCGAATTCAAGGTAGTTCCTTATCCGAACGGACCTCATGGCGATGGCAACGCTTACAGCCCTGTACTGGGTAACTGGTACATGATTCCTGTTGGTGTTAAGGATGCCGGCAAGGTTCTTCAGATCTTTGAAGAGTTCCTGAACTGGTACGATGGCAAAACCGAGCTCAGAGATGACCCGTCATGGTTCGAAAGCTGCTTCATGTCCATGGAAGATGTCGAAATGGCATATCTCTGCGGCAGCAAGCAGAAGCTCGACCTGTGGGCTAACCTCGCTCCTGCATTTGATATGGGTGCAACAGTTATCATGCCTTTGATCTATAATAAGGACGTCACTGTTGCTCAGGCTGTCGAGGCTGCTAAGCCTATTCTGCAGGATGCTTTGAATGCTACATTCAAGTAATCAGTGAAGTGAATCAACCTTTACTTAACAGCGAAGCTGCGGACATCTTTCAGGTGCCGCAGCTTTGCTGCCATTTAGCTGTTTAGTTTGTTTGCATCTGCAATTTACCTTCGGGATTCTTGTCTGTGTGATTTGATCGGAGTGAGGGAAATGAAGCCAACAAAGGCCATGGTATTTATATTATTACTCATAGTGACGACAGGGGGAATAACTGCCTGTATGACTACTGAGCAGAGTAGCACAGGGATAACAGCCGCTCAGGCGGGTGAGTACATAAGGGTTCAACTTCAGCAGGACTATGTGTTGTCGGATGAAAATCACCTGACCAATCCCAATGCCACCAAGGAAGCAAGGATATTATACAACTACTTGCGAGATGTTTATGGTCATGCCATCATCTCCGGGCAGCAGGAATCCACCTGGATGGGTTCAACCGAGTATGAAATGGATTATATCCTGGAGAGGACCGGGAAGCTTCCGGCTATCAGAGGTTTAGACTATCTTAATGAAGATTTTGAGGGGGTCACTCAAAGGGCTATAGACTGGCACCAGAAGGGTGGTATCGTCACCATATGCTGGCATTGGGGAACGCCGCCGGATGGCGTAGGCTATGAGTCCAGCAAGGGGAAAATCAATCTTAAGGAAGCGCTTACCGAAGGTACCGAGCTGTATAACGGCATGATTGCACAGATGGATAGGGTTGCAGAAGAGCTGAAGCAATTGCAGGATGCCGGTGTTCCCGTTTTGTGGAGGCCCTTTCACGAATTTGATGGGGCCTGGTTCTGGTGGGGCAAGGGTGGCAAAGAGAATTTCATAAGGCTCTGGCAGCTGATGTACGATCGTTACACCAATTATCATGGTCTGAATAATTTGATATGGGTTCTTGGATATTCAGGGAAGGTTTATGACGGCTGGTATCCGGGCGATGCGTATGTGGATATCGCCGGTGCCGACAATTACAGCAAAGGCACCCAGCTAAAGTCCTTTAAGAGGGTGGCAAAGATCGTTGGTGACGAAATGCCCATCTGCTATCATGAAAATGGCCCTATACCCGATCCCGATGCCATGATTAAGGACGGCGCAAAATGGGTATGGTTCATGACCTGGCATACCATACATATTATGGAGCAGAATACGTCTGACTATATCAATAGGGTGTATAATCATGACTATGTTATTACCCTGGATGAGCTTCCTGATTTCAACATGGAGTGATCACCTGAATCTATTGAGGTGATTGAATTAGAAGCATTATCCTTAATTTTTACTACCTTTATTTAGTAAAAAATTCATATTGCAATTGATGTCTGGTATATTTTAGAATAGAATAGTAATGGAATGCGGCAAGTGAACTGTCGGAGAGGAGGCAAAAAAGGCATAAGACAGTATGAAAAGCGCCAGAGCAAAGCGTATGAGGCTTAGGCCAAATGCGGTTTGTTGACGAGGGGAAGGAGGCTATCGATCTTTCGGCGGAAACCTTCCGGTGTGCCACCATCGTTAAAATACTACAAAACCTGCGGGTAACTGCAGGCACAGAATGTATCAAGTGGACTTCCTGCATTTCTTTTTAATGGTATCGAGGCTCATCTTAAGAGCCTATTTCAAAGATACCATCGTGGATTCAAGCATATCACCATAAGAAAAAGTATGCCATTGCTTTATGTGGCCATGCTTAATGACGCTGCATGGATCCTGTGAATTTTCACTTTTAGTTTGTCATGGGCCTAAGTCTATGCTTTTATGCTTATGAGGAGAACATGGCTAGGTCGAATACTATCCGGAATGCATACTGGTTTACAGGCGTGCGTTTTAGGTAATTACCTGTAAGTTTTATTAAAATCAGGGATAAGAAGGGAGACTATATATATGTGCGGAATAGTTGGTTATATCGGTAAGAGAGAGGTTACGCCCGTTCTGATTGAAGGGCTTAAGAAGCTGGAGTACAGAGGTTATGATTCAGCTGGTGTTGCTATACTGAATGATCATAAAATAAACCTGATCAAGTCCAAGGGGCGGCTTTCAATTTTGGAGGAGAAGGTCAATGCCATCAAGCTTGAAGGAAGCATAGGGATTGGGCATACCAGATGGGCTACCCATGGTGAGCCTAATGACGTCAATAGCCATCCACACCTAAGCTACAATGAAAAAATCGCGGTGGTTCATAACGGGATAATCGAAAACTACATGCAGCTCAAGGAATTCTTGATGAGCAAGGGCTATCAATTTGTGTCGGAGACCGATACCGAAGTGGTGGCGCATTTGATTGAGTACAATTACAAGGGAGATCTTGTGAAGGCAGTCATGGCTACCCTCAGCGATATTGAGGGCGCTTATGCCCTGGGCGTCATTTGTACCGACTGCCCGGAGCAATTTGTGGCAGCCAGGAAGGACAGCCCCTTAATCGTGGGCCTTGGACAAGGTGAGAACTTTATTGCGTCGGATATCCCTGCCATTCTGGAGTATACCCGAAGGATCTATGTTCTGGAGGACCGGGAGGTTGTTCGTCTTACAGCTGACGGTGTGGAGATTTACAATCTTCTGGGGAACAGGGTTCAAAGGGATGTTCTTGAGGTTAACTGGGACGTGGCTGCAGCCGAGAAGGGCGGCTACGAGCACTTCATGATGAAGGAGATGTGCGAGGAACCGGCTGTGGTCAAGGCAACCATCAGCCCCAGAATCAGAGATGGAAAAATCGTTCTCGACAACTTCAGCATCACCGAGGATATGCTTTTAGCCTGTGAGAAGATCAATATCGTTGCATGCGGAACGGCTTATCATGCGGGAATGGTGGGCAAGTACCTGATAGAAAAGCTGGTCAGGATCCCTGTGGAGATAGATGTGGCCTCCGAGTTCAGATATCGTGACCCCATCATCAACGCCAACCAGATCACCATCATCATCAGCCAGTCCGGTGAAACACTGGACACACTCATGGCTATGCGCGAGGCTAAGAAGAAGGGCTCAAAGATTGTGTCTGTTGTCAATGTCGTCGGCAGCTCCATCGCAAGAGAGTCCGATGATGTCTTGTATACATGGGCAGGACCTGAAATCGCAGTTGCTTCCACCAAGGCGTACAATACACAGCTGGCAGTGCTTTATCTCCTGGCCTTGGGGCTGGCCCAGAAGAAAGGAACCCTTGGAGAAGAGGCTTTGAAGGATTATCTCGACAAGCTTCAGGAAATACCCTCCCAGATCGAACAGGTATTAATGAATAAGGACGCTATCCAGCGTTTTGCCTATGAGCATCACAATGCCGACAGTGTCTTCTACATCGGCAGAGGTCTGGATTACGCGCTTTCCATGGAGGGCTCATTAAAGCTCAAGGAAATCTCTTACATACATTCCGAGGCCTATGCCGGCGGTGAGCTCAAGCATGGCACCATTGCACTCATTGAAAAGGGTACATTGGTGGTATGTCCGCTCACACAGGAGAACCTTTTTGATAAGATGATCAGCAATATCCGCGAGGTTAAGGCCAGAGGAGCGGTTGTCATGGCCATCACGACCCAGAAGCATGTCAGAGAGGTTGAAAAGCTGGCCGATACCGTCATCGCCATCCCCGACATCGATCCGCTGCTGGCACCTGTAGTCGCCGTCACACCCCTTCAGCTATTCGCTTACTATGTTTCGGTTCACAGGGGGAACGATGTGGATAAGCCCAGAAACCTGGCAAAGAGCGTGACGGTTGAATAGCTTGGTAATGTGTTTGAGTTGTCCTATTTTCCGACCCCCAACCTTTTCCCCAGCCGCCCAACCCCTTCCACGCCAGGGAAAAAGAAAAAGGATAGAAAAAACGAATAAAACCCAGTAGAATCAAGGGACGAGAGGACATCGGCAGGCAAGCCAAAGTTCTTCCGTCCCTTTTTTGCATCAGCCGAGGGAAGGACTTTATTAGGACATGCCAGAAGGCTTATGTTTCAAGGGTTTAGGGATAAGTAAGTCGCCCGACTTGGGGCAAAAACCGCCCGATTCACGGAAGAACTTTATTAGGTTGAACGGGAAAAAGAAAAAAGAAGATTTTGGCGATTTTACGGAAGAACTGTTTTTGGTCGGAAAATGAAAGGTGCATGGATCAAGGGTTTGGGGATAAGGGTAGGGAAGGACTTTTTCGGGTGGAAATATAGTTAGGGGTCAGAAAAAAGGGGGAAGGGTCAAGGGGGAGAAAAAAGCTGTAAAAACGGTTCTTCCGTTGGACAAATAAAGTTCTTCCATGGGGAGGGAGACCAGAGAGACTGCCATATGACGGGCGGGGAAGATGGGAACTATGGTGGCTGGATTCGGACTCCGTCAGGTTGATATAGCCGAATCATATGCTTAACCATAACTGTAACCATATGCTCAATCATGGTATGCAGAATCGTATGCTTAAGCCATATTCTAATCGTAGCATAGTAGAAACTCCCGAATTCTCTTTATATATATAAGAAATGCGGGAGTTTGCTGTATTCGACCGTAATTGGAAGGATGAAGATATGCCTTATCATCCTATTAGGGTAAAATATACAAGTTGCGGATATTCAGGGAATGGATTCAATGGGTTATTAAGCTATGGTTCCAGGATGAGCAGTTCTTGTATAAGGAAACTCGCTTTACAGGAATGCTATGACAACCAAGAAAATTACTAATAGCCAGATGGACATAATCAGTAGTGCATAGTACCATTTTTTCGGTTTGCCGTCTTGCCAGAGCAGCTCTGCCTCGCTACGGCACTGGACCATGATATCCTTCGGTATCAAGTGAATGGTTACAGATACCATAAGTGGCAAAAGGATAACATCATCCAAGTAGCCAAGGACTTGAACAAAGTCAGGAATTAAATCGATAGGTGACAACGCATATCCGATAGTCAGCACAGCCATAGCCTTTGAATACCAAGGCGTTTCACGTTTCTTCATGGCGAGAAATATGGCGGGGATATCCTTTTTCAGTTGTTTTGCCCTTTGCTTAAGGTTCATGTTGTGTGTTGTAAAATAAAAGTACAGCAAGTTGCCACATAAAAATGCAACAGTTAGAAAAACAGCTTTGAGAATATTTTACAGTACATATCACATCAATGCAATCTTCACTGTCGCTGATTTC
>Ga0116192_1002734_pt1 | contig 11490 bp, 7 predicted proteins | sample AD_UKC113_MetaG_FD_89876 | JGI IMG/M metagenome (GOLD analysis project Ga0116192, IMG submission 89876) | Active sludge microbial communities of municipal wastewater-treating anaerobic digesters from Hong Kong - AD_UKC113_MetaG | ecosystem: Engineered > Bioreactor > Anaerobic > Digestate | place...
GATCCACGATTCGCCTTTTGCTTCTTCCAGGACATTTGGGCCTGTTTTCTCAAGCCTGCGTGCAGCCTCTTCCGGAGAAAGTCCATCTGGCCCCGTGCCCAGTTCCGCAAAAATCTCTTCTTTGGACAGATTGATAAACCCGCCCTTACCTTGCGTCTCAATCTCGCTCAAGGTGCCGACAAGTTCCTCAGGGCTTTTGCAAGAGATTACGGAGGTTAGCAGGTTCGGCTGGCCCGAAAGCCACCCAAGGTGCGCAAGCATCTGCAGATGCGTATCAGTTTGGCTCGTGGGAGTAAAAAAGACAAAAAGAAGGCGCAGCGTGGGGCTATCAGGTTTTCCAGAATTGATGCCCTTAGGAAGGACTACTACATAGAGTTTGGGTTCTTCCAGATCGTCCAGTCTGGCATGAGGAAGCGATACGCCATTACCTAAATCACTTGTCTGTAACGATGTACAGAGTTTTTCGATAACGCGCTCTTCTACGTTCCAATCGCCCAAGACCGTATGGAACAGCTTACGCGGCTCCATCGCATCGGGGATGATTTTGCAATTTTCTGGTACTAAATAATCAATAATTCGCATGGCAGGACTCCTTCGCGCAACTCGCTTCACACACTGTTAGCAAGCGCACCCGTATCGAGCGCCTTTTGCTTTTTCTGAAGCGATGCACAATCGATACAATTCTTACGGGAAGCATTGCTCCCGGGAATCCGCCCTAGTAATAAATGGTCTGGAAGAAGAATACTCGCAATTTCCAAGTGAACGCCATCTCGGGTTCATTGTCAAGCAAAGTATCAAAGTTCTCTTTACACATTGCCAAGAATATAACACACAGCATGCGAAATATTCAAGCGGATAGCACTCTATGCAAAATCTGGTAACGACCGCGATATGGCGGCGTCCCTGGAAAACACAATAACGTTATTTAACTAGAATTTTATCGATTTTATTTCATTCAGTATTGTCGTGTATTGTCCGAAAATAGAAGAACTTAAATCATGAAGCACGCAAGCCCTGTACGACCTTTGCAAGCCCACCAAAGACAATCCCTCAGGATTGCTGTTTTAGGTCTAATTGCCACCTGTGCAGTCGGTTGTGCAGTCGATCTTCTTTTATTCAGTACCTGGCGCTGGTTAGTCTACGTACTTCTGGCGATTATTGTGATCAGCTTCTTGTGCCTGATTTCTGCTCTCAACACGCAGCAAAACACGATTGACGCATTGGGGAAAAGTGCTCAAGACAACAAGAACCTTATTCACATCATCTTTGATGAGGCACCAATTGGCATCTGTGTGATGAAGGGCTATGAGCACGCCTCAATGATGAATAAGCAATATCTCGCCATTACCGGCAGAACAAAAGAATTCCTGGCGGCCAACGACTGGACCAGAATAACCTATCCGCCCGACCTCCAGGCAGACCTTGCTCAGTTTGTTCGATTGGAAAAGGGCGAAATACCTGGCTATTCGATAGAAAAACGCCTTATCCGGCCCGACGGGTCGCCTGTCTGGGTGGCCATGTCCATCTGGTCGGTTTCCGTCGGAGGGATTGAAGGCGCTGACCATATCTGCATGCTGGAAGACATTACGGCGCGAAAAGAAATCGAGGCTGGGCTACGGGAAAGCGAGCGAAGCAAGTCAGTTTTCTTAAACCAACTGCCCGGCCTTGCCTACCGATGCAAGTACGATCCGGAATGGACCATGGAGTTTCTGTCCTCAGGATGCCTCGAGCTCACCGGCTATAGTCCCGACGAACTCATCGGCAATAGGGATATTTCTTTTACAGAAATAATATTGCCTGAGTACCGCATGCCAATCTGGGACGAGGTGAAACGTGTTCTGACCGCCAAAACCAACTTCACCTATGAATACGAAATCCGAACCAAAGATGGCCGGCACAAGTGGATTCTTGAACATGGGCAAGGGATTTTTTCGCCCAATGGTACAGTGGAAGCATTAGAAGGCATAATGATCGACATAACAGACAAAAAGGTACAAGAACAGGAAAAACTCTTCCTTCTCGATCACGATCCTTTGACAAACGTTTATAGCCGAACCTATTTTCAGACTGCACTGGTGGCACTCGATACGAGCGAAAACCTTCCAATTTCTGTAATCGTGGCAAACGTAAATGGCATGCGACTCGTCAACGATGCCTTTGGGCACCACGCCGGGGATTCTCTCTTGGTCGATGTGGCGTCGCTTTTGTCGCATTTTTGCCAGACCGACGACATCCTGGCAAGAATCGGCGACGACGAATTCTGTCTACTCATGCCCAAGACCGACGCCAACCAGCTCGAGCGTCGGGTGACTGCCATCAAAGAAGCAATTGTGGCCTGCAATGCGCAGAATTCCTCTTTCGATAGTGGCACGAGAAGCAGCACTAAGGCCTATGGTTCGCTCAGCATTGCGCTTGGTTATGCCACGGCAACGACGTTGAACTCTAACTTTATGAAGGCAGCGAGCGAAATGATGCACGAGAGCAAAACACTCGAGCGCAACAGCAATTCCAACAATGTGTTACAATCAATTCTGGTCACCCTGGCCGAACGGAGCCCGGAGACCGAACGCCATGGGGTCCGCCTTGCAACGATAACGGAAAAAATGGGCAAACAGATCGGCCTTAGTGAACAGGCTTTAAACGATCTGCGCCTGTTTTCCGTGCTTCATGATATCGGGAAAATTGCAATTGACAGCCAGATTCTGAATAAGCCAGGACCTCTCACTGACGATGAGTGGAAGATCATGAAAACGCACTCGGAAGTCGGGTATCGCGTTGCAATGTCGTCGCCGGATTTTAGAAAAGTTGCACCATATATTCTTTCTCACCATGAGCGCTGGGATGGGCAAGGTTATCCACAGAAAATAAAGGGTGAAACAATCCCACTGCCATCGCGTATCCTGGCCATTGCCGACTCCTACGACGCCATGACAGAGCAGCGCCCCTATCGCAAGCCTCTGTCGCACAACGCGGCGGTGGAGGAAATCAGGAAGTGCGCCGCAACCCAATTCGACCCGGCTCTTGTAAAAGTGTTTTTGGAATGCGCTAACGAGCTTCCGTAATGGAATGAGCTTCCGCAATAATGGGCACTGTTAAGGTTCCATCCATTAACACAGCGATATGAGAACCCGTTGTAACCGCGGAATCGATGATTTGCTGCAGCGCAGCCACGGTGTCGATTTTTTCAATAAACGCCTGCTGTAAAGTCGCTGTGCTCAGATCCGAATACGCCAGAAGCCTTATTCGTTCCGCCACCTGCGCCATTTTGGCGGCCTTGTGATAGCCCAGTTTATAACCAGCATCGATTTTCTCGAGCGCCTCGTGCGGGGAAGACGCGCTTCCCAAAAGCTCCATATACGCCTTGTCTCCTACGCCATCCCAGCACGAGGCCACTAAAACCAGCGTCCCGCCATCGGCAGTTGCCATGGCACCGTTGTCGATTGCTTTCTGTGCCTGGTACAGATTGATGTCCATAGGCGCGCGCGCAACCGAAATGACGAGGTCGGCGCGCTCCTGCATTTTGACCGCAAAAATCGCGTTGGCCGCTTCTACCGCTTGTGCAAAAGATACCTCGATATCGCCAGCTGTACACACGGCCAATTCCTGCTCACTGTTCAGCACGGCCATTATGGCAAAGACCGGCGCCTCTATTCTGCCCAGCGCGTCCTCCATGTCCTGATTGACGGGGTTTTCTGCAAGCGCGAGCGATTGGGCGCGCGCATCGAGCGCCATCTTGTGGTTGGCTTCAATTGTCTCATAGCCTGCAACGCCTGGCAGAAAAGCCTTGCGCCCGCCGGTATAGCCTGCAAAATAATGTGGCTCCACCGACCCAATGACAACAATTCGGTCTGCCTCGGCCACCCGCTTGTTGAGCAAAATCGGCGTGCCACTTCGTGTTGTACCGAAGCTCACGAGCGACGCCGAATTTTTCGCGTTGTGCGCTTCCGCCCGGCCGCGGAATCGACCGTAATTGCCACCAAGAATCCGCCCATATTCTTCTTCGGTGGGCGCCCGATGCGCACCAGTCGCCACTAAAAAATGTGCGTTGTGCGATTCCAGCAGGTCACCGATACAATCCAGCACTACCGATGTGGGCGTTGGGCGCGTTCCATCGTTTACAATGACGAGCACATTTTTGGCGCCTTGCAAGAATTCTCCCAGCGGCAAGACGCCGCTGGGCTTTGCTACCCGCTCCGCCACGAGAGCGCGCGCAGAATTGCCAGAGTTATCTGTGCCCTGGCTCTTGGCAAGCTCGTCCTCGAGCGCGTTGGGTTCGACAAGCTCGGCATCGTCGGGCAGCTTTAGCGATATAAAGCTGCCCTTGTATGGGATTTCTACCTTCTTCAATCCTATTCCTTGCACCAATACTATTTCTTAACCTGCTCGACGGCCCACTTGAAGGCCTCGTTCAACATCGCGCTCGAGGGTTTGGCTATAAAGCCCTCTTCCTGGAGCGAATCAAACATCGCCCTTGACGTCGCTATGTCGGCCTTGGCCTTGGCGTAAACTTCGTCCCAGCTCATGCTGACGCGCGCCACGCCGTCTGCAATCGCCTGCATGGCGACGTCAGCGGCCTCTTGCGCGTATACTTCCGTCTCGGACATTGTCGCCGTGATGTTGTCCGGCGAAATCCCGCGCTTTTCTGCAAAATCTGCTATGGAATGTGCGCACTTGATAGCCATGGCATCGGTTATCTTCTTTGCACGCACCGTAAGCGCCCCTTTCAGAATGCCAGGGAAACACACCGAGTTGTTCACCTGATTGGGGAAGTCGCCTCGGCCGGTCGCCACGATAAAGGCGCCTTCTTCCTTTGCCGCATACGGCCAAATCTCCGGCACCGGGTTGGCGCAGGCGAACACGATCGATTTTGGCGCCATGGAATGTACCCACTCGCGCTTCACCGTGTCCGGCCCCGGCGTGGACAGCGCTATCAACACATCGGCGCCTTTGAGCGCTTCGGCCTCGCTCCCGTAATGCTGCGGGTTCGTCTTCTTGCACAGCTCCCATTTGCGGTAGAACGCAGGGTCTGACTCGATATCCTTCCTGCCCGAGTGCAGCGAGCCCTTCGAGTCGAAGAGCACGAGTTTCTCCGGGTCCCCGCCGTCCGCCAGGATGAGCCGCGCTATCGTCGTGTTGGAGGCACCAGCGCCAAGCAGCACGATGCGCGCGTCGGACAGCTTCTTGCCCGCCAGTTTGAGCGCGTTCAGCAGCCCCGCCAGCGTTATGCACGCCGTACCCTGCGCGTCGTCGTGCCACACCGGGATGTCGCAGCTCTCCCGCAGCTCGTCCAAAACCTTGAAACAGTTGGGTTGACTGATATCCTCCAGATTCACCGCGCCCACCGAGGGCTGCAGCATCTTTACAAAGTCGATAATCTTGTCCGGGTCGTGCTTGCCGTCCTTGCCGCGCGAGTCCATGCACAGCGCCACCGCGTCCACGCCGCCCAGATACTTCATCAGCATGGCCTTGCCTTCCATGACGCCCAAGCCGCCCGGAGGCGTGCAGTCTCCATCGCCCAAAACCCGCGTCGAGTCAGAGACTATGCCCACCAGGTTACCCCGATTGGACAATGAAAACGACAAGTCATTCTTGTCGCGGATCGATGTTGAAACAGCCGAAACGCCCGGTGTGTACCACACGTTGAACCAGTTAAAACCATAAAACCCGCACTTTGGGATGACTTGCATCTTGCCACCGTAAAATTCGTGTGCGGCCAGCGAAAGCCGCTTTAAAAAGAGCGTCTGCGCCTTTGCCCGCTGATCCGGGGTAAAATCGGCAGGGAATGCCTTATCCAAGTTACTAAGGTCAAAATCAATGTCCATCACGAAACTCCTTTTAAGAACTCATCTCCACAGTAGCGGCTTGCGCGTTGGCCTGGACGCGGTGCTCAGAGCGAAAAAACCGAGGGCGCCAACCCGTCAGAATCTGGCGCCAGAATTGCGCAGCTCCAACTGCGAATCCCTAGCTTATCACGCTTTTGCGTCGCGCGCACCCGCTTTTTCCATGGCCTCGATGAGCGGCAGTCTTTTGCCTGCGAGGAAGCGTACCATGGCGCCGCCTCCCGTGCAGACATAGCCGTACTTGCTCATGTCGGTAAATCGCGCAGCCGCACTGATCGTGTCCCCGCCGCCAATTACCGTGTACGCAGGCGAGTCCGCTATCGCATTCCAAATCTCGCGCGTGCCATCCGCCCACATCGGCGTCTCGTAGACGCCGGCCGGGCCATTGACAAAGACCGAACCCGCGCCCGCAATGACCTTGCGGAACTCCTCGATCGTCTTATGTCCCACATCGGGGAAGAGCACATCCTTAGGAAGGTGGTCGATATCCGCTTCGGCGCGCACCTTCTGGCCATCAGGCCCGACTACTTCGTATGCCAGGTCCACTGGCAGCACATATTTGTCGCCGAATTCCTCAAGTAACGACTTTGCTTCCGGTATAAACACGTCGAGCGCCCTGTCTTTCAGAAACTTATCTACAGCCGCCCCCAGATCTATGCCCCGTGCAATGTGCATCACGAGCCCCGTCACGCCAGCGGTGAGGATTTTGTCCGCGCTGCCGTCGGTCAGCACCTTGCGCATCATGTCGAAAGCGTCCGAAATCTTCGCCCCGCCTAGCACGTAGACGCATGGCCGCTTTGGGTTGTCCATCACCTGTTTCAGCGCGGAATACTCGTCCATAAGCTGAAAACCCGCGGCTGTCGGCAGCACTTCTTGAAAAGCGACCATGGACGGCGCGTTCCGGTGCGCCGCCGCAAAGGCGTCGTTCACGTAAAGGTCCGCAAGTGGCGCCAAAGTCCTCACAAGCCACGTCTTCGTCATTTCCTGCGGCGTGAGCTTGACCTCTTTTTCAAAGGACGAAACCTCCTCCGTGAGGTAGCGCAGATTGCCTAAGATGATCGCTTCGCCCGTTTTTAGCGCCTTTACCGCCGCTACCGCCGCGGGCCCGCACACATCGTCGATGTACGCCACCTTCTTTCCGGAAAGGCGCGACAGAATAGCCGCATGTTCTTCCAGCGGAATAAGATTTTGATAATCCAGCGTGTCGCCCTGGTGCGCAATGATCGCCACCTTTGCTCCGCCGTCCAGAAGCGCCTTGAGCGTCGGCACCGTCTTCTCGAGCCGATTGGTGTTGACGATCTTTTTTGTCTGTGGATCGATTGGCGAATTGAGATCTGGCCTGAAAATGACCGTTTTGCCGGCCAGATCGAAGTCGGAAATCGGCTTTATCTTGAGTTTTGCCTTTTGCATATATCCCCCTTGCGTTCGAGCACTCCCCGCCACAAGTCGCCGCGCGCCGCCCGCGAGCAAATTCTGCCGCGCGACCCACAAGTAAATTTCGCCGCGTGGCCGACAAGTAAATTTCGCCGGGCGCCGCCCGCGCTACTTGAGGTTTCTCCACTTCCCGATGCCGAGATACCTGTTCGTCGTTTCCGTAGCCTCGATGCGGTCTTCCTGCATCCGCATGCAGGCCCGCACCGCGTCCATGTTCTCCGGGATCACGACCGACTCCTGCGGCACATTGATGGCGAACATAATGTCGTTGCCGCTCATCACGATCGAATCGCGCCAGCACGCGATTTCGTACATGTCGCCTCGGGGATTGCCGAGGTCGCGCGCATAACGGAAGAGCGACGCGTTGCCGAGGAAGCCTTCGTCTATCGACACCATTCTGATGCGCGGATGCTGGTCCAGAATCTCCTCGACGTCCTTGGGCGTCACGGACTTTTTCGGCGTGGCCACCACCGTGATAATATGCCCGTGCGTCACCGGCGTGTGCACGAGGATGCCCGTTGCCTGAACATGCGGCATTATCGTCATAAGGTCGAGCGCCTGATGGCTCGGCGCCTTGTCGATTTGCAGCGCATTCGTAAGCCCGCGGTGATAGTCGCCCGGGTCGGCGACGCGTCGGATAATCGTAATGGCGACTTTTTCGATACCCACCGCCCGGTCCAGACAGTCCACTGCCCGGATGAGCCCCGTGGTATTGCAGCTCGTCAGCTTGAGAAATTGCGCGCCCAGGCCTTTTTCGTAGTTGGCATACCCATGGAAGAACACATCAGCGACGGAGTTTTTCTCCCCGCCCTGGAAAATGCCCTTCTTGCCATATTTGGCGTAAAGCTCCTTGTTTTTTGCGCCTACGCCGGCGCTCGTCGCATCCAGCATGACGTCCACACTCTGGACGAGGTCTTCCAGCGAACCGCTTATGGGAATTCCGGCCGCTTCAAGAGCAGGCCTGCCTTCGGGTGCAGCCACGTAGAAGTTGTAGGGCATCCCCTTTTCGCGCAGCGCACGCACAGAAAGCGTCGGCGCCACATCGGCCACGCCGACGAGTTCCATGTCCTGTTGAAGCGAAACCCCATCTGCAAGCCGCTGACCTATAACTCCATATCCAGCAACGCCCACACGTACCTTTTTCATGCCTTCCACCTCCAAACTGCATCTATAGAAATTATACCCAAGAAATTATACCCACCTATGCCCAAGTCCGCACGAGCCCGTCTAAACCGGTGCAACTTGACGCAATTCGATACAGCAAAACGCGCCGCAAAATTGTGACAATTGAGGATAACACTGCTTTTTTTATCAGTCAATCATAATGTCTGACAATAGTATTTTCGTTGACAGCGCACTTGCCCGGCCTTATGATAGGCAACAATGAACAATACCAGCCCAACCCTAAAACCCATCCGAAAAACCACCGTCGTCAATCAAGCCATGGACCAACTGAAAGAGCTCATCGCCTCAGGCCAATACAAACCCGGCGACAAACTCCCCACGGAAAGCGAGCTGGCAGCACAACTCGGCGTGGGACGCTCGTCCATCCGCGAGACAATCAAGGTCTTCAATTACCTGGGTGTTCTGGTCTCAAAATCGGCAAAGGGCACCTTTGTGGGTTCAAGGTCCTCAATCTCGAGGGAGGCGCTCACCTGGGCCATGCTCCTTGGACAGGACGACATCGACATGCTCATCGATCTGAGGGGCGCCATCGAGCTTTGGTGCTTTTTGCAGCTCACTATTCGACAGCGCGAGACGCCGGAAGCCACGAAGGATGTGCTTGTCGGCCTCGATGCGATTTTGGCGGCCATGGGCAAGGCGCTCGAGGCGAACGACGCCTCCGCAGTGATCCAGGCAGACTTCGACTTTCATAAGCGGATTATCACGAGCGTTTCCAACGAGCTTTTCGCTGACTATTACGATACGCTGCGGGCATTTCTTTTCAAGGAAATAGAAAAATCGCAAGGCGAGTATCAGGACCGGTCCAAAATCCTGGCTGAACACCAGGAGCTTGCTGCGGCCATTCGGTCGGGCAATATCGAACAGGCGGCGTCTGTGTATATGGCGCATATCGAGAACATCAAGAATCTGCTAAATCGCGATGAGGCGGCCAACGTGCAGGGAAATAATGACGCTGCTGCCAAGGCTGCGGGCGATGTTCGCGCCGGTGCCGATGTTGGAGCCGATGCTGCCACCACTGCTGCGGGCGCCGATGCCAATGACGCCGATGATGGCGCCGATGCCAATGACGCCGATGATGGCGCCGATGCCAATGACGCCGATGATGGCGCCGATGCCAATGACGCCGATGATGGCGCCGCTGCAAAGAGCGGCGAAAATGCGGTTAGCGTGAGTAGTGCGGGCGACACCCCCACGCAGGGTTGCGCGTCAAAGCAGGGTGGCGCGTCAAAGGCGAGTGACTAAATGTTCGCGCAGCTCGTAAATCTCACAGCAGGGCAATGGGTGGCACTTGCGCTCAACGCGGTACTCGTTGGACTGGCCAAAGCGGGCTTGGAAGGGGCTTCGATTCTGGCAATACCCTTTATGGCACAAGCATTTGGCGCGCGCTCGTCGTCGACCATTATGCTGGGCATCATGATTGTGACGGACTGGGCGGCGCTGTGGAATTATCATGCACAGGTCGATTACAAGATTCTTGTGCGGACTTTGCCGGCGGCGATTGCCGGCATTGCACTGGGTACGCTGATCGGCAAAGATTTGTCCGAGGCGACCTTCAAACTGGTCATAGGGATCATTATCCTTGTGAGCACGGCCATTATGTTCGTACAGGAGCTCAAAGGCGGCGGCGTACGCCTGCCCAAGCGCTGGTACGTCGCAGCGCCACTGGGCTTACTCACGGGGTTTTCGAGCACGATAGGCAACGCTGGAGGGCCTGTTTTTGGGCTTTATCTGCTCTCGTGCGGCCTTCTTAAGGGAGGCCTCCTGGGCACAACCACCTTGTTTTTTGCCACGACCAACGCAATTCGCCTCCCCCTTACTATTTTCGTTTGGCGCAGCTTCACGATAGAAACGCTGACCCTTGTGATGGTGCAGGCGCCGCTCGCGCTGGCGGCGGTGTTTTTCGGGGTCCGGCTGGTGCGGCGCATCCCGGAGAAGCCGTACCGGTACTTCAGGCTGGCCGCCGCCGCGGCGGGCGGCGCCTACCTGCTTCTCCAGTAGGGGCGGTACTTGCGGTAAGCACGGCACTGACCCATTATCTTGGCCGCCCAGCGTCTGGGCTGGCCACTTGTCTTGCCCTCTATTCCTTGAACTATTCCTTGGAGGCCTTGGTCAGCACAAATTCCACTCTTCGGTTCTTCCAACGGTTCTGCGCATCCGTAAAACTGTAGATTGGCTGGTTCGATCCATAGCCCCTCGTAGAAATTCTGTTCGCTGTGATGCCATTTGCCACAAGCATTGCCTTTATTTTTTCGGCGCGGGCGGCGGACAAGGGCAATACCTCCGTCTTCTCCTCATTGTCGATTTTTGCTTTGGAGTATCCCATCATCTTGCCCACGTTGTTGGCGTGGCCTTCGATTGTAATGTGGTAGTCCGGATACTGTGCAAGCAATTTTACAAGCTTCGTCATGATACCGTTGTTGCGTTCTATCACGCTGGATGCAAGCTGCGTGAATGTCGCTTTGTCAGGATCGAACACCAAGGATGGGAATCTAAGAACAAGGTCATTCCCGCGCTTCTGAATGATAATCCCGACGTCGACTGTTCCGCTTGCGCTTTCGATCTTGCCCGTTGTGCTAACATATTTGAAGATATAAGGATATGTCCATCCGGACTCGACGAGTTCTCCACTATCGGACTTGCCGTCCCAGACAATTCTGGATGGGGGCGTCCCCGTTCCTGTCCATGTCTTAAACGCATAGGTCTTTACTTGATAAGTACTTGCTCTTGGGTCGACGATATCATCTTCGTATAGCGTGAGCTGCCAGGTTGCCACGTCCGTATTGGTCGGCATTGTAATGTCAAAAAATTCCAGATCGTTCTCGCCGTCGCCATCCGGACTGAAATCCTGCGGTGAATTGGTCACGACGAGCTTGCCACTTGGCTGCGATGCCAGTTTGGCAGCTTCTTGAGCAGCACGTTCTTCGGCAGCCCTCTTCTCGGCTGCTTCCTGAGCGGCCTTCTGTGCTTCTGCTCTCTGAATAGCTTCCTTTTCTTCAGCAGCCTTCTTCGCAGTAAGACGGTCAGCCTCGGC
>Ga0116192_1002740_pt1 | contig 11479 bp, 7 predicted proteins | sample AD_UKC113_MetaG_FD_89876 | JGI IMG/M metagenome (GOLD analysis project Ga0116192, IMG submission 89876) | Active sludge microbial communities of municipal wastewater-treating anaerobic digesters from Hong Kong - AD_UKC113_MetaG | ecosystem: Engineered > Bioreactor > Anaerobic > Digestate | place...
CACTTGTAAATAAAGGGGTTAAAGAGATTTTAATTTGTTCACTACATTTCACTACATATTTGCAGAAACCCGTATGAAATAAGGATTTTTCATTTTTGAGTGGCAACTTGACTTGACAGGTAATATTTTTGTAGTATAGTATACAACACTAATATTTAGTATAAAAAAGAGGAAAAAGAAAATGGAAAAGAAAAGAATAGAAGAAGAGAAAAAGAGGAGATGATATGATAAAACTTTATGTTTCGCAGGAAGGAAATGATAATTGGTCAGGACAAATTCCGTTTTCTAATCAAAATAATAGTGATGGCCCATTTAGAACAATCCAAAGAGCAAAGGAAGAAATCACTAAGCAAAAAGAAAATGGTAAATTAAGACAACCAATTGTTTTTTATATGAAAAGAGGAACTTATTTTCTTGATGAGCCAATTATTTTTAATTCAGATGATAGTGGTACTCCTAAATTTCCTGTTCTTTTTACATCTTTTAAAAATGATAAAGTTGTTATAAGTGGTGGTAAAAAAATAGAGAAATGGAATGAAACCAAAATAAATGGGAAAGAAATTATTGTTTTTAAAGTCCCATTTATTAAAGATGATTTAAGAGAAATTTTTATAAATGGGGAAAAAAGAAACAGAACAAGATTTCCAGAAAAAAAATTTTTATTATATAAAAGAGATAAAATTCCTTCTGATTGGAACAAGGGGGAAGATTTAATTTATTTAAAAAAAGATATTTTAGGAAACATTAAATATATAGAAAATAGTGAATTTATTTTTTTACACTTATGGGTTGATGTTCATCTTCCTGTTAAAGAAGTAGATTATGAAAAAGGGATTGTGAAATTTAAGAAAAAGAGTTTAAGGTATCTTTATGATGGAGATACACCTGCAAGATTTTATATTGAGAATATTTTTGATATAGATCAGAAAGGGTCTTTTTATTTTGATAAAGAAAAAAAAGAAATATATTATATCCCTCTTGAAAATGAAAATATTTTTGAAATAGTTGTTCCTTATCTTGAAAATTTAATTATTTTTGAAGGTAATTACAAAAATAATGAATTTGTGGAATATATCAATTTTAAAAATATTATTTTTTCACATACAAACTTTACACTAGATAAAAATTCTGCTGGAGACATGCAAGCAGGATATGAGATTTCAGGTAGTATAAAAGGGAGTGGTTGTAAAAATATAACTTTTGAAAATTGTAATTTTTCTAAACTTGGAAATTATGCAATTGAATTTAGAGATGGTTGTAAAAATAATGAGATAACAAAATGTAAAATTTTTGAAAATGCAGGAGGTGGAATAAAAATAGGGGAATTTTTAAGAAGCGATGAAGTTGATTTATTAAAAAATGATTATTTAAGACATACATATGGGAATAAAATTGTTAATTGTGAAATTTATAATTGTGGTAAGACATTTCACCAGTGTGTTGGAGTATTAATAGGACAGAGTTACAATAATATTGTTTCAAATTGTAATATCTATAATCTTTATTATTCAGGTATATCAGTTGGCTGGACATGGGGTTATAAAACATCTCTTGCTTACAACAATATAATTGAATACAACCAAATTCACCATATCGGAAAACCAGAAAGAGAAAAAGAAGCATTTTTAAGTGATATGGGGGGAATTTACACTCTTGGGATACAACCCGGAACAATTTTGAGAAAAAATAAAATTTACAATATTTCTGCATATAGATATGGCGGGTGGGGAATATATCTTGATGAAGGAAGTTCAGAAATTATTGTTTATGGGAATATGGTTTTTTATACGACTCATGGTGGATTTCATCAACATTATGGTAAGAACAATTTAATAATAAAAAATATTTTCGCTTTTGGGAAAGAAACACAGATAGTAAGAAGTAAAGAAGAACAACATTTATCTTTTAAATTTGTTGATAATATTGTTTATTGGGAAGAAGGAGAACTTTTAAAAGGAAACTTAAAAGATTTTAATTTTTATTTTGATAAAAACATTTATTGGAATACTTCTAGACAAAAATTCAAATTTGGTGAATTTACATTTGAACAATGGCAAGAGAAAGGGATGGATAAAAATTCAAAAATTGAAGAAGTTGATATATCTTTATTTTTGAAAAAATAATTTTTTTCCAACAGTAGTAATTAAGTTTCCTTCTATTTATTATTAAAATTTTTCCCAGCGAAAAATGGAAAAAATTCCTTGCGCAATATCTTTTTTAAATCCTTTTTTGTTATTTTTAATTTCAATAGGAATTTTTTCATTTGTACAAAGGTCTTCAATTTCAGAAGAATTACCCCAAAATTTTTCTGATGCACTAATAAAAACTGACTTTTCATTTCCATTATTGGTTAAAAACAATAATCTATATTTTCCAGAAATGCCAGTTTGCCATTTAATAGTATTTGTTTCCTCTTTGCTCTCTACTGTTAATTCTGGAAGTCCATTACAATCTTTCACAACTTCAAACAGTAATTCTTCAAAATCTTTGTATTGACTACAATAATATGGTAAACCAATAAAAGTGCCAATCATATAAACTTTCCCTTTTCCAAAATTTTGGCTTATGAAAATAGGATTGTTATTTATATCTCTTGCCAATATAAAAGAACTATTTTTACTAACCAGAGGAGTTAACCATCCACTTGGTTTAAGAGAGAATTTTTTATTTTTAAGAAATACTGCAATTTCTTCCTGGTTAATAATTCTTCTTCCCTCATCACTAATTCCTAATTCCCAAGTAAAATTTCTTTCTTCTCCTGGATAACGATAAAAACCAAGTGAAGTAAATGAATCTGTTTCACCTTCACAAAAAATAGTTCCTCCTGATTGTAAAAATTTCATTAAATGAACAGCAACTTCTGGACGAATAATTAATGACCATGGCATAAATAAAACTTTTAATTTATAAAGAATATCAAGATGATTACTTTCTACAATTTCATAGGGTATATTACAGTTTTCAAGAGATAAAAGATACCCTAATAAATTTTTCCCAGCAAGTTCACTATTTCCATCACTTGCCCAGTTTAAATAGTAATTATCTGGTTCAAATAAAACACCAACTTTGGGATTATCAGGTTGATATGTTTGAAATAAGTCATTATATTTATTGAGCAATTTCCCTGTTTTTTTCATTGCTTTAATTCTTTCTTCTGCTTTTCCATCATTACCTGCAATTCCAAAACCAGATGATTCTCTTCCAAATACCTCATCACGCCAGCACCAGAAAATTACCGCTTTTGCACCACGCCCATATCCATTCCATATCCATCGTTGTTGTAAATCTGCTGGAACTGATAGGTCAACCATATGTCCATTTCTTGCAGAACCACCTTGAAGTTCACTAACCCACATAACTTTTCCTCTTGTTGCTGAACGAATTGCTTCTATCCTAACTCCCAGAATTGATTCATCAAATCTGCCCCAAAGAGGAAAGTGCGAGGAACCAAATCCATCTAATTGGTCTGCCAAAAACCAATCATTTCCTCTACATAATGTTTGTTCAAATCCACCTTCTAAACTCATTATTGATGGCTGTCCACAGTGGGCAGTTATGATATGTTCTTTATCTTCTGACCTTATAGATTCATAACGAAATTTCATATGTTTGGTTGCTCTCCATGTTAAAAACTTTAAGAATTCCATCATTTCAGTATAAGGGCGAGCAGGAAGTTTTCCTGGAAAAACATCTTCCCATTGAGAATATCTACGTTTCCATGCCTTATTTAAGTTTTCTAAACTTTCATAATTTTCTTTTAACCACTCTCTAAAAAGATTTAAGGTGTTTGGACAATAGCAAACATATCCATCTGCCTGGACTGCCCATCTTGTTTCATTCCAACAATCCCAGCCAATAAGATTTTTCACCCCTGCATACCGTTTTGCTATCGTTTTTAAAAAATTTTCCATTAACTCTTGAACTTTAAGATGGTCAGTACAACCACCAGGAGTAAGGCCAACATTACATTCAATTCTAAGACTGGAAATAACATTATTTCCCATATGGTCTATCATATATGAATCAGGAATAATACGATGAATCCAGAAAGGATGAATTTCTGCAATTGTGCTAATAATTACATTTAGTCCTTTTTTTTCACCTTCAGAAATAAGTTCATCATAATCATCAAATTTAAAAATACCCATTTTGGGTTCTATCCATCCCCAGCAAGCCCAAAGTTGAATAGTATTAAAGCCAGAATCACGAATTTTACTCAAATCTTCCTTCCAGAATTTTTTTTCTGGAAATGGTGGCCTATAATATTGAACACCTAATATCATAAATTTCTCCTTTTTAATTGTGAGGTACTGCTAAAGTTTTGGTTATTTTCAATTGAAACAAAATTTATATTTTTAATTTCATATAGATATTGTAAAATATAGTTTTAGAAAGTCAAATTTTTGTAGAAACTATTTTTTGATTATAATTTACTCAGAAAGAGGAATATAATTTGTAACGATGGCAAAAAAGATATGAATTATAGGGTTATTGGACAATAGAAAGCTAACAGGAAGAAGGGATTGCTGGTAGATGAGGAAATTATTCTTGAGGGACAAATTACTCAACAGAAATATCCTGAAAAATTAAGGATAATAACATATTATGATGATGAACATGATAAAATTTATCAGTTTTTGACAAACAATTTCTACCGCTTTTTATCAAGAGAATGAATAGAAGAGAAAAAGATATGGGGAAAAAATGTTAAAAAAGATATTAACCAGGTTGGTATTTGGCTTGTTTTTATTATGTTTTGCAGGGAACGTATTGGGATTAGAGATGAAAAAATATATCTATACAGAGGACTTTGAAGAAAAAGATCCTGTGAAGTTTTGGACAAGCAATGGAAAGTATACAATAAATTTTAAGGGATTAACAGATGAAAAAGCATTTTCAGGCAAGCAGAGTTTTAAATTAGATATAACCTTTGAAGAAGGGAACTTTTTTTACTGGTGTATTCCTGTAAAAGTTCCAGCAGAAGGGGAATTAAAATTTTCAGGTAGCATACTTTTAGGAGAAGAAACAACAGGCAGTGCTGGATTAGGAGTAAATGTAATTTTCCCACCTACTTGGTATTCTAGTTGTGGTAGTTTTGATACTTATGGGACAACAAAAGGCGAATGGAAACTAATAGAAGGTGACTTAGTGAAATATGGTAAAGAGACTGCTGAGGGAGTGTTTAAGCAACATGTTTGGTGGGTAAGTGGGAAAGATGTAGGCGTTTATGTTGATAGAGTAGGAATTTTTCTATATGGTAGTTCAGGCAAGAGAGTAGTTGTTTATGTAGACGATATAAAAATAGAAGGAGAAGTTCCAACAGAAGAATCATATAAACAAGAGATAGAGAGAAGGTGGTCAGTTGTAAAAACGAGATTTGATGAGAAGAAAATATCTGATTGGGAAAAAATATTGGTAGAAAGTCAGCAAGAGATATCTACATTTACCTCTCTTACTCCAGAGGCAGAGGTAATAAAAAAAGATGTAGAAGAAAAGATAAATATTTTGAAGAAAGAAATAGAGGAAATAAAAAAAAGAGGATATATCAATAAGTCAGAGGTAGATGAAATGAATCTTTCATTAACACAACTAAAAGATACTATTAAAACCATAAAGAGTATTTCAGAAAGAGAAATAAAACAAAGGGGATGTCTTATTTATATTATCTCCCCAATTAGTGGACAGAAGATATTACCCAAAGATACATTTATTCCTGGTAATATATCTGATGAGATACAATTAGTAGCAACGCCTGGAGAATATGAGTCAGGGAGTTTTGTAATACATTCACTTTCTAACATAACATCTTTGAAAGTAGAAGTTGAAGATTTAAAAGGAGAAAAAGGAATTATATCTTCTGAAAATATAGACATAAAGTTGGTAAAATGTTGGTATCAATCAGGGACTGCATGGAGTAGTATAATTCAGGAAAAAAATAACAGAGTATTAGTTCCAGAATTATTGCTTAATGATGATAATTTAATAAAAATTGACTATGAAAATGAAAAAAATTATCTAAAACTAAATTTTCCAGAAGGCGAGAAATATATTTGGATAAGCGATCCAGATGAACCTGAAGGAAATCAAGCCAAAATTTTATCTATAAATGATTATCCAGTAAAAGATAGTTCTGTTCTTTTGCCAGTGAATATACCCGAAAAGACAAACAAACAATTCTGGTTAACAATAAAAGTCCCTTCTGATACAAAGGATGGGATATATACAGGAACAATAAAACTATCAGATACAAAAGGAGAAATAGGGGAAATTATATTAAGAGTAAAAGTTCTGCCATTTATTCTTGCATCTCCCAAAACATATTATGATATAAACGAAGATTTTATTTCAAGTATTTATTATCGTGGAGTTCTACATAAAGATTATCCGGAAGGGACAATATCATCGGAATATAAAAGTAAAGAACAATTAAAGGCAGAACTAAAAGATATGTATGAACATGGGATAACAAATCCTATTTGTTATCAAGGTTCTGATGAAAAATTTTTAGGAGAGTACTTAAAAATAAGGCAGGAAGTAGGGATAGTTAACCAAATTCTTTATTCTATTATAAGTGCTAATTGTCCACCATCTGCTATAAAAAAAATCATAGAATTTGTTAAAGAATATGGAATAGAAGAAGTTTATTTTTATGGTATTGATGAGGCATCAGGAGAAATGTTATCAGCCCAGAGGCCTGCATGGGAAGCAATACACGGGGCAGGAGGTAAAGTATTTGTTGCTGGCTATAAAGGAGATAATTTTGCTTTAATGGGAGATATACAGGATTTATTTGTTCGTGCTGGTTATCCATCAAGAGAAGAAGCAGAAAAGTGGCATGCAGTTGGGCATAAAATTTGGTGTTATGCCCATCCGCAAGCAGGTCCAGAGAATCCAGAGGTATGGAGAAGAAATTTTGGTCTTGTTCTATGGAAAAGCAATTATGATGGAGCAGCGACGTATGCTTATCAGCATTCTTTTGGGAATATCTGGAATGATTTTGACCATCCTACATATAGAGACCATAATTTTACTTATCCAACAGTAAACGGGGTAATAGATACAATTGCATTAGAAGGTTATAGGGAAGGACAAGATGATATAAGATATGGAACAACTTTAAAAATAGAAATAGAAAAAGGGAAAAAATCAAAAAATCAAAAAATAAAAAGTATAGCACTTGAGGCAGAAAAATATTTAGAAGAAATAGATGTGGAGAGAGGGGATTTAGAAACTATTCGTTTAGAGATGATTAACTACATACTAAAATTAACAGATAGGTATGAAAAGCAAAGATAATTTTGATAGAACCACATATAAAGAGGAAAAAAAATGAGAAAATTTGATTATAATAAAATTAAAAATCCAGTAATGAAAGATAAAGAAGTCAATTTGAGGGACCCAGCATGTTATTTAAAAGATGGTATAATTTATGTTTTTTTTACAATTCATAATTTAAAAGATGATACTGTCTGTATTGGGATGACAAAAACATATGATTTTATTGAATTTGATAAAATAAGAAGTATTTCTCCAATTGGTTATGCTTCTCCTGGAAATATTATAAAGGTAGAAAATAAATGGTTTCTTTGTTATCAGCAATATAAGGAATTTCCACATTACCTTTGTTATTCCTGGACTTACGACTTTGAAAATTTTTCTCCACCTAAAAAATTTTTTAATACAGATAAAACAAATAAATGGAATGAAGATGGAAGAACAATAGACCCTTATATTGTTGAAAATAATGGAGTTTATTATTGTTTTTATGTTGGTTCAAATAGATGGTTAAAAGGTAATGGTTATAATATGATAGGGATGGCAAAAAGTTATGATTTTGAAAATTGGCAAGATGTATCAAAAGAAAAACCAGTTATTGGAGTAAATTATGATTGGGAAAAACCAGATGGAAATGAAAATAATTGTGTAATTAAAGTAGGAGAAAAATGGGTTATGTTATATTCTGCTTCATTAACATATCAAAAAATTGCCTATGCTGAAAGTTATGACCTTTTGAACTGGAATAAAAGATGTTTGTGTGATGTACCTATTATAAAAGAAAGTGAATTAAGATTTGGCGCTCCTTTTATAATTGAAGGGCTATCAAAAAATAGTGAATATTATATGATTTATATGGGTGAAGATAAGAATAATAGAACAAGTTTTATTCTTCTAAAAAGTTATGACCTGATTCACTGGTCTTAAATTATTTCATTCAAATTCCCATTAGAGGAAAAGGGGGGCTTATTTATGTTCCTGAATTTGACAATAATGGGTTTTCATATACAATTATTTATATGGGAGTAAAAAAATATCTTGCAATTGACTTGGGTGCAGAATCAGGTAGAGGTATTGTTGGGGAATTTAATGGAGAGAAAATAAAAATCAAAGAAATTCATAGATTTCCTACTTATAATACAAATGTTTTTTCTCATATTTTCTGGGATGTCTTAAAAATATTTGATGAAATAAAGATTATTTTAAAAAAAACGAAAGAGGAGGGAGAAATAAGTGGAGTTGGGGTGACAACATGGGGAGTGGATTGTGCATATATTGGAGGAGGAAATCTCTTACTATCAAATCCATTTCATTATAGAGATAGCAGAACAGATGGAATTATGGAGGAAGTTTTTAGTATTATTCCAAAAGAAGAAATTTTTGAAAAAACAGGAATTCAATTTATGCCTATAAATACTCTTTATCAACTATATTCTACAAAAAAGGAATTTCCATATATAATTAACTCAACTGAAAAATTATTATTTATGCCTGACCTTTTTAACTTCTTTCTTACAGGAAAGAAATTTTCAGAATATACAATTGCAACAACTTCTCAAATGTATAATTCTTTATTAGAAGGACAGGATAAAGCGCCACGAGGAAACTGGGCTTATGATATTATTGAGAAATTGAATATACCAGTTAGCATTCTGCCAGAAGTAATTTCGCCAGGAACATTTTTGGGTAAAATGGAAAAGGGTATTTCAGAAGAAATTGGATTGGAAGATATAAATATTTATGCAGTTTGTTCTCATGACACATCTTCTGCTGTTGTTTCTATTCCTGCAAAAGAAGAAAAATATGCTTATATTTCTTCTGGAACATGGTCTCTTTTAGGAGTTGAACTATTTCAACCAATAATAAATGATAAAAGTTTTAATTACAATTTTACAAATGAAGGAGGTTTTGGTGGGAGTATTACATTTCTCAAAAACATTATGGGATTATGGATTTTACAGGAATGCAGAAGATATTGGGAAAAAGAAGGTAATTACTATGACTATCCAACTTTAACTGAAATTGCTATAAATTCACAGCCATTTTATTCATTTATTGATGTTAATGATGGGGTATTTTTATTCCCTGGTAATATGCCAGAGAAAATAAAGGAATATTGTAAAAAAACAGGACAGAAAATACCAGAGGAAATTGGACAAATTGTTCGTGTTATTCTTGAAAGTTTGGCATTAGAATATAGATATAACATTGAAAATCTTGAACAAATAATAGAAGAAAAAATAGATGTGGTACATATTGTTGGAGGAGGAAGCCAAAATAAACTATTATCTCAATTTTCTGCCTCATCAATGAAAAAAATTGTTATAACAGGCCCATCAGAAGCAACAGGTATCGGCAATTTACTTGTTCAAGCAATAGGGGATAATGAAATATCAGATGTTTCGCAGTTAAGAGAAATTGTAAGAAACTCATTTCCTCTGATTGTTTTTCAACCAAGAGATACTTCAAATTGGGAAGAAAGTTATGAGAAATATAAAAAATTGAAGGAGTTTCATGATGGATTGTAATTTCCTTTCTGACTCTTTAATTACCTATCTTGAAAAAATATCATCTAAAACATCAATTCCTGGTGGTGGAAGTGTTGTATCTCTCGTTTCCTCTTTAAGTTGTTCACTTCTTGATATGGTTTTGAATTACACTATTGGAAAAGAAAAATATAAAAAATATGAAAATAAGTTCATTGATATTAAAAACAAAAATCAAAAGATTAAAAAGGTTCTTTATTCTTATATTGAAGAAGATAGCAAAATTTATAAAAAAATAAAAGAAAACTCAAAAAATGAGGAGAAACAGCAAATTTATCTTGAAAAATCAATTCAAATGCATAATGAAATATGTAATTATATGGCTGATTTAATTGCCTTTTCCTTTTTTGTTGCAAAATATGGAAACAAACACTTAATTTCTGATTCAGGAATTGTTGCTATTCTATCTCTTTCATCTTTTAAAGGTGCAAAACTAAATATTTTGATAAATATTAAGTATATTGATGAAAATGGTAAGAATAAATATCTGCCACTTATGAAGATATTGAATAAGAAAGAAAAAGAACTTGAAAAAAAGGTAGAGATAATTTATAACTATGCAGTCGAAAAAATAGGAGTTCAAAATGGGAGATATTATAGATGGAAATAAAATTGCACAAAGAATAACAGATAATACAAAAAAAGAAATAGAGGAATTAAAAGAAAAAGGAATTTATCCAAAACTTGTTGCAGTTAGTGTTGGTGAAAATCCGGCAAGTTCTGTTTATATAAAACAACAGAAAAAAAATTGTGAAAAAATAGGGATTGAATATGAGTTAAAAAAATTACCTGAAAGTTATAATGAAAATCAGATAATATCTTTTATTGAAGAACTTAATTTGGACAATAAGATTACAGGGATAATTTTGCAACTACCTTTACCTTCTGGCATAGATGTAAAAAATATCCAATCAAAAATCTCACCAATAAAAGATGTTGAAGGAGTAAATCCAGTAAATCTTGGATGGATTATTTATGGCAAACCGTTTCTTGCACCTTGTACTGCACTTGCAGTAAAAAAAATTATTGATTCTTTAAACATTGACCTTTATGGAAAAGAAGTTGTTATGGTTGGTCATAGTGATATTGTTGGGAAACCAGTTGCTTTACTTCTTGTAAATGAATTTGCAACAACCTGTATCTGTCATATTGGAACATCGGATAAAGGTAACCTTGAGACGCATATAAGGAGAGCAGAAATTTTAATTGTTGCAGTTGGGAAGGCAAATCTTATACCTGGTGATTGGGTAAAAGAAGGAAGTATTGTGATAGATATTGGAATAAACAGAGTAGGAGACAGAATTGTTGGGGATGTTGAATATGAAAAGGCAAAAGAAAAGGCATCCTTAATTACTCCTGTTCCAGGAGGAGTTGGTCCAGTTACAACTGCAATTCTTTTAAGAAATATTGTTATGGCAGCAAAGAGTACTGTTAACCTACGAAGTTAACAAGTGCTTGAATATCAATGACTTACGATAAATAAGAACTATTTCCGATAAATGAAAAAGTAGAAAGTAGCAAAAGAAAAATAAAGAAAAAGCAAAAGGGGAAAACCCCCTCACCCCGACCTCTCCCCATCGGGGAGAGGAGAGAAAGGGGTAAAAGGTATATCCTTCTCCCCAGAGGGGAGAAGGTGAGGCTCTCCCGTAGGGTCCTCG
>Ga0116192_1002743_pt1 | contig 11464 bp, 21 predicted proteins | sample AD_UKC113_MetaG_FD_89876 | JGI IMG/M metagenome (GOLD analysis project Ga0116192, IMG submission 89876) | Active sludge microbial communities of municipal wastewater-treating anaerobic digesters from Hong Kong - AD_UKC113_MetaG | ecosystem: Engineered > Bioreactor > Anaerobic > Digestate...
ACCTGAAAAGTCAAATGAGTCATGAGAAATCTTTTCTCCGCTTATCTGCCGGGTAATGATTTCTCCGGTAGAAGTTCCCGGCTGATGAAGGAGCAGGTATGCTGCGGCAAAACCGGCAGCAATCCCTGCGATGAATGTCATTAAAGATATTCTCAAAGTCTTCATGTGTAGATTAAAATATTTTTTATTGATGAACACAAGAGGCAACTGGCAGGAATTGAGGAAACTGGCTGGAAGTGAAGTATAAATATATAATGATAATTATTTAAAATAATTTTTGGATACAGAAAAAAGAATCTTCTCTCAGGTTTATTTTTAGTCGTAAACTCCTAGACCTTCTTTTATATATTCGTAAATGGTAGAACATTCGGCTATCTCTTCAAATATCTGGTTCAATAATCTTTCTGAGATGAATCCTTTATGTTTAATTCTTCCCGATTTGCATTTGCTTAAAATTTTTTCAACATCTGCAGGATGAGTTCTTTCAATCTCAATTATGCAGTCCCTTTCAAAGCAGGGTTCCTCAGCTGACTTAACCTTTATATGATGCCTGAAACTTCCCGAATAAGTACCCGTCTGCGAAGTGGTAAGAGTAAAAATTATATCCCCTTCTATAAGATTATCAGACAAAACTATAATCCATTTGGAGGAACTCTCTTCATCGCCGGGAAACATGAAATCAAGATCGAGCAGAACAGACCGCGCCCTGATATTATAATAAAGAAGCTCTGCTGGTATAATCTGCATTACTGGTAATTGGCTGAAATCGCATCAATCAGCTTTTCTATGTGGGCAATGTGGTCAATGTCACTCTGGGGCATGTTGTGGTCCTTAAGAAATAGCTTCAGGTCTATAAAATCAAACATATCTGCTTCTTTATAGGGTAATTCTTCGTGAGTTTTTCGCACAAGCTCAGAAGCTGTTGTGCTGAAGTATTTTTGTGATAATTCTTCCATTATTTCAATTTCTGATTTTGAAAACCATCTCGATTCAAAGTCTTTTTTGGGGACAATTCGCGACAGGGTGCAATCAATGCCAATCGGTTCCGGGACTACAGTAAGATATTCAAACATAATCTCGTGATCCGAGTTGAATTCCTGCCTGTCTGCTTCTGGGAGGCAGTTTAATTCCTGGATGGCCATAATCCTGTTATATGTTTCTGACGGGACAGGTCCTAATTGATTTTTAATATATTTGTCTCTAAGAACTGTTCTACCATGCCTTAAAAGGTGAATGCAGTCGAGATAGTATAATAATTTATTAGCCTTTGTTACTCCGAAATTTTCTGTTGACTTGGCAAAATAAACCAGAATGTTTGCTATTCTTCTTAATTCTATTTCTGTAATTTTTTTCATCGTCTGCCTTCTTTTTCTGAAATGTCCTCTTTCATAATTTAACTATGTCATCCTTAAATTTCAACACTTTTTTGCAATAAATAAATCATTTAAACTTGTTATTAGTATCGGGTAAAAACTGGCACTTTATTATCATTATTCTGCAATACCGCAGGAGAGCTTCCACTCTCCTGCGGTATATAGTATCCTAAAAAACACACTCATTCAATTCAGGAGACTTGCTCTACTAATGAACTCCAGTGAATGTTTATCTTCCCAAAAATTATATCGAGAAGTGCTTTCTTCGGCATAGCCATCACATGAAATAAATCCATGTTAACACCAGGTGCTTTTAATACAGTATCTCCTGTTGCACTTCTTTCAATCGACGTAACATTTTTAAAATATACCTGATTATATTGATTTGCCTTTCGTGTAATAACACGGTTTTCTGTTGCAACAACATAGAAGTTACCCTTTGAACCAAGCTGATAAGACCATGCCGCACAAATGAGTTTTTCTTTATTTAAATCTATTCCGTAGTTATTTTGGAGATGATTTGAAACAAATCCCGGGACTTCATTTAATGAATCGGTATACTGGTAGGTTGTCCCTAATAGTTTTTTAAATACCTGCATAAACCCCCTCCGGCGTTATTTTTTATCCCATCGGTTGTCACATTCAGGATTGCTCTCAACAATTTTAAATCTTAATTATTCTTATATATATTTATAATATTTACACTAATCTTTAAATCCCCTTCAACTTTACTACTTATATTGATAGGTTTAACCCTTTGAGGAATGTTGTCCGGGGATGATTTTTTGTTTTTAATTAATTCTAAAAATTCATCAGCATCCTTTTTTATGCTATAATCTTTCTTTTCCATGTTTAAAACACCTATGCAAATTTTTTAAGCATTATGATATTGTCTCTAATTTCCTTTTCCGTTACACCTCCTTTATCATCTTTATGTCTATCATACATAAAAAGTATGAATTTTGCAAATTTGTCAGGTGGCATTTCAAGCCCCTCTTTATTAAAAATTTCTACTACTATTCTTATTACAGACTCCATCGTCTCACGGTCAAACTCTTCCCCTTTACAAAGACTTGATTTATCCAAGAACATCTCTCCTTCACCTGTAAGAAGCCATGCAGCGGATACTCCATGTACTGCTTGAACAGCTAAAGCTACTTGCTTATCAATTTTATGAACACCTTTTAACTGTTTACTCAACGTTGACTGAGTGCTTCCAATACTCTCAGCAAAGTCTGTTTGATTTAATCCAAGAGTTTTCAGTACCAAGTTTAATCTTTCATTTGAGTTCATTTATTATCCAAAAATTTTATGAGAAACGAATATTTTTTTATTGACAAATATTCGTTTCTCATAAAATAGTAGTAGTTGTTGTTACTCAAGTATCACACATGAGACTTGTAAAAGCCTTTTAATTATGTCTCATGCTGTCGCTTTATGCGTCAATTATAAACGACCATAAAGAGCAACTTGGAAAAGTCAACAATAATTTAAAGGAGGTGAATTAATGAATACTGTTGTTGCAAAACGAATCTCAAACGATTCACAGAGAGCTGTCAACGTAAAGGATATTAAGATTACTGACAGGCGATTGTTGAGAAGAGCACTTATGGTAAAGCATGGCACTTTGACTGAAGCATCAGAAAAGCTTGGTGTGCCTTATGCCCGTCTTCTTGGGGCAATCAAAGGTAGAGAGCAGACATTTTATGTCATCCATGCTCTCCAGTCAGACCTCGGCCTCACCGATGATCAGGTGTTAAGCCTCTGGCCTCTGCTGCGTTCGTGGCCTCGGGAGATAAAGTAAAACAATTTAATAATTTAAGGAGTTTAAAAATGAAAAGCATAAACATGGAACTGATTAACCAGATACAAGAGATAAAAGAAAAATCAGGACTTTCGACAAAAGCAGTGATGGAGATACTTGTTGATACCGGAGTCTGCAAAGATTCTGCACTTCCCGATGTTTCAACAATGGATGCAATACTTCGCGGGCTGGAAGAAAAACGAAACAAAAAGGAGAATCGCATGCTTAAAAAGATTGTAAAATCAAGAAAAAGAGAAGAGGAGATTGTAAGTTTTATTGAGCAGGAAGCCGGATGCAGGATCCCCTGCCAAGCAAAGGAGGCTATAATAAATGAACTCCGCGTATCTTACCAGCTAAATGGGCATATATCTCAGGGGTATATTGATAACCTCATAAGAGCGTATAGGTATATAGCTCAAAAAAAAGAAGCGGCAATCCTGGACGGGTCTGCCACTTCTTTTAAATCATAAACCAAAATTTTCACACGCAGGAGTGTGAAGGAATGGGAGGAAACTGTCAATCAATAATTTCTAAAGGCTATAAAAAATGGACCAGACGCAAAACAAACAGGGTTTACAGAACTTTCAGCAAGAAGGAGTAGCATTTATGAAACAAAAAAAGACAAAGAGTCAGCTTGTTATAGAAGTAACGAATCTGATTTTCAGTAAATACCCTGTTAAATGGAAGGCAAAGGAGCTCGCTTTGGCGTCAGGAGCAAAGCAGCGTACTGTTGAACGTATACTGCGAGAGATGACTGACGCTGAGCTCCTGGAAAAGAGAGATGGCCTTTACACTTTAAATTTTAAACACATCAACCAGTTTTATGGAGCCAAGTGGTATGTAAGGCAGGAGATAGACAAAGAAATTATGATAACCAAAGGAGATAAAAATGCAAAAGAAAAACGCAATAGTTGAACCTTTAAACTCTATTGAGAGGGTCGATGATGAAACCGGGGAATTGATTACATTCTCCCCGGATGATGAAAATGAGCTGTTATCGATTGAACAGAACATAACGTTTAATTATATTCAACTATCGCTTGGGTTGAAAACAATCCGAGATCGGAAACTTTACCTTTTACGTGCAGACAGTATGAAGGATTACTGCCAAGAATTTTTACGGATGTCATACTCGCACATGCACCGCTATCTTAAAATTGCAGATGCCTTCACTTATAAATCTCTTGAGAAATTCTCAGAGACACCGATGCGAATTCTTCTGGAAATATCTCGGGACGAGAATCTTCTTGAGGAGGCGAACGATCCTGAATCAGATGTAAATGATATAATTAAAAAGGCCAGGGAACAGGAGCGCAAAAAGCTCAAAAAGAAGATGGATGAAATGGAGGAGGTAATCGACGGCAAAGAGACCCTTCTTGAAGGCCTGCGCGATATCGTGGATCGCAAAGATGAAGAGATCGCGAGGCTAAAGAACGCCCTCGAAAATATCGCCACCAAAAAAGGGATAGATGCCGACCAGCTGGTATTTGTAACGCAAAAACAGGAGGCTCTTGCTCTTATCGAAGAATCATTCACCACAATACTCAAGCACCTGGGCTACATGAACAACATCCCCCAGGAACTCATGGATGCAGAGCTCACTACAAGGCTTACTTTTACTGTGTCAGCAATCAAGGCGGGGCTTCACAGGATAGAAGATGCATTTTTTCATCAAATCGTCAGTGCTAACGACGAAATAGCCCTAATCCCGGAGGCGTAAAATGGCAAAGGGGAAGATATTCGACGAATACCTTTTAATCGAGTTTGCAAACCGTCTCCACGACGCGGAACGCAAAAAAGACAAAGGCGAGGCAGTACAATGGTTTATTGATATGACAGGTGCGTCAAAAGGTACAGCCTACAGGGTGAGGGATAAGATACTCAGCAAAGAGCCGCTTATAAACATAGCCTCTGCAAAACAGACACGGAAAAAGCGGAAGTCCGAAATAGAACTTCAGCGCGAAAAGCGCGATATGCTTATACTTTCGGCTTTAAAAAACCAGCAGGGCCCCGACCGCAAAAAGGTGCCAACAAGGATAGCTCTCCGTCAGGCGGAGCTTATGGGATATATCCCCGAAGGGCGGTACACAAGGTCAAACGCCGACAGGCTTATGGCTGCAATGAAAATCAACCATCGCAACATGAAAAACCGCCACTTTGCGCACAGACTCAAGGCCGACTATCCTTTCCACATCGTGGCAGTTGACGCAACACCTATTGATCACTACTATCTGACTCTCGACATGAAAATAAAACCATATCACCATGCTCCCGGAGACAAACACCTTGATGACATTCTGGCAAGGGAGCAACTGATGAAAATATGGGTGTATTACATGGTGGACATGTACTCAAAAGCTTTTCTTGTGATGCCCTTTGCAAGCCGTCCAAAACTGAAAGGTTCAAAAAAGAGCGGTGAAAATGCCGACGATTATTACACCTTTTTAAAATTCTGCTGGCTCCCAAAATATAATCTTGAGTCACCGCTTGCCGGGTATAAGCCCCCCTTTATAGACTGCCCTGTTGAAGGCCAGCCCACAATTCTTTTTTGTGACAAGGGATCAGGTATAGGACGGTCAAAACTCATAACAAATGTCTGCGGGAACCTCGGTGTAAGAGTGGTGACACACGAGGCGGGGAACCCCTCCGCCAAGGGTATTGTTGAGGGCCGTATCAGCGCATTCAAAAGGACTTATGAAAGCATGATAAACCCTGCCCTCATAAAAGACATCAACCAGCTTATCTATTTCTACCAGATGTGGGCAGATGAACACAATAAAAAAACCGGCGCTTACACCAGGTGGAGAGAGGGTATAAAAGACAAGCCCATAAGAAGGCTCACAGAACAGAACTTCAAGGACGCTGCTGTCACCAGGGAAATGAGGACAATTAATAATTACGGGTGTATAGAAATCGACTCCAGGCAGTTCTTTGTAACTCCGGATGAATCATACTTCGGGCAGAAAGTCCAGGTTTACCGCTCTTATGAGCGTGAGGGGAACCTTCGTTACAGTGTGCTTCTTGACCGCAAGGTAATACCATGTCTTGAGGGGATACCCGAACACGGGTTCGATAACGACTTTAAATCTCATCCGAAATCTGAAGGGGCAAGGAACCGCGAGGAAGTAAAAGAACTTACCAAGCAGATAAAAAAACGTCAGATATTCGAGGACATCCTCCCCGAACCGGAAGATGCCAAAAACAGAAAGGTCAGATATCTCCCCGCCCGCGCCGTCATTAAGGAAGTCCACACTCCGCTTATAACCGACAGATTTAACAGTGTCGAGCGGGCTCTTGACTGGCTCCTTACTCAGAACGGGCTCTTCCTTGAAGAGATTCCGGAGGACTACCGGAAAACAATCGTCACAACTTTTGAAATGCTTCTCCGTGAAGCAGGCCATATTGATGGCGAGATCGTCTTAAAAATGTCCAACGCCTTAACCAGATATAAAAAGGAGGAAACGGGTAAATGCCAGAAATGATAATAGAAACAGCCAATGTCCGCGCGGTAAAAAACGCGGTACGTCAGACAGTGAATAAAAACGGAATGATGGCCGTGGTCGCAAAAGTAGGGTCAGGCAAAACCACTATGTTTGACTACCTTGAAGATTACTGGAAAAAACATCCCGACAAGTTCAGGGTTGTAACAGTAAAAAGCTTCGATTCGCCTAACACCAAAATCGGCATCCTTATGAGATTTCTCCTTGAGTCAATGAATCCTGATGTGCACATCCCCAGGGGGAATGAAAGGATGTATAAACTCCTTGCGGAGGAGCTGCGTAAGTATGCCAAGAAAAACTTCAAGATAATCCTCATGATAGATGAAGCGCAGGACCTCCGCAATCAGACATTCTTTGATATCAAGAAAATACATGAGATTACCGGCAACGGAATGGATCACCTCTTCTCTGTAATATTTTTCGGTAAAGATTCACGCAGATGGGACAAGCTGTGGGAGGGCCCCGAAATAGGTTACAGAATGAACGTTACCGTGCTTGAAGATCTCACTCAGGAGGAAATAGTCAAAATTGCCGAAGAGAAATACGGTATCCAGTTTGAGTCCGACAGGGTGCGTAAAAGGTTCTGTGCCGTGCTGCCGTTCAAAACACCGCTTGGAATAAAATATTTCAGCGAATCCTTAAAGCGTGAGATTGGCATCAGCGTCGACGAGCCTGTTTATATAAACGCCGAACTGGTTATCAAGATACCAACCATGACCCAGAAGATGAGGCTCAGGCAGGCGGGGATGACACAGCAGCAGTTCGCTGATTTCTGCCGCAGGGTGTCCCCGAATAAAAAATATAATCCGCAGAGAATATCTGAATACTTCAACGGGAAATACCCTCCTGAGGATGACCCCATAGGGAGGGAACTCTACCACCTTGCCGAACAGGCAATAGCAGACGCGTATACCATCCGGAGAAAAAAAATCTCCGGGGCAATATCATAAAAGCAAACCAATAAAGGGAGGGATAAATGGCAACAGTACGTAAAAGAATCGCGACACCGCAGCAGATTAAAAATCTTGATGAGGCGAACCTTGCACTCGCGGAAATCGGCAGACTTCAACTTAAGCTTGAAGCTATTGATGGCAAGGCCAGCGAGAAAATCGGAAAAATTAAAGAGGATGCCGCAAAGGCCGGAGAAGATGCCCGCAAAAGGATAGCGGAGCTCGACTCTGCCCTGGCATTATTCGCTGAGTATAACAAAACCGACCTGTTCAGGGAGAAGAAGACAATCAATCTAAGTTACGGGAACATCGGTTTCAGATTATCAACAAAGGTCAGTGTAAAGAAGACAACACTGGAACTTCTTAAAAAACTTTTCCCGCAAGGCCTCCGCATAAAAGAGGAGATAGACAAGGAAGAGCTTAAAACATGGGATGATTCACAACTCGCCCAGGTCGATGCCGCCAAGGTTGAACAGGATACTTTCTTCTATGAAGTCAACAGGGAGGAAGTGAACAAGGACCTGATGAAGGCAGGCTGAAATGGCAACCCGTAAAAAGCAGACATCCGGCCCAGGCCCGCGCAATCGCAAGATTGCCAGGGTCTGGTGTCTCGCCAGGGATCTCGGCATGGACACTGAGAGCCTGCATCTGGCGGTTGAGTCAGTCACGGGAAAGGATTCAATTTCAGGTCTCGGCATGATGGAGCTTGATATTGTTGCCAACAAACTCAAGGAGCTGCTGCGCAGGCAGAACAGGGAGAAATATCTGGAGAATGCGAGGAACAGAAAAAACGGCACAGCCTTTATGCCGACTCCGGCTCAGAAAAAACTTGTATCGGATTATATTGAAAAGCTTACTCCGCTGCTTCAGCTCAATAAACCAGAGTTTTACCTTGAAGCAATCTGCCGCAGAACATTCAGAAAGGATTACAAAAAGCTGAATAAGGGGGAGATGCAGAGGCTCATTGAAGTTTTGAAGTCTATCCATAAAAGATCCCAGGAGGAAAAATGAAATTCTACATAGCAAGCTCTCTCTGTAATGGAGGCATGGTTCAAAGCATAGCCGGTTATTTCACAAGCCGGGGCTGGGAACAGACCTATGACTGGACCGAGCACGGAGCAGTATCAAACATGGATGAACTCGAAAGAGTTTCTGATGAGGAGCTTCGCGGGGTAACCGGATGCGATCTGTTTTTCCTGCTCCTCCCGGGAGGGCGAGGTTCTCACACCGAGCTTGGAGCTGCCCTGGCTGCAAAGAAACCTGTGTTCATACTCTCACTGGATCAGGATCTGTTTTATGAAGCAGGTCTCACCTGTTCATTTTACCATCACCCGGGAGTACATAACAGGATAATAGAAAGGGACTGGTACGCCCTTGCGTGCCTGGCTTTCAGAGAAGGGAGAAAGTGCCTGTGGAAAGGGAAACGTCTCTCCAGAATTAAAGAGGCCGCACAATGATTCATGTCTTCAAAAGAATTAAGTCAGACCTGAAGGAGATGTATGACCTGCTGAAGGATAATCCTGAACAGGAACGGCAGATAAAGCGGGACATGCAGGTAGCTCAGCAGGTAATAACAGACTCATTAAGCAAATTAAAGCGTTCTATCGCTAACACAAAAAATAAGAACGGAGGTCAGAATGAAAATAATTGAGGGGTATATCCCGTCCGGGCATCCCAACCGCCCTGGTAAAAAACTCGAAGCCTTAAAAGCAATAGTAATTCATTATACCCAGAATGAAGAGCCCGGCGCGACCGACACGATGAATGTCAAATACATCGGTCGCAAGTTTGTGATCACAGATGCTGGCAAGTTTGAATCTGATGGGAAAACACCTTTCAGATTCGGCTCAGCTCATATTTTCTGTGACATGGATTCTGTTACCCTGGCAATCCCGACGGACGAAGTTGCATGGGGATGCGGAGACAAAAACTTTCATGGCGGGTATCAACCTGTTGCATCCGCAGTATTCGGTAAAAGACAGAATTATCAGACTGTCTCAGTAGAAATCTGCAATAACGATGTCATCAAGAACTCTGATGAAGACTGGAAAGGTGCAGTGGCAAATGCCAAGTATTGGATTATCGATTTTTTGAGAAGAAGAAATCTTGTAGTCGATGCAGCGGGATCTCTTAACCCTCAAAAACTCAAAGCAGCGCCGGAAGAAGGAATAGTTTTACTCCTCAGGCATTATGACATAACCGGCAAAAATTGCCCGGCTCCGTTTGTAGCAGATACAGAAGCCTGGGAATCTTTCGTAAATGAAGTCGCTGACGCAGTGGCATAAATAAATATATCAGGAGTGTACAATGATACAATCACGAAAACAATCACGAAAAACCGGAATGGCAAGAAAATCAAAACCTGTCGAAGCGCCCGGCGGAGATCCCGCTGAGGCCGTTGCCCAGGCTCCTCAGCCCCAGGCTGATGAAGGATACCAGAACCTTGACAATCAGTATGAAGCGGCCGGATTTGCCATATCAACTATCTTCAAAAACTGGAAGAAAGCCCTTGCAATCGTTTTGGCCATTTTATTGATGACCGGAATTATACTGCTGCTTCTCCTTCCGGGATATAAATGCCAGAGTGACACCAGAACTTTTGAAAAAACACCTGTTCAAATTAATTAAAGAGAGGCCGCCGGTGACACTGAAAAATGACTTCAAAACTATAAATTCAAATCTCAGAAGTATTTATGATATTATAGAAAAACGTCCTGAGTTTGAAAAACATATAAAAAAAGACATCGCTAAAATAAATAATTCTACATGCACCGCATTAAAGACTCTGAAAGCACATCTTAATGATGATGACATTAAAAGTATTCAGCCAGGTTTATTTGAAGGAGGATGTATATGAATATGCCTTTATTAAAAACAGTTCCACCAAAAAGAAATCATAAACCTTTTAAACCTCAGCCGGATAAAGAGCTTCTCGAAGCAATAGAAAATATCAAATCAACCCTGCGTATTCAGGTAAAAAACGGGAATCTGAATGCCGCATTCATTCTAAGGAGGCTCCGATGACAACATTCGCGATGTTGTTTATTTGCGCCTTTGCCTTTTACTGCCTTGGCAAAAAGGAAGGAGCGAAAGAAGAACGCCAGAAGATAAAATTCAGAATCGGAGGCCTTTTATGAATGATGTTATGATTGATATTGAAACCCTGGGTACTGGACCTTTCAGCCATATCCTTTCAATCACCGCCATAAAATTCGACAGGGAGACCGGGAAGAAAAAAGGCCATCTTTATTTATTGATAGACCCGGAATCATGTCAAAAGCTCGATCTCTTAATTGAAGCGTCAACAGTTATCTGGTGGATGAAACAACCAGATGTATCCAGAAACGAATTTGCCCGTGAAGATGTTGACCGCATTGCAATCGTGCCAGCTCTTGAATCATTATCAGAATTCATTTCAAGTGCAGTAGAAGGTGTAAACATCTGGGCTCAGGAAGATTGCTGGCACTGGATAATGAGAGACCCAGTCCTGTATAAATATCCATTTCTCAATGTGAAAGGCCGGCTGGGGTTGTGGGACTATGAATATTAAAAACAGGAATGCTTATGCCCAGGGGTGGATTTATCCTCAATTCCTAAATTTACCAAATTCGTGTAATCTCGCTGACAGTTTATTTCAATAATTCAATCGAAAATATAGTTTTTCCTCAGTTTTCCTCACTTTTCAGTTTACATTTAATTGCACATACGATACGGGGGGACATCACTTAAATACCCTTTACTATCGCGATGAAATAAGAGAGCACTTTAAACATGGAAAAATTTCTTTGAGAGAGAGATCCTTTGCAGAGATAGTTTTCTGGAATATAATAAGCATAA
>Ga0116192_1002745_pt1 | contig 11453 bp, 9 predicted proteins | sample AD_UKC113_MetaG_FD_89876 | JGI IMG/M metagenome (GOLD analysis project Ga0116192, IMG submission 89876) | Active sludge microbial communities of municipal wastewater-treating anaerobic digesters from Hong Kong - AD_UKC113_MetaG | ecosystem: Engineered > Bioreactor > Anaerobic > Digestate | place...
ACTACCTGGCTGTGCGGATGGAGAAATCCTGGTATTCCCCTGGGAAGGTATATCCCAAAGTACGTCTGTGTCTAACTACTCAACCCCTTTGCAAAATACTAGAAAATCTCCCCACAAGCTTTGGTACACTAATCTCTGCTTACGCCCTCCGCTTTGCAATCGTCTCGTAGAATGCAAGGACGTGTTCAACCGGCGTGTCCGGCTGTATGTTGTGGCTCGGGGCGATGATCAGCCCTCCGCCTTTCCCGACCTCGTCCATGAGGCGGTTTGTCTCAGCGACAATTGCATCCGATGTTGCCCGCTGGAGGAAGCCCTGCACATCCATACAGCCGTGGAGGCATATGCGGCCTGCATAGTGTTTCTTGAGATCGTACGGATCCATCCCTTTTGCCTGGGGTTGAATGGTCTGAAGTGCGTCCATACCCAGATCGATGAAGCGGGGAATGAGTTCTCTGCTCGATCCGCAACAATGGTGCGAGACCTTTGCCCCGTACGCATGGGCGAGGTCGAAGAGCTCTTTCTTCCTTGAGGCAAAGAGTTCGTCGAAATCCTTTGGGGAAATAAGGAGCCCACGCTGGCTTCCGAAATCGTCTCCGCAGAGAACGAGGTCTATCCTTCCCTTTCCTGAATCGAGCATACGCTCGATATGGCGCATATAGAATCTGTGGCGCTTTTCCACGATGAAGAGGAACACCGGATCGCGGACAGCGATATCGATGAGTGTCTGCTCAACGCCACGGCCAAATGCTGTGCCGTTGATGAAGTCCTGGACACTCGTCCCCCCTACCGCGATCGCCTTGCCTGGATACTGATCGATGAGGGCAGGAATGGCATCGTAATCGTAGCTGTCAGGGTCAGGCCAGGAGAATCGTTCCGCCTCCTTTATCGATGCCCATGATGCATAGGGTGGGTCGATCGACTCTGCATAATCTCCGTACTCGTTCGGAACAGGCTTCTTTCGTATTCCCCAGATATTGATGAACGAGCCATCGTCGAAAGAGGGGAGAGGCTTTCCCGTATACGGAGGATCGATTCTTCTGATATCAGTCCCGAGTATGTCGAGGAGAGAATCTGTCGAAGTGATGTTGAAATGCTGTAAGAGGGCACGTTCGATTTCGGGCGTTGCATAGTAATCGGTAGGAGGAGCGTCAGGTTCACTGTGGTTTAATGCACAGAGTATTCGTTCTTTCGATGTCATAGCCTCATTTCCTTGCTGCCTTTTTGGCAGGGTGGCATAGGCTTAGCACGAGATCGAGGTTTACGCAACTGGGTTTCTCCTGAAATGAAATTCGTTCTTTTTCAAACCCTGCTGAAGGGTAGACGAATCGATCCTTCTCACTGTCTGCATGCCCTTGCAAAGATCCGAAAGGCCTCATGTGATGAATCCCTCGGTACGAGGCATCCTGTGGAGGGTATGAAGCCAGGTGTATATTCCCCGAGACCTATGGCTTTCTTCACGGCAGATTCGAGTTCCCGCTCGTTTCCGGGGAGGAAGAGTACAGGGTTGATGTTCCCCTTGACTGCAACGGCAGGGCTCAAGGCAGCAATAGCAGCGGCAAGGTCTACTGGGTGATCGAGGTCGAATCCGTCTGCACCTGATTTTGCAATATCAGAAAGGAGTGCCTGAGTGTTTCCGCAGATGTGGAGGATCGAGAGTCCCCCTCTCTTCCGTATATGGCTCGTAAGGCTTTTCTCGAAGGGGAGGACGAAGGCCCGGTAGAATTCCGGGGAGATGAGACTGCCGGAGGCAGGCCCCTCGCCGATCCAGATGAAACGCGCTCCGTCCTCGAGGAGTTCATCTGCTTGCCTTAAGACTGTTTCGTGGCGGCGCTCGAGCATCGCCAGAACCCCATCCGGGTTGTCGATGAGTTCCATCATGAACCGCTCTACACCGAGGAGAAAGGCTCCCTGCGTAAAGGTTCCCGAAAGCCCCACGCAGGCTCCGAAGCTTTCCTTGATTCTCTCAGGGATGCAGCGCATCGTCTCGCGCATCCCTGGGTGGAAGAGTTCGGCTTTGAAGAGCCGCTCATCCGAGAGGTCTGTGATATCGGTTTTCGCCACGGACATCACATCGTCTTCCGGTATCTTCACCTCCAAGGCCCCGTCGAGGATGAGGGTTCCGCGCTCAGCATCGATGTCTTTAGCCTGCGCATCCGATAGGCAGATGTTCACATAGAAGCCGTCGACAGGAAGGTTTTCGGCGCAGAGGCTCAAAGCGCGAGCATGTATCTCAGGATTAAGCTCAAGTTCCCGCACTGGCTTTCCTGCATAGGCTGATGCGAATGCAGTGTCTATCAGGGGAAAGCAGGGGAGCCTGGAAACTGGTCGTTTTAGGAGTGCGCATTCGATTAGTTCTTTTCCGTTCATTCTGTGTTCTCCCTTGTACAGCATGCATTAGGCTAAAAGGTTGAAAGTGCCGTATGCCTTAGCGTGTGTTTTTGAGGCTACAGGCTAAATTCCTTGCACGCCTCTACCATTGCCTTCAAGTTTTGAAGTGGTGTCATCTTTGGCACTCCGCAGCCCGGCGAGAAGATGAGGCCTGATGAAAGTCCGTAATCCGCAAGGATTCTGAGTGATGTGTCGTATACCTTCTCAGGAGATGAGTTGAGGAGAAAACTCGTATCGAGGTTCCCTTTCAAAGCGATATGTGGACCAATCAGTCTCCTCGCCTCTTGCAACGGGACCAGTGCGTCCACCTCGAACCCCTGAATGGGGAGCCGTGCGATCTCTGGAAGGATGTGGCGTGTATTTCCGCAGATATGGAGCCAGATATCAGCTCCCGATCCTTCCAGTGCACTCACTGCCTTTTCAAGGTAGGGAAGGGCGTATGTCTTGAAGAGCTCGGGGCTGAGGAGGCTTGCAGTTGCATCGCCCATCTGAATCCCGTGTACCCCTGTGGCGATCATCGCCTTTCCGTAGGCAATGACAACCTCGGTGCAAAAATCGAGGAAGTCAGTTATCCGGTGTTCATCCTCGTCGTAGAGGTCCATGATGAATCCTTGAGCACCCCTGAGCACGCAGGCAAGGCTGAAGGGCCCTGTGTCGATATTCGCCTGAATGTAGCACTCCCTACCAGCTTTCGATACAACCTGCTTTGCTGCCTGAATCACTGTGCTCATCGAAGGGGCAGTGGAGGGGTCGGGTACGGAGAGGTGTTCGTACCCGGCAACAGAGCTGAGGAGAGGACCTTCACTGTAGGTCTCGTCATCTTCAGGGTAGACGAGTTTCCCGCCTAAGGCCTCGTGATAGACCCAGTTGTCCTTTGAAACGTAGATTCCATCGAAGCCGCAGAGTTCCCGGGCACGAAGGAGGGTGTCCGCCATAACATCAGCTTTGAGAAAGTAGTCACGTTGTTTGACACCCAAAAGCCTGCATGCCGGGGCTATGAGAATGGGAAACACAGGTATCCTGTCTATCGCTTTTCCCGCTATGGCATTTTGTATACGTTCGAGGCTGTTCATGCTCCTCCTTCCTGTGGATACAGCATAGATCATGCCAATAATTCGTAAAATAATTTAATTGAGAAAATTATACATTGATTAATTCTATTAGTCAAATTAATACGCTTATAAAGACAATAATTAATTCATTTTGTAAATTAATTGATTGACAGATTCGAAAACCTGACTGTACAATAGAGACATCCTCATGCCATTCGAAATGCTCAGGTTTGAGGAAATACCATAAACGAAAAGGAGAAACGCAGGTATGAAAAAGGTAAAAATCATGCTGCTCGCCGTCCTTCTGGCCGCACTTGTTGTGCCACTCTTTGCAGGCGGGCAGAAAGAAGCTACAGCTGCAGGTGCCAAAAAGCTCGAAGGGAAGAAGATTTCAGTTCTCTACATGTCTTCGACCTATGCAGATGCAGCCCGTGATCTGGCTGTAAAATTCGAAAAGGACACAGGTTGCAAGGTAGAGGTTGTGGATTTCCCCTATATCACCCTCTATGAAAAGATGGGCCTCGACCTTTCGACGAATTCCGGTTCCTACGACATGGTGCAGATTGCCTGTCAGTGGGATGGAGAGTTCGAGCCCTATCTGGAAGATCTCGATCCGTACATCAAGAAAGACAAATGGGATTCTTCTGACATCATCGAAAGCGTGTGGGATCAATCAGGAAAGTGGAACAACAAGATCATGGGTATTCCGATGACAAATACCCCTTATCTCCTCTCGTACAGAACCGATCTGGTACAGAAGGTGCCTGATACCTGGGACGAATTCTTCAAGATCTGTGAAAAGCTCAATGATCCTGCAAAGGGCTTCTATGCGATTGCAGTTCCTGGCGTAAAGGAGCAGTTCGACTCTATATTTATGATAGCGCATTGGGCCCTGGGTGGCGCCTGGGCTGATTCGAATTGGAATGTGACGATCAACAGCCCGGAAACGAGGAAGGCTCTCGATATTTCCAAGAAGACATTGCAGTATTCGGATCCTGCTGCCCCGGCATGGGGACTTCCTGAGGCTGATGCTGCATTCCTCCAGGGTAAGGCAGCCTTCTGTTTCTCATGGCCTACCCTCGGGGTAACAGTAGTCGGAGACGATCCTGCCAAGTCCAAGGTTGTAGGAAAGTGGGCTCTCGCCCAGTTCCCCAAGGAGAAAACTGGCCTCACCAACCTTTCCTCCTGGGATCTCGGCATACCCAAGGCAGCAAAGAACAAGGATGCAGCCTGGGAATGGATAAAAGCCTATACTGCTCTCGATCATCAGCTTGAAATCTTTCAGAAATACACCATACTGTCACCAAGGAAGTCGTTCTGGAACACTGACATCGTGAAGAATTCCAAGCTTGCCCCGCACGCTACAGCAAAAGCGATCATGTGGTGGAGGATCCCTGCCGGAACGATGTGTGAGACCTATGTGCGCGATGCGGTTGCTAACTATGTGACTGGCCAGTGGGATAAGGAAAAGGCAGTAACCTACATGGAGGAGAACTTCAAGAAGACACTGAAAGAGTATCCTCCTGCACCTGGCATAAAGAATACGGGTAGATAGAGTCTTTAAGCGATCGATCGCTCTTGAGCGATTGGTTATCGAGGCATGTGGAGCCTTTTGGATCCGCATGCCTATCGATATCCGGTTACATAGCATTTCAGGGCTGTGTGCCGGAAAACTTTTCCGGAGGTTTTGTATCCGATGATGATTTCTAGACACGTACGGGAGACAAAGAAGGACAGGGCCTTATCGTGGGTATTTCTCCTACCGGTGGTCGTCATCCTTGCAGTTGCGGCCTTCATACCATTGGGGTACGGATTGGTTCTCAGTTTCTACAAGTATAAGCTCAACATTCCAGGTATGAAACCGGAATTCATAGGGTTTGGAAACTACATCACGATGTTCAAGGACGAGCTCTTTATCCACTCGCTTACGAACAATATTGTTTTTGCACTCCTTTCGGTCGGAAGTGAGGTGCTGGTCGGAGTGATCGTGGCGATGATGCTTTCGGATGATACGAAGCTTTCGAGGCTCATGACCACGATTTTTATGGTTCCGATGATCATTGCTCCTGTAGCTGCAGGTACTCTCTGGAGGATGATGCTCGACAGGACCTTCGGTGTAGTAAATTTTCTTATCTCATTGTTGAACATGGCTCCTGTGGCATGGCTTGCCAACGAGAAAGTAGCAATCTATACGATTATATTCGTCGATTTCTGGCAGTTTATGCCGTATGTTGCCATCCTCGTCCTCTCCTCTGTGAAGTCGATCCCTGAGAGTTTCTTGGATGCAGCCCGCGTGGACGGGGCTTCCTCCTTGAAGCTTTTCTATAAGGTTGTGCTTCCCTTCATCACGCCGGTCATCATCATTGTGGCGATGCTCCGCTTCATCGATGCATTCAAAGTCTTCGACACTGTATTCGTAATGACTCAGGGTGGACCGGGGAGTGCAACAGAGATGCTGCCTACCTACATCTATAAGCAGGGCATCAAATTTTTCCAGGTTGGCTATTCTTCTGCCACTGCCATCGTGTTCATCATCGCGATGTCTGTCATAGCCTTTGCCTTCAACAAGCTGCGATCCTATCAGTTGAGGAGGCTGGGATGAAACCGAATACCCTCCTCCGCAAAAGCGCCTTGAGTAACTTTCTCTCTAAACCAGTAAAGATCGTAGTCCTTGCAGTGATCTTGATCTCTGTACTCTTTCCCCTCTACTGGCTCGTTATCAATTCCTTCAAGATGGAACAGGATTATTTCGCACAGCCTCCGGTAATGTTTCCCCATCCTGGGACTCTGAAAAATTTCGTAGATATATTCCAAAAGTATCAGCTGGCCAGAGGATTCAGGAACTCCTTTCTCATTGCGGGCCTCACGACGGTGTGCACTGTGTTCTTCGGCAGCCTCGCATCCTACTCGTTGATAAACGGCTTCCTCCCAAGGAAGATAAAGGGATTTCTTTCGAGCTGGTTTCTCATCCAAAAGATGTATCCTGCAGTCGTCATCGCTGTACCTGTATTCTTTGTCATATCGCGGCTCAAGCTGATGGATAATATCCTTGCACTGGTCGTCATGAATACGAGCTTCAACCTGCCCCTCGTTATCCTTCTTATGAACGGGTATTATCAGGAGGCTCCCTATGAGGTGGAGGAGCAGAGCATGCTGGATGGCTGTGACCTCTGGCAGAGATACTTTCATATCACCACACCGATGACAAAGGCAGGCCTTGTGGCTGTGGGGATGCTTACCTTTGTTGCAAGCTGGAACGAATTCCTCTATGCGGTCATCCTCACGATTTCGAAGGCCAAGCCACTCACGGTGATCATTGCCGGGTTTATTACGGACAAGGGGCTCGCATGGGGGCCTATGGCAGCGATGAGCTGTGTTGTCATTTTGCCTGTGCTCATCCTCATGTGGACGATGCAGCGTGATTTTATAAGCGGAATGTCTGCAGGGGCCTTGAAGGGATAACGCAAAAGGATAGCGGTTCTCATGTTCAAAGTCGAGTCTACAATACAGAAGGAACGGTACAGCCTCATCCTCAAATCGATCTTTCGGTACAAACGGGTAACGCGGAACGAGCTTGCTGAGATTCTCAAACTGAGCTCTTCTGCGCTGGTGAAGTATATCAAAGTGCTCATCGATTTGGGGATCGTCCGTGAGACCGACAAAGCCTCTTCCGAGGGAGGGGGCAGAAAATCGGTGTATCTGGAATTCAACCCGGAGAAGGGTGTAGCTGTAGCGATTGCCATGTATCGAACCTATATCGAATCAGGTCTTGTTACCATCACAGGTGAGGTGATCGAGAAGTACCGCTATCCGATTTCAGGCATTATGGAGCGCGACGAGCTTCTATCGCTTTTATTCAGAATCATCGAGGAAACCATTGCGAAGGCGGACAGCTTCGAATATACCCACAGGATATTCGGCATTGGCATAGCGATGGGCGGGCATCTCGATCAGGAGAAGGGGCTCTCGTACGAATACATGTTCAGCAGCAACTGGCATTCCGTTCCCCTGAAGGCCATCCTCGAGGAGCGCTACGGCCTTCCGGTTTCTCTTGTGAAGGATGTAAACGCCTGTGCGCTTGGAGAACAGTACTACGGGAACGGTATAGGTGTGGACAACTTCCTCTCCGTATGGATAGGGGACAGTGTCGGTATGGGTATAGTCATCGAGGGAAAGAACTACACGGGGGCTTCAGGCTATGCAGGAGAGCTGGGCCATACGCGGGGAGGAGACGATCGGATACTCTGTTACTGCGGGCATACCGGATGTCTCGAAGGGATTACCTCTGAAGGGTATATCCTCGAAGAGTGCAGAAAGGGTCTCAAGCAGGGTGTCTTAAGCGAGATGAGGAATCTCTGTGGCGGTGATTTTGATACTCTCACCATTCAACACGTGATCCTTGCTGCGAACAACGGTGATAGGTTTGCGCGAAATGTTTTCGAGGCTGTCGGCGATGTGCTCGGCCGCAAGATCAGCGATGTGGCAAATCTGTTCAATCCTGAGCTGATCCTCCTCCGGGGACCGGTCATAGACGGCAACCTTTTTCTGTACGAGACAATCAAAAGGATCGTGATGAATCAAAACCTCCGCGAAATCTCTGTGGGGCTGAAAATTCTCTATTCGCCTCATGATGATTGTGTGCATCTGCGCGGTGTGGGAAGCGTCATCGTGTACGGTCTGATATCCGGATAGGAGAAACCATGACATCGCGAGAACGAGTTACAGCTGCCTTCTCCCACGAGGAACCAGATCGGACGCCCATCATGGAGTATGTGTTGTACTCTCCTGTCGCTGAAAGGATACTGAAACGTCCCTTCATCGATTACACACGGGATGCTGCAGAGTGGCTCGAAAGAGCAGCGCACCAGGGTTTCGAAAAGGCACTGAAGCAGTATGTGAGAGACCGTATAGACCTCTGCAGGATTCTTGGCCATGACATGCTCTACCTCTGCCCGAATCCCGTTCCAGGTACAGGTGATGCATACAATCCCGTACTTGAGGGGGAACGATTCAAGGAGGCAAGCGAGGATCCAGTGGAGCGGATGAAGGAGAGGAACGCCCTCGTTGCCGCAGGCCCTGCGGTGAATCCTCCACCTTTAGACAGCCTTCTGGTGTTCCATCTCTTCAAGGAGGAGATGAAAAGGGAAGGGCTCGATCTCCCCATCCTTGCTCCAGCATACTTTCATGGCGTCTGGTCTGATGTCGATCTTATGCAGACTATGGCATTGGACGAGGGTGTTGCGCAGGAGCATTTTTCTCTTGCGAGTGAACGTGCCTTTCGCCTCATCGATGCGTATGCAGAGATCGGCATAGAGATGATCGGTATCGGAGGTGATTTTGCTGGAAACAGACTTCTTATATCACCTGAAGCATACAGAAGATTCATCGTCGGCGAGGTGAAAAGGGTTTCGGACCGTGTGCATGGGTACGGTGGCTGGGCAGTGAATGCCACTGATGGGAACCTCTGGGATGTGATCGATGACTTTCTCATTGGCTGCGGTGTAGACGGGTACCTCGAGATCGATATGGGTGCAGGTATGGATCTCAAGAAGCTGAAACTAGCCTACGGAGACAGAATCACCTTTCTTGGGAATATGGACTGCGGGAATATCTTGAGCTATGCCTCCCCAGAGGTGATAGCAAAGATTACCCGTGAGATTCTTGAGGCAGGAAGCGGAAGAGGCGGGCATATCTTTACAGCAAGCAATGCAATAACCGAAACTGTGCCACTAGAGAATTATTGTGCAATGGTGAATGCATACCGCGAGGCCTTTGGCCTTGCGCGGTTACAGATACTTCAAAATAAAGCGGAAGGAAGAGTATGACAACACAAAGGATCGATGAACTCATTACGCTATACAGAGACGGACTCCTCAACGATACACTCCCGTTCTGGTTTGGACATGCAATAGACAAAGAGGACGGCGGTTTCTTTAATTTTCTTGACAGGGACGGATCAGTCATTCATACAGACAAGTCTGTCTGGTTCCAGGGCCGGATTACCTGGCTTGCGGCGTACCTCTACAACAATATCGAGAAGCGCACAGAATGGCTCGATATAGCCAGACATGGGATCGATTTTCTCGAGAAGCACTGTTTTGACACTGACGGGAGAATGTTCTTCGAGGTTACGAAAGACGGAAGACCCTTGCGAAAGAGACGGTATACCTTTTCTGAAACCTTTGGCTGCATTGCCTTTCTCGAGTACGGTCTCGCTGCCGGTGATGAAAAGCGTATCAAGAAGGCCAATGATATATTCAAACTCCTCATCAGGTACAGGAACAATCCAGAGCTGCTTCCCCCGAAGATCTATCCGCAGACGCGGATCACCAGGGGCCACTCTGCCACTATGATCCTGTTGAATGTAGCGCAAACCATGCGCAAGGTGCGAACCGATGATCTCTGCGACACTGTGATCGATCAGGTGCTTGATGAAATATTCACGGACTTCATGCATGAAGACGAGAAAGCCCTCTTCGAGACAGTCGGCCCCCACGGAGAAAGGCTCGACAGCCCGGATGGCCGCTGCGTGAATCCAGGACACGCCATAGAGACCGCATGGTTCATCATGGAGGAGTATAGATACAGGAAGGACAAGAAGCTTCTCGATAATGCATTGAAGATACTCGACTGGTCCCTTGAATTGGGCTGGGACAAGGAGTACGGCGGAATCCTCTATTTCGTGGACATCGAGGGGAAACCCCCGGTTCAGTACGAGCATGATATGAAACTCTGGTGGCCACACAACGAGGCCATATATGCAACTCTCCTTGCCTATCACCTGACAGGGGACCCGAAGTATGAAGCTTGGCATAAAAAAGTCAACGACTATGCATATTCGCACTTCCCGGATAAAGAGTACGGTGATTGGTTCAAATACCTTCACAGGGACGGTTCGATCTCTTCGCGGATAAAGGGGAACACCTGGGCCGGGGTCTTCCATCTCTCACGGATGGAGATGCTCTGCTGGAAACTCCTTGAGGAGATGAAAGCAGGAAAGAAATGAGATAAGGCCCTTAAGCGACAGGGCCTTTTGTGTGTTTTTAGCCAAAGACACAGTACTATACGCTTTTTTTCATCTACTTCCAGCTGTCATGAGTGTCCGCCTTCCCTATATCTCCAACCGTGAATGACCGTGATAGAGGCGGTCGCGGAGTTCCTTCACCTCTTCGCTTGCAAGGTAATCATCGAAGCGCATCTCCTTGTCGATCACCCCTCCGGGGGTGAACTCGATGATCCTGTTCGCTATCGTGTCGACGAACTGATGGTCATGAGAGGTAAAGAGTATTGGTTCGGTAAAGTCGATGAGGCCGTTGTTGAGTGCAGTAATTGCCTCAAGATCAAGGTGATTGGTCGGCTCATCGAGGATGAGGAAGTTCGCCCCGGAGAGCATCATCCGTGAGAGCATGCAGCGTACCCGTTCGCCGCCAGAAAGGACGTTTACCGGTTTGAGGGATTCGTCGCCAGAGAAGAGCATTCGCCCCAAGAAGCTCCTGATCACAGTCTCGTCTGCGAGGGTCGTATACTGCCTGAGCCAGTCGATAAGGGAGAGGTCGGATTCGAAGTACTGGGCATTGTCCCTGGGAAAGTAAGAAACCTTGATCGTAGAGCCCCACTCTACACTCCCAGAGTCAGGTTCTATCTCTCCTGCAAGGATTTGATAGAGGGTGGTCTTTGCCAGATGATCCGGTCCCACGAAGGCTATCTTGTGCTCTCTCCCGAGCGAGAGGGAGAAGTCTTTGAGTACATGCTTTCTATTTATTGTCTTACAGAGGTTCTTGATCGTGAGGATGTTCTTTCCGCATTCACGGTCTGGTTTGAAATTGACATAGGGAAATTTGCGTGATGTGGGCGGGATGTCCTCGAGCGTGAGCTTTTCGATGAGTTTCTTCCGTGATGTTGCCTGTTTCGATTTTGCGGCGTTGGCGCTGAATCTCTGGATGAACTCCTTCAGTTCAGCGATCTTGTCTTCACGCCGCTTCTTGTCATCACGCATCTGTTTCTGGGCGAGCT
>Ga0116192_1002746_pt1 | contig 11453 bp, 12 predicted proteins | sample AD_UKC113_MetaG_FD_89876 | JGI IMG/M metagenome (GOLD analysis project Ga0116192, IMG submission 89876) | Active sludge microbial communities of municipal wastewater-treating anaerobic digesters from Hong Kong - AD_UKC113_MetaG | ecosystem: Engineered > Bioreactor > Anaerobic > Digestate...
ACACGTGGAATTGGAATTACCTAGACATAAATTCTTTCATGTAAGTCAACATCTCTACGCCAATAATGTTTCACCTCTAGTTATTTTCAAACATGATTATTCTACTTCATCTAAATTTAATTTCCCTCACTGTGAAGCAATATTTATGAATAATGAATATGGTCAAGCTCTTGGGTGGAATTTATTGGTGCTTCAGAATTTATTTAATCGAGCCAATAAGACTTTAGATATAAGTTTTTATGATGCCCATCACATTAGAAGCGACACATACTTGACTGCGCCTACTTTCAAACCTGATATTAATCTAAAAGCAGATTTGACAGAAATATTTGATCCTACAAATCTGACCTTGCAATGTATCGATGGCGCAGGTAAGGTAAGAGCTATAGTATACAATTATACAAATCAAGATTTAGAAGCTAATCAAATTACAATTATGTGTGAGCCATTAAGGCCTATCAATCTCCCATCTTTTAATGATCCTTTAATTATTCAAAAAGGATATGATCCTTCAAAATTGTTAGAACCTGAATCGTTTGAAAAGGCTTTGGCTTTCGTTCAGAGTTTGGGAGTAAAAGATTTCGCTTTCAAATTGGATAGTTCCAGTGACGACCTTTACGAATTTTCCAATGAAACTTTAAAGCCAAAATCGATCAGACGTCAAACTTTAGAATTGGAACTTAAAGAAAGTAAAAGAACTATTCAAGAAAGAACAAAGAAATCTTCGAGAAGAAAGGAAAAGAAAAGTGAAGAGGTTCAAATCAACCTTCCCAAAAATACAATTATGGGATTAGAAGAAATGCTTAGACAAACAGTTTTTGAACAACCGGAAGTCAAACCTTTTGTCTTGACTGAAACTCCAAAAATTGAAGATGTAATCCGCGAAAGGAGTAAAAATACCTCTATTGAAACGGAAGATGCTTTAGCTATAGGAATTTGGTTTAAACTAAAAGATGTAGAATTTTTTATAGCAACAAATCCAGGTGAAATACCTTTTGAAACATATGCCATAAACAACGATTCGTATTTGGAACCTGGACCTGAACATAGTATTTTTTGGCAACACGATTATTATGAAAGAGTAATGAACGTATTGATTCAATTAGTACGCAATCTTTATCTCTATTCTAGGGTAGACGATCCTTATTATTTTGCTACGGCAATGATAACTATAATTCCAAATAATATTTATGAGATTTCAGCAATTAGAAGACGTTTACCCAAATATCAAAAAGAGAAATATCCAGAATTCATTCTTGCATATGCTAAACAATATCCTTCATTTTTTAAATCTTATCCAAATAGAATTCCAGCTATCATAGCAGATTCTCAGAAGACATTTGAAGGTCTCTATCAACACATAAAACAATTACAAACCTTGAAACTCGAAATTTTTGGAGCTTCTGGTTCGAAAATAGAAAGATACGAATATGTTACAAGTAATGGTACGGATAGGATTAAAATACCATTGATCAACAAAGAAAATGGAGCTAAAATGATAAAATACTATCCTCATGTTGAAAGTGAATCTCCAGAAAATATTGAAGTCACAAATAAAGGATTCCCTTTTGTCAAGAATCAAGTGAGTTTATTTGTCACAGATTATATGATAGAGAAAATAGAACAATTCGATGAGCTATTTAATCGACCAGAATATCTTGAAGAATTCTTTGTTAATCCTTCAGACTTTACAATAAGAGGTCCAGATCAACAAGTGTTTATTAACGAATTAGATTTGAAAGATTTTCTAACCTTTACCGATTTTGAGGAAGTAACTAATGCATTAGCTCCTCCTCTATCTCAAGAAGTATCTATTCTAAAAATACCTCAATATGTTATTTTGGAAGATCAATCAATTTATCTTCTACAAAATGTTTTAGGCGGAAATAAGCTCAGAGCCATAAACGTAATTATGTTTTGGGAACAATCTAAAATTAATTTAGGCTACTATGCAGACGAATGGGATGGACCAATTCCTTCTTATGCTGATTGGCCATACATTGATACGTCTATGAACAGAGAAGGCTTTAATGGAAAACCGTTATCTTCTACCGATAAATTTGCTTTGTTAAAATATAAAGTAGGTCAATATGCCGCTCTTTTGAGAATAAGTTATCGTGGAGAAATCGAATCGATCAGTGTAACCAAAGGAATTTAAAATAAAAAAGTTACTTAAACTTTTTTGCGACACATAAAAATATGGAAAAAATTCAACTCGTTGAAACTCCGATTGGCCAAAAGAAAAACCCGATTTACGCGCATCAAAAAAGGCCAGATCAAGATTCAAGATTAAAACAGGTAATTCCTTACAACAGATTGGTTAAACAACAAAGAAAACACTTCACTACTGATACGTCATCCAACGCATTGGCGCCACGAAAGTTTAATCCAAAATGAGAAAACAAATAAAAGTTTTAAAAAGAAAAAAGCTCAATTTAAAATGTTAATGGAACAGATAAACCGATATGTTGCAAATACTAATTTTACACCACAATCTCCAAGAAAGAAAAATGGAAAAAGATTAGTTTTAGACATAGATGAAACTTTAGTTCACACTTTTTCCCCAGAAGATAACTTTCCTGCATTTTACAATAATTTAACCGATGAACAGAAAAGGAGAGTTTATGCCATAAATTTTAGTAATGGCGAAACTCTCTACGGATATCTAAGGCCAGGAGTCGAATATTTTCTCCAAGTTGCTTTTGAAGAGTTTGAATCAGTTTCTGTGTGGAGTGCAGGTACAGAGTTTTACGTTCATGAAATAGTTAAATTGCTTTTCAAAAATCAAATGCCAGATTTCATCATGACTAGAAACGATTGTAATGAACTTCAATTAGTTAAAACCGAACAAGTCTGTCGTTTCAAACCTTTAGAAATCATCTATAAGAAATATCCTAAATATAACGAAACCAATACTTTAATTATTGATGACAGACGAGATATTTGTAAATTGAATTGTATCAACAACATTCAGATTCCTGAATTCTTATTGACTTACGATACCTACATGACTCTCCTCGATGACACAACCTTAGATACTTTGAGTAAGTGGTTCCAAACTGATCTTTTTCGTCAGACGAGAGACGTTAGAACGATTCGAAGTTATTCGCCCTTCAAAATTTAAAAAAAACTAAAATCCAATAAAATTCAATTCGGAAAAATGAATCTTTCTCCGCGTTTTGGAAACAGCGTTCAGTTGAACGACTCTCAACTACTTTCGAGAATTGAAAATTCTCTCAATCGGGCCTACCAAATGCTCCAGACATCAAACAGTAACTACACAAATGAATATGTCTCTGAATATGAACGGCTTGTTAAAAGATTCAATGATTTGAAGATGGCTGCCAGCGTGGGATATGGAAATCTTTTAACATTATTGAGTAACGAGTCGATCGAGCCAGATCTTCAAGACTTGGAACGAAAAGTCAATAATTTAATCTATACTATGCAACAAAACGACTCTGTCTTTTTTCCTAGCATGAATACTGTTATTCGTCAAAACCAAACTATCCAGCCTGCATCGCCGCTAGCCACATATAATAGAGAAAGAGCGATCAAATTGCTTAATGCTTCAGATTTGAAATATGTTACTCCAGAAGAACTGAAAGCGACATTTCAAAATGCTCTAGATGCAGGTTTGACTAAACAAGAAATCGCTCAAATTCTAAGATCTAAATACTAAGTAAAGCAATAATTACAATATTAATATTGTAATTTACATAGTTGAAGGGGAAACTACACTTCCTGAAAGGCTTCTAGACGTTCTCAAAGTAGAAACGGTTTTGGTATGTTTCTCTCCTGGAAATAAAACAATAAAACCAAAGATACCAAGAACTATAGAAATAAGAATCAAAATAACATTGATGGCTATACCTCCTTTTTGCTCTCCATCAGTAAGGCTAGCATTCGCATCATTATTGGTTGTAGTAGCTTTAGCTATAATTAAAATGTTATAGATCGATAAAGCTATAATCACTACTGCAGCTATGATTAACACGATTCCTAATCCGATCTGAAAATTTGACATTTTTTCTTAATGAACAAAATTCCTTGTCGATTTAGAAAAATGAATTTTTTCTTCCTTTTCGAAAGATTTAAAAATGACGGAAGTTTGTTTGAAATGTGGAAACGAGGATTGTTCGACTTTATTTCAATGGATCCTGCCTGATACAGAACAGGGAGATCAGTGTTATTATGAAGATTTTCAAAAGACTCATCCTCAAGAAAAAGATTGTCAAGAAGACTGTTGTTTAATTTGTGCTTTTAGAGACTGTCCTTACAAAGAACCTTTCCATTATCACCATGATGATTGTCCTTCATGCTTTTCTGCTTCAAAAGGGACATTGATCAAATAATCAAAATTAGAGGTTTAATTTGAAATTCCACGTAGAATTTCAAAAAATGAATTTTTTAAAAATAAAAATTTGAAAATAAAACTTTTATGCAACAAGTTTCAGAGGCGGTTATTAGAAGTCCTCAAGGGTATGGATTTGCCACAGCTCAACAATTGATAGCTTTAGGGTATCAATTAGATCAATCTCTCTTAGTTTCTACTAAAACGGGAATTCAATACAATTTACCATCGTATCTTAGTGCAGACCAGGCTGTGAGAATGGTTCCAATTATTTTCACTGGTACAGGAGGTGTCTTTGCCGATCCTAAAGATTGGTTTTATCTCAGAAGTAACATTTTGTCTACTGATACTGATATGAAATCTCCATTGGATCGCCTTTTAAGTGATCCTCAATATACCGGCTTAAATTTAACTAGATTTCCTCCAACTATTCCACCTAACAATCCTTTATCTCAAATCCTTTCCGGAATTAGCCAAGCTGATCAAAAACTACCAAAATACATCGTTTTGCCTAAATGGTGTGCAGATGAACTTTCTACTTTAGAGTTAAGAGTAGCAAGCAATACCAAGAATTTTACAACAGTTCTAGGAGATAAAATTCAATTGCCTAATGGTGAAATTTCAAGACCAATGCAACTTTTAAATCAATTAGTTCCTGCAGGAGAAAATGCTCAAGAAATTCAAGCTTTGACTCAACAATCCAGCGAAATGGCAAAAGCAGAAATGGCTAAACTTAAACCGAGTGTTGATGCATTGACTAAATTTAATGATATCAACACTATGCTTTACAATAATCCAAACCTTACTGAAGAGCAAAAGAATCAAATTAGAAATGTTTTGGATCAGAATGCGCAAAGTATCAAACAATACCAAGCCGATTGGACTAGATATTCAGAATTGGCCAATTTTATCAATGTAAAATCTAAAACGATCCAACCAGTTGCAGGAATTAATGCCCAATATATTGGGCGGGAAACTTGTCTTAACTTGCTTGATTTATTTGTAAAACAGGTTCCTGGAATTGTACCTCACGTTGGAACTTTCGAACCGGTTGAAGGATTTAGACCGTTTCAACCGACATATGAAAGTACGGCAATCAATCCTGTTACAATTTCTGTTGTTCTTGAAGATTCAGTTAAAAGTTCAATCAATAAATTTTTGGAACAAGAAACTTGTGGAAAGTCATCTCAAATTCGCATCTTAAACACTATAACTAGCATGCGTAAAGAAATTAACGAGAACGGATATGATCAATTTATCAAAAAGTATTATAACGTTTCGACTTGCAGATTTGCTGAAGCTACAGGTGAAGTTAAAGGATTTGTTCTAACTAAGACATTTCCTGATACTCAAATTCCATTAAAATTAGGAATGAAGAAAGACGATATCGCCCGTTTGCTTCCTCCAACCTCAAAAGATTATGACAATAAGTTGTTGGTTATGTTCAATTATATTGGAGATGAAATAATAAAGAAGCTCAAAGAATTTAAACCAGAAGAAAAATTAGATTCTATCCCATCTGACATTTTGGATAAAATTCCTGAAGGAGTAAAGCCTTCTATTAAAACCCATGTTGTTACTACTGCCGGATTTATTATTCCTACCGTTCCTTTGAGTGAAGTCTCTATTGTTAATTTGCCTATGGTTTCTGGAAACAAATGCTTGCCTAGTTTAGCAGCGAAAAAAAGACAATTGATGAAGTAGATCAAGAAACCTTGTTTTCTAATTTGAGAGAAATAGGTAACATTTTGCCAAAAATTGCAGATTCCCGTCCAAACGTGGTGCCAATCGAAACGAAAGATAATCCTCTTTTACCGAAGATTAGAAAAGAAGATGATCCTACCTTCAAAGTAAAAGTTGTCGCACCAGAAGAAATAATCGTACTGACTAGAGCTCAAAGACAGGTTAATTTCGATGTCGCTGCTTTGAATCGAGAGGAAGAAAAAGAGCAATTAAGAGTCGAAACAATAACGGGAGAGGTTGAAGAAGCCGAAGTTTTTGACGAAGGAGAAATCGCTGGTTTAGGATTCGAAGAAGAAGATTACGATTAAAAAACTTTTAGTTTTAATTAAAACTAAATAAATACATTTTGAGTTAAAAAATTACGATTGCTCTTTAATGGATCTAATTTAAGTTCGATATTTTTAATTTTAAATCTACCTTCTCTGATTTATTCTTACGTCTAAAATCGTTCATTCTATGATACTTTAGTCGATTCAACTTGATTTTGGTAAAAGCATAGATAAAAAATAAAACAGAATTTATCTTTCTTAAAAATTATAATCTATTCCAAATTTTTGAATTTTTCAGCATTTTTAAAACGTTAATCCGAGGTCCGTTATTCGAAAAATGAAATTTTGAAATTCAAATTTCAAAAACAAAACAAAAGTTTCAAGTTCAGAGACGCCTTTTTAAACTATTTTTATTCTCCAGATATGAATATCGCACAGTTGACTAACACGATTGTTGCCGCTGCAAACAATGAATTGAAAAATAAGATGATTGCTATTGTTACTCAAGCCACTCAAGGTCGTCCCGATCAACAGCAGCTCGTTGCGCTTGTTACTGGTGCTGCAGATCAAGCTATCCAGCAAATCGGTGCTGGATCGGGCACCATTTCTGTTCCTGTTGCCGCTGCTCCTGCTCCTTCTACTCCGGGATTTGCATCAAACATGCAAATTGGACAGTCGCCTCTCGGAAGCCTTCCAGGATTTTCTCCGGCTGGTGGGTTTAATAATCAGCCGATCGCAGCCGCTGCTCCTGGAAAGATGCCAGCAAATACAGTGCTCACTCTTAGAGAGTGTGGTCCTGTTGTTAGGGTAAGTAGCCAGCAATATCCTCAAGCTCCTCCTCAAGGAGCAAAATGTGGCGTTGAATTTAAGCAGAAGGATGCAAACAATGGAAACCCCATCTTTTGTGCCAAGGACGCTACCGCTATTAACAGTAGCACCAATACCTGGTGTTGCAAGACTCACGAGAAGAGAAAGACTGTGGATCTTGGAGGAAAGGGCGGAAAGAAGAGTGGACCGACCAGCGGAAATGCATTGGTCGGTCCGGGAGCTCAACTTCGAGGCATCTCCAACCCCAACAATATTCCTTCAGTTTTCGGAACCGCACCTCAGACTCAGCTCGGTATTGCTGGAATCATGGGACAAAATCCTTTCCAGAACCAGAATCCTTTTGGAGGAGGTCTTGCTCCTCCGCAGACTTTCAATCCTAACCAAGGAATGTCTTTGATGAACAGTGTTCCTGGTGCTGCAAGTGCTATTCCGAGTCAACAAGCACCGACGATTAACCCGATCAATTTTTCAAACATGATGGCTGTTCCTCCCCCCAACGCCATGAGCATCGGAGTGCCCTTTAATCCTATGGGAGTTCAGGTTACGGTCAATGATAACGATGAAAGTGACAACGAAGACAACAGTGAAGAGGGCAGCGATGAACACGGCGATGCTATCAGCATGCCAAACTCAGCTGATCTGGCAAAGGCTTTGGCTGCTGGAAATATGAACCTTGCTCCGTTTACTCCTGCGGGGCTTCCTCCCATGGGAGCTGTTACTCTTCCTGGAGCGCCTCTCGGTGGATTTTCTTTGCCGACTGCCGTTCCAATGGCTTTGCCCCAAGCCGCGGCTCCTCAGACTACAGCTCCTGACGCAAATGCTCTGTTGATGCAGGCTCTTAGTCAAGCCCAAGCTCCTCAGGTAACGACAGCCCCTATGCCAGTTCCTCAATCTCCTGCGCCTATTACCTTGGAAAGTGCATTGGCTGCCGCAACTCAAGCTAAGTAAATAAAAAAAAGTATAACACTTCAAAGTGTTATAAAAGTCATATTTTAATTTCTCTGATTTAAAATAAAAAATCATCGGCAGATGCAATATCGACGTTGGTTGAATGAATTGTGGCACAAATTAGAAGAAACAAAATCTTTATATTCTAGAATTAAAACATTTACTACTATTGATGTATCGCCTGATTGTCAAATAGAACAAATTAGAGCAGAGTCTTCTTTTTCACTTTGCAGTCGCATTATGAAACCGAATACAGAATACACGTCTGGAGAAATAGAATCTGCTTTCAAGCAAGCTTCATGGCGGATTAACAACTTTGCCAAATTAGTTAATTCGATAGACCTAGATGAATCTCAAGAATCCATTAATGTCATAATGAGTGAGAAAAAATACTTACCGGAATCCGAGAAAATCCAAAGAATGAAAGAATTACTTTATGAACATACTGGAGGGGATTCAAAATTTGTAGATTGTTATGGTTGTGGAGATATGAGTATATTATATGCACCAGGAGGAACTTTTACAGAAAATTCTTGGCAGTATTGTAGATATTGTTGCGATAAATATTGGTGTGGAAAATGCAATGCAGGTTGGTCAGAAAAGGAATTTAAATGTTCTCATTGTATTGAACAAGATGAAAAATAAAGTAAATTTCGAAAAAAAAACTAAAAATATAACACTTAAAAGTGTTATAAAAATTTAATATCCATACTAGATCTAATAAAAAACCATTTCTTTATTTTTCTAAATTCAAAATCAAATCATGGAGAAGAAGCGAGAACGCGAAGTCGAAAACCAGGCTCAAGAGGTTTTCGACTATTTGACTTCTCACGATGATATCATCTTGCGTTTGGACGACGATTGTGAAATTCCAGATTCTTTCAAGAAAGGAGATGTCGGTTCCACTGTCGGTAACAAATACAAAGTTTGGATTCTTCCTACCAATAAGATTAGCAGTCACAACGTGTCCTTTTCCGTAAAGAGACCTAATGGCGAACGTCGTCATATCTCAGTCAAGTTATTGGAGCAGACTGCTGCCCAAAATTTTAGAATTTGCTTAGCTGATGTCAATCAAAACAACAATCAAGAAAAATGGAAAGAATTTCGAGTTTTGTATCCAAAACTCGAAAAAGAAGTAGAGCCTATTTCTCCGAAGAAAGCTGTTCGAGGACCAGAATCTGTTCGAATTGCAAAGATCGCATCCAAAAGCACTCCCAAAACTTTCATTCCTGTTGTATCCAAACCCGATATCGAATTGGAAAGGAAAGCTTTGGAATATGCTTTGAATAACGAAGCTTTGAAGGAGAAAGCGATTCAAATGTTGGTTGAAAGACACTCTGCAGAAGTTGAAAAGGAAGCTCAAGCCGCCAAAGAAAGAGCAAAAGATAAAATCGTTGCTGACATGTACAAAGAGGTAGTATCTTTACCTACGGATTCTCCCAAAGTCAAATACCTCTGGAAAATGTTGAGAGACAAATTTATTAGCGAAATGGACGAATCCGACAAAGAACAACTCCAAAACGAAGCGTGGGATGGAGTTCTTGAAGATAAGAAAAGAGATCTTCTCAAAACCAGACATGCAGAAATCGAAGAGCTCGCCCTCAACGAGCTCAAAGAAGAGATTAAGATCAAAGAGATGAAGAAATCTTTTGTTGTCAATCCTGAAAAGCCAGTCAGCGAAAAAGAGCTTTCTGAAGTAAGGCTGAAAGCAAAAAATCTTTTCGACCAACAACTTTTTGAGATTCAAGAGGAAATGAAATAAAAAAGCCCACTGGGCAACATCTAATGATGTTGTCTTTAACGAAAAACGATTTCTTTCAAAATTTAAAAGCAAAAGAAAACTTTATGCAGAGAACCAAAAGAGAAAGAGCGTGTAAGCCAGAGACCTTTCCTGATGAAAATTCAGAGGAGTACATCAATTTAACCAATGAGATGATGTTTAATTTTCTGGAAAGACATCGAAATCTCAAAATTACTTTGTCACAAGGTAGAATCAAACAATCGGACGTCAAAGATTCCATTGTTCGTTGCTGTCTAGGATATCCAATCGATACACCAGATCAAGAGACAATAGTTTTAAATGTTCACTTTACTCTGAATGAAAAAGGTGAATGTCCTTTCAATCTCCAAAAACCTGATCTTCGATGGGCTGGAGTTGATATGACTTACGTAGCATTTGTTGCTTTGGGCGATTTACCATGCGATTATGTTTTGGAATTGAAATGTATGGATCGAAAACTGAAAACTTTCGAATTGCATGACGTTTATCGCAAGATAGCTGAAGAAGATTTGCTTCCCAAAAAGAAATTTCGTTCCATTTCCGAAAATGAGTTGCTTGCTTTGGAAATGGATGCAGAAATTAGAAAACAAGCCGAAAAGTTATTTCTAGAAAATGACCAAAGCGTTCGCGAAGAAGCTATAAACAAATTAGCTTTAGAATTCAAACAAGAAGCAAAGCGCGAATACGAAAATGCATTGGCTGAAAGTAGAAGATTGCTGTTGATTCAAATTGAACAGGAAAGACAAAAGCGTCTTCAAGAATTAGAAGCTGAAATTCAAGAAAGGGCTAACGTAATTCGATTATCTGACGTAACCGCGGAAATCCCTAAATAAAAAAGCTTCTTACGAGAAGCAAAATTGAAATTTTGAAAATTTCAATTGTAAAGCTAAAAATGGAACAAGTCGACTTTTATGTAAAGGGAGAAGCCGAGCCAGTTATGTCTTTAATGATTAACTTGGACGATTTCGATGATAAGCGTTTGAATCAAGTTTTAATTGACGAGCTATGCAAGACTGATGAAATCTTTTGTTCTCATTGTATAGGAGATGTCAATTTTGAAATCATAAGAGAAAATAACAAAGTTACAATTTGGCCCATGCAAAATGGAAAACCTATGACCTTGTTTAAAGAATAAAACTAATATTATATAATTATATAATATTTTAGAGGTAGCCTTGAGTAGTCAAAGCTGGAGGCGGTGGTGTTCCGTATCCTTCATTGGGACGGAAAATGGATGTTTGTTGGTTAGCTTTCCTTTTATTATAAGCCACAATAGCAACAATAACAATGATCACTAAAATAACGAAAACTATGATTCCAATGATGATTAGAACTGTAGCAACGCTAATTCCTGATGTTGGTGAAGTTCCTCCCCCGTTATCTGGAATAGTACTTGCGCAAGTTACTAGCTGGGGAACACCATTTGCGTCACTCTTGTAACAATTGGTTTGGCCACAATTTTGGGAGAAATTAATATCTTTAATACTTGACTGAACTGCAACAATAGAAATATCACTAATGTCGCAGATAC